>Ga0307942_1000417_pt1:25000-29217 | contig 29217 bp, 38 predicted proteins | sample OrgLakmetagen175_FD_201846 | JGI IMG/M metagenome (GOLD analysis project Ga0307942, IMG submission 201846) | Saline water microbial communities from Organic Lake, Antarctica - #175 | ecosystem: Environmental > Aquatic > Non-marine Saline and Alkaline > Saline | place: Antarctica... | reverse complement strand
CCCACAGCACCAGGCAGCCTGAGCCTCAGCAGCAGCAGCCCCAGCCCCAGCCCCAGCACCGGTTACTCACGATGGGGAATCCAGCCCCAGCACTGGTTACTCCCGATGGGGAATCCAGCCCCAGCACTGGTTACTCCCGATGGGGATTCCAGCACTGGTTACTCCCGATGGGGAATCCAGCACTGGTTACTCCCGACGGGGAATCCAGCACTGGTTACTCCCGACGGGGAATCCAGCACTGGTTACTCCCGATGGGGAATCCAGCACTGGTTACCCCCGACGGGGAATCCAGCACTGGTTACTCCCGATGGGGAATCCAGCCCCAGCACTGGTTACTCCCGATGGGGAATCCAGCACTGGTTACTCCCGATGGGGAATCCAGCACTGGTTACTCCCGATGGGGAATCCAGCACTGGTTACTCCCGATGGGGAATCCAGCACTGGTTACTCCCGAGGGGGAATCCAGCACTGGTCATTTCTGATGGGGAGCAAGCTGTGGCGACAGCCGAGCAGCAGCTGGCATCGAATAGTCTGAGCCAGCAAGCAAAAGCGGAACGGGCTGAGCTGCTGGCGGAGGAAGCAGCCAACGAAAGGCTGATTGGCAGGCCAAAGAAAGATTGCTACAGTCTCACGATTTGGTTGTGGGGACACCTCAGGGGCACAGCAGTTATGCACAGGGGCATTGGCACTCATGAGGGGGAAGCTATGTGGCAGGGGGAAGAAGAATGAGAGGAAGGCGTAGGGGTTGAAGAGGACCAACGCTTGCGCATGCAGCGCAGGTTAAAGCAACCCAGCAGCTAAAAGATGAGCAGGTGGGACAGACGAGGTCACGCACCAAGGCTGCCTGCACCTAATCAACACCATCAGCACACACGAGCAGCAGCAGCAGCAGCAGCAGTGATAGTGGCTAGAGGAAGAGGAAGCAAATCTTGAGATTCTGGGCAGTTGAACAGAGAGCAAACTCACATGCAAACAACACGCGTGCAAGGACCCTTATACAGGTGTTGTTCTCTTTCATTGAGGTTGTTTGTTTCACTAAGCTTATTGGTGCTGAACAGGGCTAAAGGCCCTGCGGGGTTGATGCAGGATGGGCAAATATGTATAATTTGGGGGTGTGGGGAAGGTACGGGGTTTTACTAAATATTTCTGAAATTTGGGGCGCGGGATGAGTACGAGAAGGTACGCTATACAACGTATATGACCGTATATTATGTGACTTCCCAGCCAAAAATACCATACATATATATATATTTATATAGGGTTGGCCAGAGCCGTATATACACACCGTATATGACCGTATATTTTGTAATTTCCCTGCCAAAAATACCGTATGTACACCGTATATATATGGTTCTGGCCAACCCTATATATATACCTTATATATATGGTTCTGGCCGACCCTAGCAGCGAGTTATCCCCACAGGCTGATCAGCACCAAGGAGTGAGACGCATAACTGCAAACGGCACGGAACATGACTGGCTCAGCTTGCTCGTCAACTCAGACGTTGTGTGTTCAGTCAGCATTCTTACACACTTGTTCAAATCCACACACGCACATGCACACACAAATACATGCTCAAATGCGTGCACACACTTACCTCTTTCCCCCCCTTCCCCACGCGCACACACACACACAAACACGTACACGTGCACACTCATACACACACAAACACATACACACACACCTCAGATCCCCCCAGCTTCATGTTAGTTTCCTGCTCCAACCTCGCCTCCAAAGAAACATAGCTGCAGTTGCGTGTGTCCATGTTGCCCACCAATCGCGTCTCTCCACCACAATATTCCCATGTTCCTGCACATGTGCGTGTGCGCGTGCGTGTGCGTGTTTGTGTTTGTGCGTGTGTGCATGTGTGTGTGTGCGTGTGTGTGCATGTGTGTGTGTGCGTGTGTGTGTGTGTGTGTGCGTGCGTGTGTGTGCATGTGTGTGTGTGCATGTGTGTGTGTGTGTGTGTGTGAGCGAGAACGTCTGTGTGTGTGTTTGCAATTATCACGGTACGGTTGTAAACACCCATACCACCACAAAACATCTACTCCCCAACAGGTACGCACACCCCTCTGAATGTGCGTGTGCAAGAAGGAATGTTGCGTAGTAGGCCGTGTATTTCTTCTGCTTGCACAGGCCCATTTCGGCACAAACAAGGTTGCACAACATTTTGCAATCTTGCGCATCCATGCCTACTACACATATCCCGTGTACACACACACACACACACACAGACACACACACACACACATACACACACACGTTCCCGCACACTCAAACACACACACACACACACACACCTGTGGCTGAGGAAGTAGAGGACCCGCCGTAGGTCAACAGCACCTTGGTCTTTGTCTGCAGCAAAGGAAGCGCCAAATTCAATTGCAATAAATGGTGAGGTTTATTTGAAATGTGGTAGAGAGGCGGATAAGATTTGTAATGTCAGAAAATGATACATCTAGCAATACACCTACACACACACGCACGCACAGCCCCCACACCCACACCCACGCAAGCACACGCACCGCCGGAGATGGGGGGGCGGCCAGGGCCTCAGGCAGGACCCCTGAGGGAGTGGCACTGTGACCCTGAAGAGATGGGTTGGAAGACTGCATGGATTGGGACTGAGAAAGGGCAGCCAGCGCAGGGGATGCCTGTGGGATGGGCGCGGGAGGTAGCATGCGTGTAAGAAGATGTGGGCGTGTGAGTTGTGAGATGTGGCCCTTTTGACGAAGATGGAGGATTGAATGGAGGGTGTGTGACTAGACAGGCAGCCGGCTCACGCAGGGCATTTGTGAGGTGACACAGGAGGAAAGCCCGAACACACTTCAGCACACAAACACACACGTGCGCACATATATCTGCACACACACACACACACGTGCGCGCACGCACACCATCACACACGTACGCAAGTATGCGCCATCACACACACACACACACACACACACACACACATCTTCACCTCTTCCCTTTATAAAGCAAAGACGTGACCAAATCCTTGCATTTCAAAAAAAAACAGTCTACCTGGAACTGGAGCAGCGGCGACTGTGTATAATGTTGCGCGTACTGTAGCTGCGCTAGGGTAACAGGCATGGCAGAGCTGCTCGCCATGCTGCTGGCAGATGAAATGGGAGGAAAGTGTGGCATGCCCTGCGAGAAACTCTGCTGCTGCTGCTGCTGCTGCTGGTGCTGGTGCTGTTGCTGGAGCTGGTGCAGCTGCTGCAGTGCCTGGAGCTGCTGCTGCTGCTGCACCAGGGCAGTTTGCTGCTGTGCGTACGCCGCGAGCGCACTGGCACCTGAGTCTATCTGCTGCTGTGGCTGTGGCTGTAGAGTGCTGACAGCTGGGATGGAAGGCTGGACGGGTGTCGCCACTGATGCTATTGCTGCCGCTGCTGCTGCAGCGGCGGCACTTGTGTTGGGGTTGCTTGCGCGCTCCTGTGACATCTGTCGGCTGAACATTCCCTGCATGGAGTTTGCTGTGCTCACTGTGGCTACTTGCGCCGCTTCCCATTGTTGTGCTAATCCAGCCGAGGTGTTGATGGCAGGAGCTGCTGCCATGCCACCCGGGGCGGACAGCTGATGGAGTTGTTGTAGCTGCTGCTGATGATGCTGCATTTGGAGCGCGTGCAGCTGCAGCTGCTGCTGCTGCTGTTGTAGCTGACACATCTGCTGCTGCTGTTGCTGGTTCGGGAAGTGCTGCTGTGGGCTGGGGGGTGCCAAGCCCGAGTCTGTGACAGCGATGGTGTTGTATGTTCCCAAGTCCATTGACCCCAGAGACATGCACATAGATGTGTTCACAGAACTCATCTCGCTAGAAAAACAGTCCCCCTGCTCAGTTTCAGGAGGGGAGTGGTTCTTGGGAGGAAGCCCTCCGCCGGGGGGGGCCATGCCTGGCCTACACACAGGTGAGGATGAACTCAAGTTACGCATCAGCACATACCCTTCCTTTTTCAAACTGAGCAGGGGGAGCAGGGAGAAGAAGGGCATACTGGGGTGTCATGTTGTTGCGTTACCTCATGGACGACGCTTTGTCCAGGCTGTCTGTGTGTGTGTGCACATCAGACCTCAAGACAATCCTGCTAGCAAGTACAGGGGCTAAGAGTGTGCCTCACCTTCAAAGTCTCCAATTGGCCAAAGCCTCCATTGGCCTAGGCCAGGCCGTCTGTCGTGATCATCGTAGTTTACATTTATATTTTTTGTAAATCGTTATGTA
>Ga0307942_1000417_pt1:0-20000 | contig 29217 bp, 38 predicted proteins | sample OrgLakmetagen175_FD_201846 | JGI IMG/M metagenome (GOLD analysis project Ga0307942, IMG submission 201846) | Saline water microbial communities from Organic Lake, Antarctica - #175 | ecosystem: Environmental > Aquatic > Non-marine Saline and Alkaline > Saline | place: Antarctica: Organic... | reverse complement strand
GTTGGCCCTGTCCAATTGATCGGCTGCTGACTGGTGTCAGCTAGCCACCAAAGAATCCATAAGCTTGGACATGTATCAAACAAATTGTATTTGTGTGAATTAAGCAAACTGAAACTCACACCCCACATTCCCTGCGCGCAGCATTGGGCCAGAGCCCACCACTGACCGTTTTGTGGTCGTGCACCATGGCTTGGAAGAGCGCAGGTGTGGTGTGGTGTGACTATGTGTGTGTGTGTGTGTGTGCGCGTGCGTGCGTGTGTGTGTGTGTGTGTTTGTGTGTGTGTGTGTGTGTGTGTGTGTGTGTGTGTGTGCATTTGTGTTTGTGTGTGTATACATGTGTTTGTGCTGGGTATGAGGGTGGGGGCAGTGGCTGCATGTGAGTTTGTGTCTGCTGTCCTTTTGTATGCAATTTTGTTTCGTGGTGGCGCAGCAGGCATGAGAAGCTCAGGTGTGTTGTCGTGTGTGTTCATAGGTGCGTGTTTGGGGGGGGTTGGGGGGGAAGGGGGAAGGGTTCAAGTGCTTGTGTGTGTGTGTGTGTGCCAGTATTCATCTACGGTGCCTAGCAACGCAATCTTTTGAGATCCTTCTGAAATGCTGCATGTGAGTGTGCATGTACAGGGCTCCAGTCACACCATGTGTGTGTCTGTGTGTGTGGATGTGTGTGTGTGCGTGTGTGCGTGTGTTGTGTGTTTTCTTGTGTGTGCATGTGTGTGCATGTGTGTGTGCGTTTGTGCGTCCTAAACGAGCCTTGGCAGCGCTATTGTGTACAGCTTTGCTCATGGCCTGTGTCGATGTGCATGTGTCTGTGTGTAGAACTCCTGGCAACACCATGTGTGTTTGCGCATATGTCTGTGTGTAGGACTCCCGGCAACACCATATGTGTGTGCATGTGTCTGTTTGTAGGACTCCCGGCAACACCATGTGTGTGCAGCCAGACAAGCCCTACCAGGCTCTGAACCATTTCGGTACCGGCTTCCTGAGCCGCTTTGAGGGCAGTCAGTGCCCTTCACGCCTGCTGGAGGAAATCTCTATTGTGGACACGCCAGGTGCGTGTGCTGTGTGTGCTGTGTGTGCTGTGTGAGTGTGTGCTGTGCGAGTGTGTGAGTGTGTGCGGGGGGGGGATGAGTGGGGAGGGGGGGAGGCCATGAAGTCATGGTGGGTGTGGTGTTGATGTTGATGTTGATGTTGATGTTTGTGATGTTGATGTTGATGTTCATGTTCATGTTGATGTTGATGTTCATGTTGATGTTGATGTTGATGTTGATGTTGATGTTGATGTTGATGTTGATGTTGATGTTGATGTTGATGTTGATGTTGATGTTGATGTTGATGTTGATGTTTGTTGGTGGTTGCGGGTGTTGATGTTGGTGTGTGTGTGCGTGTGTAGGTGTGCATATGGGCGTGAGTGTGTGGGTGTGTGTGCAGGGATGGGTGTGGGTGTGACGATGGGGATGAGGGTGTAGGTGTGGGTGTGCGTGTGCGTACGCATGGGTGGGTTTGTGGGTCGTTGAGTTCATCTGAAAGCGAGCAGGCAACAGAGGCTCAGTAATGTTAACAGTGCTACGTGTGTGGTTTCTGTGTGTGCTCAGGTGTGTGCGTACGTGCGTAATATGCGCAACATGCGTACGTGCGTAATATGTGTGTGCAACACGCTGCGTCTGGGTCATGGGTGCAGGAAGTTATATGTGTACACACACACACCCACACACACACACACACACACACACACACACGCACACACACACCAACATACACATTAAATACACATACAACACACATATGTACGTATGGGTAACTAGGGTGTATGATTATGCCAGCGAGGCTCGACGAGCGTCGTCGAGGGCGAGGCTCGTCGATATAGGCCCTATTTGGTGAATTACGGTTAGAAAAACCACTTTCTGAAACTTGCGCGGATTGAGCCGAAAATTTCTCTGGAGTTTACTTATAATTAATAGTTAATTATCATGAAGAGACCGGACTGAAAAGAGCTGTAGGAAGTGCTCAGGAAATCTCTCATGGTGCTTTGTTTGAACAGGCATACGCACATCATATTGGCCGGATATAAGTTCTATATATTTTAATAATATTTGATAATATTAGGAAAGTAATGTAAAAAAATTCTGCCCATTTTGGGGCGTCAAGAAATGAAAGTCTGACACTTCCCTGAACAAGACTGTGACATCGTGATGTGCCATTTTTTGCGCTTACATTACACAAAACTACTGTATAGTATTATACAAAGAATGCGGTCGGTTTTCCCAATTTAGGAATTTCCAGGGAATTCCCCCTGATTTCCCCCCAAAATGGACACCCTAGTTGCCGTCTAGGCTTTGACAGCAGTGACGTCAAGCCTCGACTAGAGGCTGGCACACCCTTACGCATATGGCACACATACACATATCACCATGCAGGTGTGCTGAGTGGAGAGAAGCAGCGCATCGAGCGTCACTACAACTTTGTGGACATCGCCAAATGGTTTGCCACGCGGTGTGACCTGATCTTCCTACTGTTCGACCCCAACAAGCTGGACATCAGTGATGAGTTCAAGCAGGTGTGTGGTACGTGCAAGGAAGCACAACAACAGCGGAGCGCACGTCATGCTCAACAAGCCTCTGTGGATTGTCTATTTTAACACGCTTTTGGTTTCTCCTTGCGCACGCACACGTGTCACTGCACCCACTGCACCCATTCTTGCGCACACGTCACTGCACCCACTGCACCCATTCTTGCGCACACGTCACTGCACCCACTGCACTCATTCTTGCGCACACGTCACTGCATCCATGCACGGTACAAGGATAAAGAGCGCACGTACTTAACAAGGCTTTGCTGCTTGTCTAGATGATTGATGATATGTGTTGAATGTTCCAACATGCTTTTGAATTTTTTTCGGTGCGCACAGGTCATTGCACCACCCATGCACGACACAGTAATTTATTGAAGAGTGCATTGTGCTTGACAAGGCTTTGCTGATGGTCTAGATTGAAATAATCTGCCAATTTCCGTCCAACACGCGCAGGTCATCACAGCCATGCGTGGGCAAGACGACAAAGTGCGCATTGTGCTTAACAAGGCTGACTCTATAGACCAGCAGGAGCTGATGCGTGTGTACGGAGCTCTGATGTGGAGCTTGGGCAAGGTGAGTGCGTGCGCATGCTGCGCGTGTGTGTGTGTGTGTGTGCATGTGCGTGTGTGATTCTGTGTACCGAGCTCTGATGTGGAGCTTGAGCAAGGTGTGTGTGTGTGTGCGCTTGTGTGTACATGTGAGTGTGTGTGTGTTTGTGTGTGTACAGAGCTCTGATGTGGAGCTCAGACAAGGTGTGTGCGTGTGTGTGCATGTGTGAGTGTATGGAGCTCTGATGAAGAGCTTGGGCAAGGTGTGTGTGTGCGCGTGTGTGTGCATGTGCGTGTGTGTGTATGTGTGTGTGTACAGAGCTCTGATGTGGAGCTCAGACAAGGTGTGTGCGTGTGTGTGCATGTGTGAGTGTATGGAGCTCTGATGAAGAGCTTGGGCAAGGTGTGTGTGCGCGCGTGTGTGTGCATGTGCGTGTGTGTGCGTACAGAGCTCTGATGTGGAGCTTGGGCAAGGGGTGTGTGTGCGCGTTTGTGCATGTGTGTGTGTGTGTGCAGAGCTTTGATATGGAGCTTGGGCAAGGGGTGTGTGTTTGTTTGTGTAAAATTCTCTTTGTATACGTGTGTGAATGTGCAGGTCTTTGAGACATGTTAGTTTATTCAGTGCATGAAGATCCAATGTCAAAAGCTTAAAGTAATCGAATTCGTGTTTTGGATTCGCTTGCTCACAACTCATAATGCACATGTGTAAGCCTCCCAAAGTGTGCAGTGTACAGAGTGCACACACAAGCACTCACACAAACACACTTGCTTACAATGCATTGTGCAGGTGCTCAAAATGCCTGAAGTGTGCAGAGTGTTTGCACACACACACACACATACACACACACATTTACAGGTGCCCACACACACACACACACACACACACACACACTCACACAAACACACTTGCTTACAATGCACTGAGCAGGTGTTCAAAACGCCTGAAGTGTGCAGAGTGTACACTGGATCTTTCAACTCAAACGCACCCATCCGCACGGTGAGTGTGTGCAACATGTTTTCGCCAAGGGACGTGGACATTTAACTGTGTGTTTTGGTGTGTGTGATGTTCAAATAGGAAGACATAGGGATGCGGAAGAGTTTGGGTAGGGTGGGTTAAAAAAGGTGTTGGTTTTCCCTATAGCCAAGTTATCTATTCGGTTTCACTCTCTCAGTTTACTTTGATCAAGGTACCAGGAAGTCTTGATCCCTCCCTTACAGGGTAGTAGTACATTTTTTGCCTGCAAAAATCAGTGCCTCCTGCAAAATGTGTTTGCCTCCTTCAAATTGTGTTTGCCTCCTGCAAAATGTGTTTGCCTCCTGCAAAAAGGGTTTGCCTCCTGCAAAAAGGGTTTGCCTCCTGCAAAAAGGGTTTGCCTCCTGCAAAAAGGGTTTGCCTCCATGCAAAAAGGGTTTGCCTCCTGCAAAAAGTGTTGCCTTCTGCAAAAAAAAGTGGCGCAGCATTTCCCTGCAGTTGATGCATGCAGCTGATGTGTGGCATGCCACATATACTGGCACGTCACATACAAAAACGCACACATATGCTCACACACACACATATGCACACACATCCGCACGCGTACACACACACACATACACACACATATCCGCATGCCGCACACGCGCACACACACACACACGCACACGCACACGCACACACACACACACACACACACACATCCGCACGCGCACACGCACACACACACTCTCTCTTACACACTCACACTATTCAAATTGTTTGCAGGACCGTAACCCTCACGGCAAATCCCTGTTTGAGGCAGAGGAGAAAGAACTGCTGGATTCTCTCTATGCCATCCCAGAGGTGTGTGTGTACATGTGTTTGTATGCGTGTCTGTATGCCATATGTGTATGTGTGTGGTTGAATGGCATGTCAGAGGTATGTGCTGCATCTTATTCCCTCTTTTTACAAACACAGACAGAACGTGCAGGACAGCTGCAGCTGTGCAGTGTGTGTGTGCATTTGTGCGTGTGTATGTGTGTGCGTGTGTGGATGTGTGTGCGTGTATGCATGTGTGTGTATGTGTGTAGGTAGCATTGAAAGATGTGCTGGCGAGCATTGTTTGCTGAGGCCATAACTGCACTGAATGCCATTTGTTGGGTTACACGCACACAGGCCACAACTGCACTGAGTGCAGCAGGCCATATCTGCACTGAGTGCAGCAGGCCATATCGGCAGTGAGTGCAGCAGGCCACGTCTGCACTGAGTGCAGCAGGCCACCACTGCAGTGAGTGCAGCAGGCCACAACTGCACTGAGTGCAGCAGGCCACCACTGCTCTGAGTGCAGCAGGCCACAACTGCACTGAGTGCAGCAGGCCACGTCTGCACTGAGTGCAGCAGGCCACAACTGCACTGAGTGCAGCAGGCCACCACTGCACTGAGTGCAGCAGGCCATAACTGCACTGAGTGCCATGTGTAGGGTTGGCGAAAATCATACATACGTATGTACGGTGCATTTCCGTTATTTTTACCAGGGTTATAACCATGCATACGGTCATACGGTTCTGGCCAACCCTAGCCATGTTGACAGGGAACCAACCGTCCATACTTTATTACTTTGAAATAGATTTATTTGTATCTTGCTCCTAGACTCACCTCAGGCACCACTTCTTATGTTTATGATGGGGAAATAGGGTTGTAGTGAAAACCGTTTTGCAGTGAGGAAGGGAAAGAGCACTGTGGGGTCAGCAATGTTTGTGTGTGTGTGTGCCGTTCACCACACACACACACACACACACACACTGTGGGGTCAGCAAACAGAAGCCGTTCACTGCAAATGAGCAGGGTTGGCCAGAACCGTATATGTACACCGTATATTTGGTATATTCCCTGCCAAAATTACTGTATATACACTGTATATATATATGGTTCTGGCAAACCGTATATATATATATATATATGTTATGGCCAACCGTATAAATATGGTTTTGGCCGATTCTACAAATGAGCATGTCTCACCGCAAATGGACATTCAGCAGGGGTACACCAGAAACATGCCAGAGCCTTAGAACAAACAAAACTCTGTGCGGTGTGCTTGGCAGGGAAATTTTGTATGTTCATTCGTATGGCCGGTCGTATATGTGCATGTGTTTGGGTTTGTGTTGTACTCAAGTATGACTTGTGTGGGTCAGCATGAAGCCATGTTTCAGAGGCACAAGAGGCGGGCTGATTGGTACAGCAACACGCCCAAACACAAACACACATACATACACAAACGCACGCACATGCGCACGCACACATATACACACGTGCATCTCAGCTTTCCAGTATTTGCATGTATCTTACAGTGAATGTGAGGTTTGAGAAAAAACAGTGATCTAGTCCCAACGTCAGCACTTTGAGGGGGGAAACACGTAATTAATGAAAACAGTACGAGCTTCTGCAAAGTCTTTTTGCAAAGTCTTTTTGCTTCTTTCCTGATCAAGCAAGCAAGGCCTTCATGTTCAGCAAATTAAGAAGCCTTGAAAGGCGGAGAAAGAGGGAGATCGCGTTTTCGGAACAACAGAGCATTATCGGGGTGTTTGGACCTGAATACGAACCAAGCAGCTCGAGGAAATTCGTTGCTTTGCGCCAATGCAAGCTTTGCATTTAATGAATCAGATTGGTCACGACACATCCCGAGGGGGTAAAAAACATTTGCGGTACGCGGTGGTATAAATACAGTGCAGCGTCTCAGACTCTTGGTTTAGAACTCGCGTAATCTCGCTGTATACCTTTTGTGGTACAGGTCTCATGTATTGCATGCCTTGTGTGTGAGTGTGTTTGTGAGCGCAGGTGTGTGCCGCTGGAGAGTGATGCACAATTTCACATAAGCATGCACTTCACCTAAACAACCTGTGCTAAAAAAAGTGTCACAGGCTCTGCAGCATAATTGTGTGCTGCATTTAATGTGCGTCGCCACATTTCACGCACGCTGACTGTGTGTGTGTGTCTGTGTGTGTATGTGTGTGTGTGCGTGTGTGCGTGTGTGTCACAGCCACATAATTGAACATGCGCATGAGCAGCACTCAAATTGTCTGTGTGTCTGTGTGCGCACAGGTCTTGTGGCACAAGGGTGAATGAACGCATGCACAGCATAGCTCACGTCATATTGCAGCACTCAAATTGTCTGTGTTTGCTCGTGTGTGCAGAGATCATTCGCAATGTACTGCAGCACTCAGATTGTATGTGTATCTGTGTGCAGAGGTCAATCACAACGTACTGCAGCACTCAAATCGTGTGTGTGTGTGTTTTGTGTGTAGAGGTCACTCACAACGTACTGCAGCACTCAAATTGTGTGTGTGTGTGTTTTTGTGTGCAGAGGTCACTCACAACGTACTGCAGCACTCAAATCGTGTGTGTGTTGTGTGTAGAGGTCACTCACAACGTACTGCAGCACTCAGATCGTATGAGTGTGTGCTTCTGTGTGCGGAGGTCACTCACAACATACTGCAGCACTCAGATCGTGTGTGTATGTGTGTGTTTGTGCAGAGGTGACTCATGACGTACTGCAGCACTCAGATCGTATGTGTATGTGTGTGTTTGTGTGTGCAGAGGTCACTCACAACGTACTGCAGCACTCAGATCTTATGTGTGTTTGTGTGTGAAGAGGTCACTCACATCGTACTGCAGCACTCAGATCGTGTGTGTGTGTGTTTTGTGTACAGAGGTCACTCACAACGTACTGCAGCAATCAGATTGTATGTGTTTCTTTGTGCAGAGGTCACTCACAACATACTGCAGCACTCAAATTGTGTGTGTTTTGTGTAGGGGTCACTCACAACGTACTGCAGCACTCAGATCGTATGTGTATGTGTGTATTTGTGTGTGCAGAGGTCACTCACAACGTACTGCAGCACTCAGATTGTATGTTTATGTGTGTGTTTGTGTGTGCAGAGGTCACTCACAACGTACTGCAGCACTCAGATCGTGTGTATGTGTGTGTTTGTGTGTGCAGAGGTCACTCACAACGTACTGCAGCACTCAGATCGTGTGTGTGTTTGTGTGTGCAGATGTCACTCACAACGTACTGCAGCACTCAGATCGTATGTGTGTTTGTGTGTGAAGAGGTCACTCACATCGTACTGCAGCACTCAGATCGTGTGTGTGTGTGTGTGTGTTTGTGTGTGCAGAGGTCATGTGACCGGAAGGTGAACGAGTTCGTCAAGCGTGCGCGAGCCGCCAAGATCCACATCCTCATCGTAAGTGTTGTGGGTGGGTGTGAGTGGGTATGAATGTGGGTGTGAATGTGGGTGTAGGTGTGGGCGTGGATGTAGGGATGAATGTAAATGAGCAAACGTTGCTTAATATTAATAAAGCTATACCATTCTTAATAAAGAAAATTGCCCGCTTTTGCACTAGTTATGTGTAGAAGATTGTTTCTATCTTTTGCATAAGTTGTACTAGTGTGTGTGTGTGTGTGTGTGTATGTGTGTGTGTGTGTTTGTGTGTGTGTGTTTGTGTGTGTGTATGTGTGTGTTTGTGTGTGTGTGTTTGTGTGTGTGTATGTGTTTGTGTGTGTGTGTGACTGTGCCACGATGCCTATCATGCTCGGCAATGAAAAAAGCGTGCCTCATCTTTGTATGCAATACATTTTATAATTGTTTTGTATATGTGTGTGTGTTATTATGTGTGTTGCAGATGGGGCACCTGCAGGCCATGATGCCTGTACCACGTTCGGTAATGAATAGTGCTATGCCTCATCTTCTTATGCAATTCCTTTATATATGATATACCTTTAGTATTATTGTGTGTGTATGTGTGTTATTGTGTGTGTTGCAGATGGGGCACCTGCGGGCCAAGATGCCTGCCATGTTTGGCAAGGAGAAGGCACAGAGGAAGATCATGGAGAACCTGACAGAGCACTTTGTCCAGGTATTTGTGTGTCGTGTTTTGTGTGTGCGTGCATTGGAGAGCTTAGGCAAAGGAATTAGTTGATGTGTTTATGAGGAGCGAGCTTGTGAGGATGGGCAAGGTTAGAACACATCACACACAAAAAGTTAGAATCCGTGGGGAGCAAGCTGGTGGAAAATGAGTTGTATGCGTGCAATCCAGTGTGTGTATGTTTGTGTGTGTGCGTGTTTGTGCGTGCATTTGTGTATGTTTATGTGTGTGCGTGTGTGCGTGCGTGTGTGTGCGTGTGAGTGTGCATGCGCATGTGTGTGTGCGCACGTGTGTGTGGGGGGGGGGGGGGGCGTACGAGATTAATTTGGTGTCCCTCCCACCAGCTCACAAGTTTGACTGGTACCACGGTTAGCTGCACGCATACAGTTCATTTCAAGCTTCCTTTAGAAAAAAAATGTAAAGCTTGCTCCATATTTTGAGGGTGGTGAGCTTTGGTTGATGTGCCACTGCTATCCAAGATTCCTGCCTGCTACGTATCAGGGAGTGGGTTTTTGTTTCTTCATCAGGCATCTTCATCTTCAGGCATCCTCAACCGGCATCTTCATCTACAGGCATCTTCATCTACAGGAATCTTCAACCGGCATCTTCATCTACAGGCATCTTCAACTACAGGCATCTTCATCTTCATCAGGCATCTTCAACATCCCTGATTTTGTAACTAGCCTCACTGTATGACTTGTGACGTTAGGCCTTCACACTTCACGCTTTTCATAAACATTTTTATATTTTTGGTCAGCCTAAAATAGCAGCTTTAATTCAAATCCTTGTGCAACCGTTGGCATGCAGCTCGTAACCGCCTGCCCACTTTCATACAGCGCATGCTCACTTTCAGACAGCGCATGTCTACTTCTATACAGGGTCTGCCCACTTTCATACAGTGCATGCCCATTTTCATACAGCGCATGCCCACTTTCATACAGCGCATGCCCACTTTCATACAGCGCATGCCCACTTTCATGCAGCGCCTGCCCACTTTCAGACAGCGCATGCCCACTTTCATACAGCGCCTGCTCACTTTCATACAGCGCATGCCCACTTTCAGACAGCGCCTGCCCACTTTCAGACAGCGCATGCCCACTTTCATACAGCGCATGCCCACTTTCAGACAGCTCACTTTTAGACAGCGCACTTTCACCGCCTGCTCACTTTCAGACAGCGCACTTTAGAAACAGCGTGTTCCCATAAAAACCCATACAACATTTCATACCGTCAGACAGCGCACTTTAGAAACAGCGTGTTCCAATAAAACACCATACAACATTTCATGCCATCGCGTGATTTAAATCATTCTTCCTGCCTTTCACAATTAAATGTAAATTAATGCGTCCCCTAGGCCAGCGCAGAGTCTGCCATTGTAAGTGGCGCATGCAAGCACCGCCTTGAGGCTAATCATGTATGTTCCATCCTTTAGCATACCTGTCGGTCGTCTGTAGCAACCCTCACACTTTGCCTGCCTGTTGTCTGCAGCACCAGCCACTCAGCCTCTGACATTCTGTCGCACCCCTCCCACTTTGCCTGCCTGTTGTCTGCAGCACCAGCCACTCAGCCTCCCTATATTCTGTAGCACCCCTCACACTTTTCCTGCCTGTTGTTTGTTTGTAGCACCAGCCACTCAACCTCAGACATTCTGTCGCACACCTCACACTTTGCCTGCCTGTTGTTTGTTTGTAGCACCAGCCACTCAACCTCAGACATTCTGTCGCACCCCTCACACTTTGCCTGCCTGTTGTTTGTTTGTAGCATCATCCACTCAGCCTCCGACATTCTGTAGCGCCCCTCGCTTTTTGCCTGCCTTCGCAGTAATTGCTTGGTTGCCTCAGCACAAGTGCATTGCTAATTGCTACAAGCGCTGCTGCCAGTGCCCTGGACAGGCAGCTGACAGAACCTGTTTGTGGTCGCTTAAACAAAGATTCCCCCATTTGCAATATAGAGGGCTGGCCAGAACGGTGTATGTACTCTAAATATGACCGGATACCTGGTGATTCTCCTGCCAGAAATGCCGTTAATACACCGTATATATATATATATCGTTCTGGCCAATTCCACAAGTATACACTCACTCGCATGAACACATACGCCAAACGCACACAACACACACACACACCGTCACACAACACACACAAATACATTAACTTTTACACAACACACACACACGAATACATGTACACACACACACATACATGTATACACACATACACACGTGCACAGATCATGAAGGAGCACCACCTGCCCCCCGGAGACTTCCCAGACCCCGCGGCCTTTGCTGAAATCCTTGGTGCTTGGGACCTCACGGTACGTGTGTGTGTTTTTGTTGTGCGTTTGTTTATGTGTGTGTGTGTGAGTGCGTCTGAGTGCATGCTATGTGTTGTGTGCTGTGTGTGGGTAGGGTGGGGTGGGGTGGGGTGGGGTTTGGAGAGAGGAAGAAGACCTCCTGAATGGTAGAATGGGGTTATGAGAGGGGAAGAAGAAAACCTGCTGAAGACAGTATGTGTGACCTCACAAAGGTACCGCCGATGGTACAGGATGCAGTAGCCCTCAAAATAATTGCTTGCTGTGTGTACAAAATCTACACAGATCCCTAATTCATAGGTGTGTTGCAAGCTACCCTGCAGGTAATTGATTTAACTTGCGTTCGTGTGTTTGTACGTTGTCAGCAACAGCCAAAAGGGTGAGCAGCAGTGCCTTTGGAACGTACAAGTACCCTCCAAGATGAATGATCATGTGTCACTTTTTTGCGTGGAAGCTGCCCACCTGAAGGAGCATGATAATGAGCTGAAAAAGCCAGGTCACGGTATAATGCCTGTTGATGCCCTTAGTGTTGCTGCGCAAGGTAACCCCAAAATTGAAACAAAATGGATTTGTATCCAGACAGTGATTTACATCGTGGCTTCCTGTCAGATGGCCCAAAGTCTCTCTGCCTCTGACTAAGGTCCAAAGGCTCTCTGACTCTGACGAAGGCCCAAAGGCTCTCTGACTCTGACGAAGGCCCAAAGGCTCTCTGACCCAAAGGCTCTCTGACTCTGGCTAAGGCCCAAAGGCTTTCTGACTTAAAAGCTCTCTGGCTCTGGCTAAGGCCCAAAGGCTCTCTGACCCAAAGGCTCTCTGACTCTGGCTAAGGCCCAAAAGCTCGCTAACCCAAAGGCTCTCTGCCTCTGACTAAGGCTAGCCTTGAGCTCCCGCACACCGGAGTTTCCCAAACTGGAGAAGGACATGCGGCTGAATAGATACTGATCTGACGTGGGCAGTGATTCAAATCAAAGCTCACTGTCTTGTCTGTGTCCTGCGCACAGGAGTTCCCCAAACTCGAGAAGAGCATGCTGAGGCAGATGGATAACGTGCTGTCCGTGGACATCCCCAGCCTGATGAAGCTCTTTGAGAACCCCTACCACGCTCCACGTTAAACGTGTTGTTATGAGCTGCCTATGAGATAAGGTCAAACTCAGCTAAGGCCTGCAGGGAGCAGGGCTGCAGCTGGAGTCCATTGTCGAGTTATAAGTTACCCTGACTGACGACAGACACAGCCTGCGTGCATTAGTGGGCATGTACATGTGTGCACCACGGAACAGACGTGGTTATGACGTCTGTCGTATACTGCCCTGGCACACCCTGTGCAAGGGGGGAGGGACAGAGAGAGACGTAGTGATGCTTTAAGCAGCTCAGGGATCAGCCACTGCTTTACCTTAAATTATATGTGTATGTGTGTGTGTGTGTGTCCTTGATACATGTCGTTTTTATACATTCAGCTGTTTACAAACATATTTCATCAGCGTGTGTGTCGTGATTAATTAAGAGACTGTGTGTCGACAGTGGTTCGTGTTTATGCATGCCTCAAGTCGCTGTCCGTGACGTAGCAGGAGTATGAAAACACAACAGCAAGGAATATGAGCAAGTGATGTATTATGTTTTATTTGGTCGATGTTCTCACTTGTAATGTCTTATGAGGTAATGAAATTGTGACCATGGCAGTACACTGGGCACCCAATTTATCCGGGTATCTCCGGAACAGCCTGTATTAAATTTCAGGGATCTCCAAAACTGCTTTTAAAATTATACAAGGTGTTATAAAATTCCTTGTCTTACAGCAAGGCGAAAGCGAAAGGCTGAAGTCTTTTTAGGAGGGCTTGGTATGGTGGTGATGGAAGAAAGAGTTGCTTGTGAAAAATTAGGATCTAGATTATAATAAAGAGACCTAAAAGAAAAGAAAAAAAGGCTACGCTAGTATAATAAAGAGATCTCAACAATAATAGGCATATGGTGAAAAACACACAGAAAATGTTCTTTGTGCTTATGTACTACTCTCGCTAACGCTCCTGGTGATGACTATCACGCTAACTAGTCCCGCTGACTAGTCCCGTCGGCGCTCCCGGACTACTCCTGCTGACGCAGGCTAGAAAGTCAATCACAATCTACTCAGAGGCTCCGACGTTGCTGATAAAACTCTTAAACAGCTGGCCCTGAGGGAAATTTTTTCTATAGCATCTATTGGCTTACGAAAGATTAAAAAGATCTTCATATTATGCAATCACTATCAACACGGCTCAGTTACCTACCTCGAGGCTTTGGTATCCATCCAATTACCATGACGCCTTGCAAGCACACAGCACCCCCTCTACAAACTAGGAACTGGTACGTATCCAATTACCACAGACCCTTATCAAAATGGCACTGCCAATGGAGCCAATAGCATAGCAACGCTTACCTAACAACATCCTGTGTCCCTGTAAACACCAAGTACATCATTATGAAGTACAGAGCAGGAAACCTGTACAACCAAAAGCATGCGGTATGGTTTAAGCACTCAATACACCTAACTTGCCCCCTCTGCCCTCAATTAGACAGTGCCTTGCATATCCTTTCTGGATGCCAACACACGCAAATAAGAAATATGATCACTAAGAGACACAACTTAGCATGCAGCATGATCTTCAAAGCCATCAGCAAGACAGGCTCCCTGAGATCCTGCTTTGTATGCATGGATATAGGTAGCAGTGTACGGCTGATCATGCAAAATCTTCAGATTCCCAATACAGCTGAAACCAGAATTATAGGCTCTTTTCACCCCGCTCCTCAGACAAAAATAGCGGCGCTGCGCTTGGGGACCCTTGGTCGTGCAACTCAGCAAGTCTTGCGCGAAAGGCATGGCAGGTGTGCAAACTTCCACAGCTATAAGACGTTGTGGGTGATGCAAGATGTCTGTTGGAACTTCCTGAAATTTTCAATCCTGGACACACACGTTATCACAACAACACGTGGCCTGATTGCAAATGTGCTCCGATGTTGTAGCTTCCTGCTTATCGCGAAATTGCAACAACATGACCCCGCTCAGGAACCGGGCTTGCATTTCGCGGTATCGCCATTTGAGACAGTAAGGCCCAGTATGTCTGAACTAAGTCTCTTTTCCAGCTGTATAAAATAAGTCTCCTTTACAGCTGTATAATTTATATCGAGGAGCTCAAATTAATTTGGGCACTTTTCCAACCAGGGCACTGTTCAACAATCGGAAAGCCGTTTCCATGCTTGTGGTGTTATCACCCTTGCGTAGTTTTCTTTTCTTTTCTATTATCATCTGCCATAGGAGCCGGTTTCAGATCAAGCGTGCAGCCCTCCTGACCCCCGTTGATCATTTCCTTTGTGGTGGGGGAGCTTTACGGTACCTGGTACCAAAGTGGCTCCCTTTCTTTGATTTGTATGGAGAGTGGCTTACACCGCCCGCATATTTTATCCTCTCTTTTCCCACTTTTTGCTTAACCGCGTGGGAATGCGTAGTGCTACCAATGGATGCAACCAGTTGCTATAAGTAGGAACGTTAGGCAGTAAAAAATGCTACACGGCAAACCCCAGGTTAATAAAAGCATAGAAGGCCGAGGGATCATCCGAATGAGAAGGAAATTATTGCATTTTTTTACATTTGACGGCTCTCTGAACCTCTTCTTCCAACAAAAAATCGACATAACTACAAAATCATAGGGATGCACGTAGCCAGAAACGGTGGAGAAGCAAGCCATTAGCGTGCTGAAGCAATGGCCATCCTGATCACAATCAAGATCTTAAACAAATGTTCCACTTTTTCGACGTATTGCTTATTTCGATGGCACAAATAGAAGTCCAGTGCAATGCGAATCCAATGCAGGTTTGATTCCAAAAGTAGCCCTTTTTTACATGATTGATGTGGGGATTGAATACCACTGCCATACAGAAATCTCTTATTTTACCCTTCCACTGGCAGGAAATGAGAGCTGGTGCAATGTGCACACACAGCAGGGCACAATACACAGATGCATTCTGCTAAAAATGAGTGGGTGCGGCAGCAGCAGCAGCAGCAGCAGCAGCAGCAGGCTAGCTACTGGGCCTCCTCTTCGTCTTCAGGTTGCACAAAGAGGGCCACTTGTGTGCCTAAGCCCGTTGCGTCTAAGGGCATGTCAAAGGTGTCATGGCCGTACACTCGCCGAGGATAGCTGCTGACCTGCAGCGTGCACCAAATGGAATTTAGGGGGGCTAGTGAATACCCTCTGGCTGGTGAATACCAAACTTGATGGTGCAACAGCTGCTGATACGCTTTGCTGATGATTTCATTGTGTGTGTTTGCGTGTGTGTGTGTGTGTGTGTGCGTATATGTCTGTGCGTGTGTGTATGTGTGTGTGTATGTGTGTGTGCGCGTGTGTGTGTATGTGTGTGTGCGTGCATGAGCGTGTGTGTATATAGGGGTAGCCGCTCAGAGGCTCTCTCTTTGCTATTGGGCTAATGTGCTATCTTGAGCACTGATATAAATGAATTGAAATGCTCTGGTGCTTACTTATTCAATCACTGGTGCTCACTTATTTGATCACTGGTGCTCACTTATTTGATCACTGGTGCTCACTTATTCAGTCACTGGTGCTCACTTATTCAATCACTGGTGCTCACTTATTCCATCACTGGTGCTCACTTATTCAAATGCACTAATGCTCATTTATTTAATCAGGAGCTCAAAACGGACAGATGAATGCGGGGACAGCTGTTGGTCTGTGAAGCGTGTGCCCTGAAGCAGTGCTTTTTGATGCATTTTGCACAGGGCACAGGTACGTAGCACTGTTCTCTGCGATGCAAGTACAAACTATGAAACTAGTCGCTGGGTCCTCCATCAGTATTGGTACCACATCTTGCTACTGAAGGCTTGACAGATGACAATACCCCTGATTTTTTGCGCCACACGCCATAACTATCTGAGATGTCGATCCCAAGCAGATTCTATGCATATAAAACCTAGATTTTTGAGGAACAAAGCATTTTTGCATTAATCTCTTTTCAGTGGACCCCTTCTACCTCACATTCAAACACGCACCTACTTTTTGACCCACAAATAAAATGCATCCACATGGTGTAAACTTATATATATACACACACACACAGACAAACACAGACACACGCACATACACACACAAGCACACACACACCCAACCCACCAGGGAGTACTTCCAGTAGTTTGTGGATTCCAGGGAATCTACGAAATCATATACGGTGCCCAACTTGGACCCAGGAGGAAAGGAGCGCTGTACGGTGCAGAGCACAGACGACGTGAGCCTTTGTTAATATATGAAGTATGGTTGTCACTGTATGAACTTGTATGAATTTGTATAAACTTGTATGAACTTGTCGTTGTATAAAACATGAGGTCGTATCATAGGTTCAAGACAGCTGATCTAGAAAGCTCCAAACACTGTGGCGAGCTAGGTGTGAGACGGATTAATGATGAGATAAGAATGATGACAATGATGACAATGATGACAATGATGAGCTTGAAAGCATCAGATGACAATGTGTGACAAGTCGCCACCAGCCCTTTCGATTGCTTACGGGTGACGAGTGGTAGCGCCTCACTGCACACATACTTCTTCCCCTCATCATATCACATACTATCGTACGTATACTATCATATGTGTAGTACACATGTGCAGAGCAAGAAAGCAATGCTGCAGAGGAAAGCTCCGATTCTCTTTCATTACAGACGGACACACAACCATGCTACACACATTTGCACAACACACATGTACATACGTACGCACACACATACACACTACGTGCTCACACAAACACGCTTACACAATGGAATATGTACGTATGCACACACACATACTAATGCACACACCTGTGCATTAGAGCCATCTGGAAGCCTCACTCTGACTAGTACCACCGGGGATTCAGGACTGCCAGACCCAGGAGCAGGTGTGGCAAGTAGGCTGGCTCGTTTAGCTTCCCTGCGCAGGGCTATGGCTGCGCCACGCTCCCTGCTACGCTGCTGTGCAACTTCTTGCTCTGACCTGCACACACACACGCGTGCGTGTGTGTGTATGTATGTATGTTTGAGTGTGTGGGTGCATGTGTGTGTATGTTAGTTTAAGTATTACTTGCATGTGTTTGTGTGGTGTGTGTGTGTGTGTGTGTCTGTGTGTGTGTGTGTGTGCGTGCGTGCGTGCTTGTGTGTGTGTGCATGTGTATGCCAAGTACTCCACAGGCAACACGAGAGGCAACATGAACAGCCCGACTGCACGCCTACAACAGCCCCTCAGAGGCCCCACACATCCTTTCTCTGCCCATTTGTGATCATCCTCCAGCCAAACAACGCACACCATCTTGGTACTCCCGTAACACAGATCAGTGTCTCTGTGCTCGTTCAAAAGGCTCGAGCACGTTGCCGCATCTACATCTATACTTCAAGCAATAGCAACATTTAGTGTACGCTAGCTCACTGTTCTTGCTAGGTACCTACTTCACTCCACCAGAACAAATTGCTATGCAGTGAGAACCACTCCCCACAATAATTAAGTAATAGGACCATAAGGTTTCTGAGTCCACAAGGTTTCTGGCAGCACCCTGTAGAGCAACACCTATAGTATATGCGCCTCTGTCCTTTTTTAGAGCCACAAGCTCTGCCACTGCACCCACTACTACCGACCACATATGTCCGCCAAGCGGCCCACCTCATGCACGCCTTCACCTTTTCTTGAGCCGACACAAACTCACCGACGCACACAACACCACATACGTGCACACATACTAACACACTACCACTGTCCATTCCTGCTTAAAGCCATCAAGTTTCACCTGTACACCACCCTCCTTAACAAACCCTCCTCGGTGGTGTTTGCATTATGTCTGCATTATGTTTCTTTCCTTTTGGACCCTCCCCTCGCACGCCTCTACTTCTTCCTGACAAACACACACACATACTTTTTCCCCTTCCTACTTCTTCCCCTTCCTACTTCTTCCCCTCGCACGCCTCTACTTCTTCCTGACACACAAACACACACATACTTTTCCCCCTTCCTACTTCTTCCCCTCGCACGCCTCTACTTCTTCCTGAAACACAAACACTCTACTTCTTCCTGACACACAAACACATACAAACTAAACCTCTGTCCACAACCGATCCACCTCGCACAAGCCGTAGCATTCTGCTGAAACGCAATCACGCAGCACACAATTTCACACCATACACCATACACACCTCTAAAATCTCTGACCACAGCTGACCTACCTTGCACGGGCCTCTGCATGTTCCTGAGCCACACGCTCCGCCTCTGCACGCACGCGCTCCTCAGCCCGCTGCTGGTCACGCTGACGGTCAGTTTCAAGTGACGCCTGCAACACAGAGCACCCACACAACACACTTGAGAGCAGTTGCTGTGAAGCAGCTTGCGGTGTGGGAGATCAAGTCTGCCTCCAGTGACGCCTGAAACACAGAGCACCCACACAACACACTTGAGAGCAGTTGCTGTGAAGCACGCTTGCGGTGTGGAGATCAGGTGCGCGTTGAGTGGTGGTAAACATTGCTGTAGATCACACTTGCGATGTGGGAGATCAGGTGCGCGCTGAGTGGCACCGGAAACACTAAATCAATCCACACAACACACGTGAAAGCAGTTGCTGTGAAGCACGCTCGCGGTGTGGGAGATCAGATGCTTTGAGTGTTGCTAAATGAAATACAGAGCACACACACACACACAAACACACACTCATACCTCGTACTCTGCGTTCTGATCTTGCATCAATCTCCGGTCCAGGTCTTGCACCACTCGCCGCCCATGCTCCTGACATTGGTAGAGCGCGCAAGTTGTTTTAAACATATCAATCAGACCTCATCGTATTGCGCAATCACACACCTATACATCAGGAATGTAGATCCATAGGTTTCCAAAACACCGTATTCATGGTTGTTACAGGAAACATGCTGCGCAATCACACAACTGTACATTATGGATGAACAAGCTGTGTGTGCAGCAATGTGCAGCTCTGCAGTTTCTGTGCCTGGCGCTGTTGCTTGTTTGATTCTGATACTGCAGTGTCATTGTAACTTGTCTGATCCTGCAGTGTCATTGTAACGTGTCTGATCCTGCAGTGTCATTGTAACTTGCCTGATCCTGCAGTGTCATTGTAACTTGCCTGATCCTGCAGTGTCATTGTAACTTATTTTCTCCTTCTGGTACTCTGCTGGTCCTACCTCTCTGACCGGGCCTTTTTGTCTGCTGCTCAAGGGGTTTACCGTACTCAGTACCAAAGTGGCTTTATTTTCCACAGTCAATGTGGGGAGTGGTTTTCACTGCCTGCGGAGTTTTTCTCTTCTTCGTACTGCAGCAAATGTCATCACTCTACCACCATCACCGCCACCACCACCACTATCCCCACGGTTGCCTTCCTTACTCACCTGTTCTTTTTTTGCACATCTGCTCTCTAAGCGACCAACATGGACTTAAGACTTGTGGTCAGCCAAAGCAGCAGCAGCACCACCACCACCATCACCACCACCATCGCCACTGCCACCAGCAGCAGCAGCAGCAGCACCATCACCACCACCGCCACTGCCAGCAGCAGCAGCAGCAGCAGCGTCAGCAGCAGCAGCACCATCACCACCACCGCCACTGCCAGTAGCAGCAGCAGCAGCAGCAGCAGCAGCACCACCACCACCACCACCACCACCACCACCACCACCACCACCACCATCAGCAACAGC
>Ga0307942_1000416_pt1:27500-29226 | contig 29226 bp, 42 predicted proteins | sample OrgLakmetagen175_FD_201846 | JGI IMG/M metagenome (GOLD analysis project Ga0307942, IMG submission 201846) | Saline water microbial communities from Organic Lake, Antarctica - #175 | ecosystem: Environmental > Aquatic > Non-marine Saline and Alkaline > Saline | place: Antarctica... | reverse complement strand
ACTAAACTCTGACGATTGACGGCGTAATTTACTATTTTCACCGTCAATTTGACATAAATTACGCCGTCAGCGTCATTTACCATTGACGCCGTCAAGCGTCAGGTGCACAACACTGGTCATGACACCACCAACAGTGTTCTTGCCTTGTGAGTACATAAACTTTTGGTATGATCTACACTATCATTTTGACTCGCTGGTCATTGCTTGCCTTCTCATCCCAGCACCACGTGCCTGCCTGCCGAAATAAAACCAGCAGGGGTCTGCATGAGAAAAGATGGCGCAGCACGCACCTGCAGCATACGTAGGGCAAAGTCGCCGATGGCCCAGTTCTGGTATGTGGAGAGCGTGACGTGGGAGGAGCCTTCACTGCCTGCCACAGCTTGGTGGATGGTGCCCCGAGGCATGTACAGCACGTCGCCTACCTGTTCAGCAAAAGGGTACCAGGTGTTGCCTTAATATCCGGCTTTGAATTGCGTTCTAACAAGCACGAATTTGCCTCTGCCAAAATCATCTGTCCTGATTGCATGTGATCGTCCATAGCTTAGGTCTTCCACCTCGGCATGATGCTATTTGTCACCAAAGGGGGACCTGTGCAGCTTCAGCCATGCAGTCTGTCAAGATCAGTCTGACTAAAACTAAGGGGCATCAAAGCTGAAGGCAGCTGGTGTTACATTAAAAGGAAACTTTCATGGCAGGTTAGGTGTATCACCATGCTGGCATGGCCATGGCTAACTGCACGTATGTGCCTCCTTGACCAATCAAGGGTTTCTATGAGCAGGTGATAATCAATGTTTGGTTCGAAGTTGGTGCGTGCTTGGTGCCATGAAGCAGGGTGAAGCTTGCACTGCCCAGTATTTTAGCTCTTGAAGCACATGAAGCACATGGAACCAGTATTTTGTACACAACTCATAACAAATTAAAGCGCAGGCACGCCAGAAGCAAATGCTATAGACGACTGCACAAAGAACGGAAGGACAAACGATTATTCTGTTGGTTTAGGCTACCAGGTATGCTGTAGTCCTATTGGTTAAGACTGGTTAAAACAGTTTGTATACATGCGCAATGGTTGCGACGCACTCTCATATGTAGTCAAACAGGGTCATACATGCTGAGCTTCCCTGCTAGATGTGTATGCTGTTCAGTAATCGCCTGTGTATCGGGCTGACCCATACCATACACACCCTGAGTGTGGTGTCCAGCACGGGCTCTCCTAGAGCCTCCTCAGAAAAATTGGGGCTGGATTGGTTGGGCAGGCTGAAGTTGCCTAGTGGCTTGTACAGCTTCCAGCGCTTCACACCTGCAATAGCGTTCCAACAGCACACATTGCATCTGTGGCAGCACAAGGGAAAACAGTCTCAAGATGCTGCTAAAAGGAATGCAGGCTGAAGCTGCCTAGTGGGTTATACAGCGCCCAGCGCTTCACACCTGCAATAGTCAACGCATCGCGTCTGTAGCACTGGCAAGGAGGAGGCATTTTTGAGATGTGATGTAGCTACTAAGATTCTTGTTCCTGACATACTGCTACGAGCGCCACAGCACAGCACTCGGGCAGCCAAGGAGGCGCAGCACCTTGAACAGAGGTGCTGCCAAAAACTAAGAGGATACTGGGTGTGGGACTTTTAAGAGGGATGCAGATTGACAGGAGGACTTGCCTATCTCCAGGATTGAGGCAACTTACTCCAGCAGCTAGGACACACAAAGCAAGCAAGGCACTCTTGTTATGTGA
>Ga0307942_1000416_pt1:7500-22500 | contig 29226 bp, 42 predicted proteins | sample OrgLakmetagen175_FD_201846 | JGI IMG/M metagenome (GOLD analysis project Ga0307942, IMG submission 201846) | Saline water microbial communities from Organic Lake, Antarctica - #175 | ecosystem: Environmental > Aquatic > Non-marine Saline and Alkaline > Saline | place: Antarctica... | reverse complement strand
AGAGTGTGAGAGTGTGAGAGTGTGAGAGTGTGAGAGTGTGAGAGTGTGAGAGTGTGAGAGTGTGAGAGTGAGAGAGTGAGAGAGTGAGAGAGTGAGTGAGTGAGTGAGTGAGTGAGTGAGTGAGTGAGTGAGTGAGTGAGTGAGTGAGTGAGTGAGAGTCACAAGGCTCATTGCATGAATTGTGTTGAAGAGGGGGAAAGCACAAAGAAAGCATCAGCACAAGCGCCACTTTTTGTCATATATCTGCGACAGGAATACTCAACCATTGCTGTTCCACCCTCTGTGTGTTCTCGTCAACTCACCCACCTTAATTTGCACACACACTTACACACACACGCACGCACATACACACACAAGACACAAGCACGCATACGTGCACAAATACACACACCTAACGCACACGCACACTCACACACACACACACACGTACGCACGCACACATGCGCAAACAACACACACAGACCGCCCACTGCTCCCGTCTGACGTGCTGTCCGTTGAGCTCGCGCCCCGTGAGGACAAGCAGCCCGTCATCCTGGCCAGCCTGCGTCTCAACGACACCCTGGTGCTGCAGCAGTCGCTGCCCTGTGCCTCCATTTCATCCCTTCAGGTGCAAAACCTTTGGGATCTCGTACACCACTTTTGGTTCATACCAAATGGGGCAGCTATTCATTGCACTGTATCAGCGAGTGTGCCCTGTCAGGTGCTCCGCCCGTCTGCCATAGTTACGATTGCTAGGGAGAGAGAGGCTCGCAGTTGAGTACCTGCTCAGCCACTACCAGTCGCCTTTTGTCCAGACAACCTCGGTGCCATATCTGCCGCGTGGTTTCAAACAGGGTAGTTGAATGTCGTTTTGATTTGCTGCTGTGCGTACCCGGCAGGGCAAAGCCATTACAACGTGGTCAAGCAGGCGTTTACCCCCTCAGCCTCTTGACAAGAGGCCACCAAATAGACAGACGCCAAAAGCACTAACACCGACAAGACCTCTCCCACATTCCACTGTCCTTTATCTCCCTAGTGTCCCACCGATGGCCCCCACCCGTCAAGACAATTCAACCTGGCCTGCATGTGTGTGTGTGTGTGTGTGCCTCGGCGTAAGGGGCTGTCATCCCTTAACACACACACACACACAAAGCACACATACACACACATCGCCCTCACTGACGCACTCCACTGCCCCCCTGCAGATGTACCCCTTCCTGACGATGCAGCCAGGCATGGCGGCCTCGTTGCAAGAGGCTACCACCCCCAGTCCACTTTTCACTTGGTACCACCCCACCTCAGCATCCCCCACCACCGACGCTACCCTTGCCGAGCTGGACACGTGCATCAAGTTCCAGCAGGCTGCCAGGTGTGTGGGTGTGGGTGAGGTTGTGTGCGTGTGTGTGCGCACGTGTGCGCTTCAGTGTATGTGTGCGTGCGTGTGCGTGCGCATGTGTGTGTACTTGTCAGTGTGGTTGTGCGTGCTGTTCGTGCTGCTTGTGCTGTGGTACCCCAAGCTTGCGGCAGTTTGCGGGAGCTCGTGTGCCTACATTTTGGTGTCTGTTCTGTTTGATGGACCAGCATATGGCTCTATCTTTCTTTCGTCCAAATAAGCGTCCAGCCTCCCGTTTAAGCTGCAGCCTCATCCTGCCCAGCACCTTTTCGCCGCTCTATACTTACATGTAGTGAGTGCCGCCAAATAAATTGGTTAGTGGCCGGGATGTAACGTACAGCGACGATTTCCGAACGCTCTGTATCACATGTAGTGCCGCCATATAAAGTGGTTAATGGTCGGGAGGTAGCATACAGCGACAATATCCAAACGCTCCTGTGCTGCTAAGCAGCTCCTTACAAGACCCAGTCATTAGTCCAGAATTAAATTTTTAACTCATCGCTGTGTACTGCCTACTTGTTACTCATGCTCGCAATGACTGCTGACATTTGAACAATTGGCACAATTCCAACACCCGTGCTTTGCGTGTACACGTACGTGTGTATGCAGTTCTGCCATTCCTCCGCCCCTCCCCCCATTACCTCCTGTTGAGTTTGTGGGCAGTGCAACTTTCACCTCAGGGCGTCACAGATGGACGGTAAGAGTGCTTCTGAGATGTGCTTTTGTGTTTGTGTGTTTGTGCGCCTTCGTGTTTGCGCATATGTGTGTGAGTCATCGAGTGAAGTGCTTGAAGCATGGTATTGCATGCATACATACAGACGAGGCAGATTTAAGGTGCTTCCTTTAAATCGAAGTTTGTATGGATTGAGCCCTCCTTCTGACATTTGCATGAAGAAAGGCTGGTAGTGAACCTTCGGTATCACCTTACCTTGATCATTAAAGAGAAATTGGTGGTGGAAACTTGCGCACCTTTCGGAGTGAAGATCTCCACAGGGAGCTTTCAATACAATTGCAATCACTCCAGTTATCAGGCTTGTTTTGCACGCAAAGCGCCCACCAATTATGCCCGCACAATAATTTTTAATGTCGTTGGGGCTTCACACCACGCAACTTTTTTTTTGGTGTGCGTGTGCAAACTCTCACGCCCGCAGGTGCAACTAGACAACTTTGCTGCAGCTCCTGCACACATTTTTGTGGGCGTCGCGGCTTCTGCAGACAGCCACACCCTTGCCATTGGCAATGGGAACATCCTATCCAGCGTACAGGTACACACTGACTGGTTCAGCCTCGTTCACTTGCCGCACACCCTAACTGGAAGCATCGCACAACATGCACCCAGCAGCATGAACTCCACACACACGCACACACACACACATACGCACGCACACAACAACTTGCACGTACTTACAGGGCCCTTTACGCTCCATCGCCGCTACCGCTCACGGCACCACTTCCACACATGACCACTCCTTTGGGCCAAGCACCTCAGCAGCAGCACTAAACACCACCACCCCTGCCACCACGGCCACCACCAATCCAGACTCATTAACATCATCATCATCAGCAGCGGCGGTCAATCCTTTGGGGGGGACTGACGCAGGTTGTGCGGCCATGCTGCGCAGTGGGAGTGGGGTGTGTGACAGGCTGGTGGGGTCTAGTGGTGATGGTGGTGATAGTGGGGGGGCAGGAAGCCTCATGGCCCATGCCACTAGCTTTGCTGTCTCCTCTTGCTCCACTGACACCTCGGCAAAGTCTGTGAGTGGTGTGGGGGGCGGCAGGGCAACGAATAACGGTGGGAGTAGCGGACTGGGGGGCAGCGGTGTGTCACCCTCACAAGACGCACAGGTGTGTGTGTGTGCGCGTATGTGTGTGCTTGTGTGCGTGTGTGTGTGTGCGTGTGTGTGTGTGCTTGTGAAAGTGTGTGCGCTTATGTGTAGTTTAAGGGATGGGGTGGGAGGAGCCTAGGTATTATGATTGTTCAAAAGTGTGGTGGTATAAGTTCAAGGACACTTGGGTTTTTAAGGGAGACAAAAGTGGGTGATGGCTCAAGGAAGGGGGGTTGAAAGGTGGGGTTTGATAGCGGGGAAAAAGGGGCGAAGCACGACATACATATAGGAATGGAACAATGGAAGCACATCCCTCATTGGTTCAATTTGTTTAGTTAAAACTGAAAGGTTTGCAGGGGAAGCAGTTTGTGTTTTTTGTGTTGGCAAACATCGTCGGAATGTCATGTGCAAAAAGGGCAATGCCGATCTATTTTGACCACCATCTGCCGGTACCCTTCTGCATCTGACGCACTCACATCATGCGTATCTGTACGCCCTTGCCTGTCTGCCTGTTTGCTCAGGATGTGGACACTGCATGCTCATCCGCGCCCTGCCGTGTGCCCAGCAGCAGTCTGGGATGCAAGTGGGGTGCCTGGGTACATCTACCAGGTGGGTCTCTGCAATCACTCACTCACTTTCAATTTGGCTGGCTTTGGCAGATCACAGCACCTGCGCGTACACACACATGCACACATACATAACACACGCACGTATGCCCGTATTCATGCACATACATACACACGCACGCACACAGACGCACAAACCTGCAACACACACACTTAAATGTATGCTCATACCGGCATGCACATACGTACGTGTACACGCACACAAACACACACATACACACACATGTACACACTTATACACACACACACGTACACACACATACACACACATGTACACACAGGAGCCCCAAGTGCAGGCCCAAGTCCGCCCGGCACCCATCCCCCCCCTCCCACCAGTGATAGTCACACCCACACCACACAAGCCAGCTCCAGTCACTGCTTTGTCACTGTGGACTTAGATCTTCAGGTGTGTGTGTATGTGTGTGTGTGTGAGCGTATGAATAAGAAATGTGAATTGCTACACAAGGCAGCGTCATTGTTTCGACATCGAGGACCTTAAACTGTTCACATGCACAAACCCAATCAGTCACTCCCTCATTTCGCTCACTCACTCTCGCCACACACACTCTCACTCTCACTCTCACTCTTACGCAGCACGGCTATGTGCGCTTTTTCCGAAACGGCCACATTATCGGATCTGCTTTCTATGGCCTGGTGGGGCCCATCTCGCCTGTGGTGTCTTTTGCACACGCACCCAGCCTCAACTGTCAGGTGTGTGTTTGTGTGTATATAGATGTGTGTGTGTATAGGTTTGTGTATGTACAAGTGTATGAGGTTTTGTATCAAACAGGTATGAAATGCACTTGGGTACACTTTGGTTGTGATATTCTGGTGTGTGTGTGTTTGTATGTGTGTGTGTGTGTGTGTGTGTGTGAGGGTGTGAGGGTGTACTTCTGTGAGCGTGTGGGAAGGGCTTTTCAAGTACGCGCGAGCGTGCATGTTTGCACCAACATGCATGAGGTGCATAGGACCAGATGCCAGTAAGCCAGGTTTCTCTTTGTATCAAAGGCCGCTACTTGTGTGAGGGTGTGAGGGGCGTGTACGTAAGTGTGAACAGAAAGCCTGTCACATGGTCTGACCATAGTGTAGTAAGTAATAGTATACTGTACCACTTCTCTTACTTATTGCTTAGATTGATTGTTCCGCATCCTGGCTCCTACTCTGGATGATCAGAGGCTGATATGTGCAACCTAGAACTACAGCTAGATGAGTGCCAAGGTTCAATTTTGCCACAAAGAGGCACATAGAGTATGGTCATGTCTGAATCCACATCGGTTGCGTTTAAAACAAATGCATGCTTGCATACTTTTGCTCTGCATGTGTGTGATTGCCAAGCACACCTCTGTGTAAAGTAGCAACGTACACACGTGCTTTGTGTGCACGCAGGCGGGCTTGGTGAACCTCACAAAGCTGCGGCAGCTTGACCTGAGCTGGAATGCTGACAAGTGCAGCGCGGACCTGCGTCTCACAGGGCCTGTTGTATCCAAAGTGTCTGAGGCACACGGGGACTACTCCACAGTGCTGGCTGCTCAAGGTGGGTGTGTTGTGCATTGTGCAGGTGTGGCTGGGTGTGTGTGTGTTTTTGTTGGTGGGTGGGTAACTGTGGGTGTGGGTGTGTGGATGAGGGTGTGTTCAGGTGTGTGTACGTGTGTTGTGAGCACCTAATTCGGCATATTGGATGGATGCTATTTACTCATATAACTCGTACTCATACGTATGCTCACACATACACTCAGACACTTATACTCATACTCATACTCATACTCAAACAATTCATACTCATACGTATGCACACACAGGCTTCATTTCGGGTGTGCACTTGTGGCTGGTCAAGGTGAACAGTCTATCTGAGCCAGACAGCATTTTCATTGGTGTGTGCCGTGGATGCATGCCCTTGGACCAAGACCCTCAGGACTTGCGCGACCGCACCTATTACCTCAGGTATTAGAGTGAATACCACTGGCTCATTCCTTGCATAATACCGTGTATGTGTATGCGCGTGTGTGCATGTAGGGGTGTGTGTGTGTGTGTGCTCTGCACACAGGTGCACATGTTTTGAATGCAGTGTAGAAGCATACAAGGAAAGGGAGGCAGGGATGAGCAAATAGAGGCAGGAATGAGCAAGGCATCCCGCTCAAAATGTTGTCAAACTCAAATGTGTGTGTGTATGTGCAAACACAGCAACGGCGTGGTGCGTGTGGGTGGGAGGCGCGTGGCGACCAACGCTGCCAACTTCACACGTGGAGACGTCGTGGGCGTGGTGCTGGACGCAGACCAAGGAGAGATTGTGTTCTTCCGCAACGGTGAGTGTGTGTGGGGGGGTGGGTGGGTTGGTATGAGTGTGTCTGTGCGTGTGTGTGTGTGTTTGTGTGCAATGGTGCTTGAGTCTCTCACAACTTACTTGGGTGATGACATGGGGCTTGTGCTGACTAAGGAAGGGTCTATCCTTTTACTTCTTACAGTGTGCGGTGTGTGGCCTGCGTGGGTCTTCACACACGGTGTGGGGTTGATGTGGTGCTTCCCGGGTTGACGAGCAGTTTTTAATGAAGGAAAGCACATCGGGATGGAGAAAAGGTGTTTGGTTCCTATCTCAAGGCCCCTTTCCTTTTTGTGTTTGTCCGTTTGGCGTGCGCTAGTCTATTTCAGCTACAGAGGTTGCGTGGACAAACGGATGCAACGCTCTCAACGTGGGCAGGGCCTCAGTTTAAAGTTGCGGTTTACACCCCTCCTTCTCCCACATTCAGAGACATGCCTATCTACACACATACATCAGCAATGATATGCGTGCACGCACACTTGCACACACTTACACACACGCATGCACACACAGGAGTGGAGCAAGGCCGTGCGCGTGGCATCCGTGGCCGTCTGTACCCTTTCATCTCTTGTGACTCAGAGGCTGACCAGGTCACGCTGCTGGGCAGCTACTCTCTGTTGCTGGACCGCATCCCACGCCAGGTGTGTGTGTGTGTGTGTGTCTGTGTACGTGCGCACCTGCGTGTGCATTTGTGCTTGTGTGTGTGTGCGGTCAATGTGAGTGCATTCCCCCATAAACCATGGCAAATATTCCAATTCCAAACAGATCTGTGTTTGGCCTAGCTACTAGTGTTTCAGACACAGGCACACACATGCACACGCACACACACGCACACACACACAAACACACGCATACACACGCATACACATACATACACAGCTGGCGGACATGGAATGGGACACGCTGCACCACGCACCTGACATCGAGCTGTCCTCAAACTGCCTGACCTCCACCAAGACCTCCTCCAGCATGCCCTCCACAATGCAGGGCACCATGCTGTACGCAGGTGTGTGGGAGTGTTTTGGATAATCAAACAAAACCCAAGTTTGAGCGTAAGTTTCTAGCATTCCTTCCACGCTCTCAACCTTGTCCCACTTTTTGGTTCACTTTGTGCACACGCGCGCACACGCACATACACATACACGCACGCACAAACACACGCACATACACACATACACGCACAGGCGCTGGTTACCACGAGTTCCATGTCATTCTTGACTCCCTTGGTCCTGATGGCGTGTGGGTGGGAGTGGCCCCTCCTGGCTTGGAGCCGCTGTGCACCGTTGGAGACGTTGGCTGTGGATGGGCGCTTCACAGCGATGGGGACAAGCGCTGTGACGGGCGCGAGGACGAGTTCACTCAGGTATGTGTGTGCGTGAATGTGTGCATGTGTGCTCAACCATGCGTGTGTGTGTGTTTGTGCGTGCGTGCGCTGTTTTAAAGTCCCTGTCCTGGAGCAGTGATGTTGTATGGGAAGCGGGTTACTACACAGCAATGCAGACTAGACTTGTGAATTGTGATGGACGAGGGTTTTGCCCAGGTGTGTGTATGTATGTGTGTGTGTGTATGTGGATTGTGCTGGGTCCTGCTGTTGCCACGCTTGAGCCTTTAGGTTCCGGGAACACTACAAACCACTCCTTATCACAAAAATCTAAGGTTGACCAGAACCGTATGTATATATGATGTATTTATGGTAATTTTGGCTGGGAAATCACCATATATATACGGTCATATACGGTGTATATTTACGGTTCTGGCCAACCCAACAAATATCACCCTGTACTTGCCTGCGAAGCCAGTCGTTGCTGCACTGCAGACTTTTGGACGTGCAGCCCTTCAAGCACGGGTTCCAAGTCACGTTGTAAACTGATCATGTGTTGCAACAAATTGCAGGCCTAGAAAGCGCACGATGCACTTACATTCCAATGGCTACCCACGCTGCATAGGGATCAGCAATGCAGCCCCTCAAGCGCATGATGCACCAAACTCACCCTCTGTGTTACTACACACTGCAGCCCTTCAAAAAGCATGATGCGCTTACTTTCACGCTGTCTACCTACCCTGAATTGTTTAAGGGTTGGCCAGAACCGTCTATATGCAGTGTATATACAGTGTTGTTGGCTCACAAAACCACCCATGATACGGTGTATATATACGTTCCTGGCCAACCTAACTGTTATACATCTCAGCCCCTCAAAGAGCATGATGCGTCAAGGGAACTCACACTGTTCATTCTGTTTACTATCACTGTTCTGTTCACACTGTTCACACTATTCATTCTGTTCATCATCACTGTTCATTCTGTTCATCATCACTGTTCATTCTGTTCATCATCACTGCTCACACTGTTCACTCAGCCTGCATAACATTATGCACCGTAGGCCTTCAAGAGTGGTGACGTGCTGACGGTGTGCGTGGACGTGGGCCGCGGGACCTTGAGCTTCAACCGCAACGGTCACCCCCTGGGGGTGGCATTCACAGGTAGGGCTGTCCAGGCTCATGAGTCCATGCTATACTCCAACGTTAGTTTACAGGGATGAGCTTACAAAGATGAGCATATTTTGAATCTCAAGGTTTTGTGGCCAGGCTCTCAATTCCAGGCCGTACTCTCATGGGTACTCACTGGCTTGTTGTAGCAGTGATAAAAACGCTTCAATCTTAGGCCTTGAGGGGGCATGCACAGGTAGGAATGGCCAGGCTCTCAAGTTCAGGCCGTATCCCATGGATCACTCACTGGTTAATTATAGGGATGAGCACGCTGAGCTTGCTGGTTCTGAAGGCGCTTTTAGGGCGCATTCACTGGCAGGGTTGTCCACCCGCGTAAATAAAGGGTGCCTACACCCTCCTCAGTGCCAGAGGCATTTGGGGTGGCGCTCACATCACAGGGGGATCGCAACCAGATCCGTCAGTTCTAGTGGTACACACATATTCACTCACACACAAATACACGCACTCACGCATACACACATACACACACAGGCTTGGTAGGCCCTCTGGTGGCCGCTGCCACCCTTGCAAGCGAGGAGTCCAAGATCACCATCCAGAACAGGCCCACGGTACTGGACACAGGGGAATACACAGGAGAGCTGAGGTGGGTGTGTGTGTGTGGGTGTGTGTGTGGGCGTGGGCGTGGGTGCAGATGTGGGTAAATAGAGGGTGTGGGTGTGGGTGTGGGTGTGGATGCAGGTATGGGTGCGTTGACAGTATGGGTGTTTGCGTTAGAGTAGTTTGTGTTTGACCAAACACAGTGTCTGCACCGTTGTCGGGAAGGGTAGGTGAAGTGGGAATGTGACTGAGGTGGGGCTTATTAAGAAGCCGCTGCCTTGCTTTGCCTGCCCCCTCCGATCTTAGATTTACATCACACCAAGGACTCCTTTGGCCGCGCACCTCTACTCTTTTTGGGGGGGCTTGATTCCTAAAATTTGTGGTGAAGCACCTGCATGTCATTCATCATACATCCAACCCCTGACCCCACTCGATCGACAAGGTATGAGCACCTTGAAAGAAAAACTTATGTGCATGTGCACATTCACACATACATACACCCTCACACTTGTGCACGCACACACACACACACACATACACACACACACACACTCACAGATGGGACGAGGCACGTGCGGGTAAGGACCTGCACGTAATTGATGGCCTCACGGTGACGAAAATGGCCAACGAGGGGGGGGACTATGCCACCGTGCTGGGCACGCTGTGCTTGGCCTCAGGACAGCATTCCTGGAATGTGTACATCAACCACGTGGAGGACAGCAACCTATTCATTGGTGTGTGTGCATCTTTTGTATGTGTCTGTGTACATGCTTGCGCGCATGTATGTGTGTGTGTGAGTGCGTGTGTGCACACGAGGGTGTGTGTGTGGGTATGGGCGTGGACGCGTGTGTGTACGAGCGCCTGGGTGGATGTGTGTTCAATTGTCCATCCTAGTAGAACCATCAGTTGGAAGTTGTTACGTGGGAAATGTGACTTGTACGTGTGTGCACCGGCTGATGCCTGATAGTACAAACTCTACCGTCGTCTCATTCCCTGATATCACACACCACCAAAAGGATTCCTGCCAGGTTGGATGCAAACCGAGACAGACAATGAAACGGTCACCGTGATCTGCTCCCGCTTATCATGGCAAACAGACAATAAAACGGTCACCATGATCTGCCCCCGCTTATCATGACAAACAGGTAATAAAACGGTGACCGTGATCTGCTCCCGCTTATCATGGCAAACGTAGGTGTGACGGTGGGCGGGCACGATCTCAACGCAGACCCCCAGGAAATGAAGTTCCGCACCTACTACCTGAGCAACGGCACAATCCGTGTGGTACGTGCTTTCTGGACATGCTCCACTTTGAAGTTTGCTTTGATGAAGTGTAAAGGCTGCTCATAGACTGCTGGAGCACAGACCTGTAACATTTTTGGCCAATACACTGGACAGCAAGCTAGCTCCTCAGTCAATGGTCAAATGAGGCACACATCTTTGTGTATGTGTGCATTGTGCATGTTTGTCATTGTGTGTATGAACTCTGTTGCAGGCAGGCAAGCTGACCAGTTCTTAGTTAGACCAAGCACACAACCATGTTTTTATGTGTATGTGTGTGCATGGCTTTCTGCAGGCGGGCAAGCTGGTCACTCGGTGTGCAGAGCCGTACGCAGAGGGCGATCTTGTGTCCGTACTACTAGACATGGACCAACGGCACGTCAAGTTCCTCAAAAATGGCATAACCCAGGGCTTGGGGGATGGACTTCCAGGTGCTTGTGTGTGTGCGTGTATGTTCTGGTGAGAGGGTCGGCCTGAACTCTGTATTTGCTCTTCATTTGTTGTTTGACACATTTAAAAATTGAGGTAGATAGAGTAGTAGGGACATCATGTTTTGGGGCTGAGTGCATGGGTACAAGAGGGATGGCAGGTGTGGGTTTTAGGTGTGTGTGTTGTGTGTGGGTGTGGGTGTGGGTGTGTGTGTGTGCGTGTGTGTGTGTCTTTCACTGTCGGGCAGGCTTCCTGGGAGAAGGGAAAAAGCGTATGTAGGGTTGGCCAGAACCATTTGTAAGCAATGTATATACTATATACAAAATTTTTGTTGGGAACTCTGCATGGTATCCCACGTCAACAGACCTTGAGCAAATGTAGCCAGCGCTAGGACATGCTAGGTGCACGGACATTGGCACACAATGAACGGAAGCGTGATGACAAATGCAGACACACCACTCATACCAACCCCCCCCCCCAAAAGCACTGTCACACTCATGCCATCCCCCCCCCCATGCACTGTCTCACTCGCAGAGGAGGTCTGGCCCTACATCTCCCTCGACAACATCATGGACTCCATCACCCTGCACAGCAGCAGCATGTTTGCAGACCTCCTACAATCCCTGCGCTGGAGTGCGGATGCTGTGTCGGCGCACGTGATGCTCGCACCTGACGGCGAGTACGCGCAATTGAGGGGAGGGGCGAACGGGGAGGAGGCCACTGGACAGGTGGGCTGGGTTGTGTGGTTGTTGCTTGGGACAGGCTGCCTACACAAGATTGTGTGCAACTGTGCGCTTGAGTTTGTGTGTGGTTTTGCTGTGGTGTGTAGTATTTCTGTTGTGTAATGTGCTGCTTGCAACCTGATGGCACAAAAGCTGATTGGGATGTTTAATCACGGTTAGGAAGTAGGAACGACGCGTGCATATTTGATGCCATTCACGTGTTCCAAAATAAGCACACCTTAATTAGTTAGCGTAGCGTTTGCACACATTACCAGCAACACATGCTTGTGCAAGCGAAGCACGGGAGATGCTTGAGATCTTTGTGCTTGACAACATGGTCATATTGTCCGTAATGCCTCGCCCAAGCTTATGGTATTTATGCTCAATTACACTCTCACAGGGCACAGTCTTGGGCATGAAAGAGCTGTCCACTTCAGAAATCCACTCCTGGATCGTGCGCTTTGAGCAGCAGCAGCCACAGCAGGTGTGGGCGTGCACGTGCTGATCCTTTTGCAAACTCAACTGTCACTGATGGTGCTTGTGTGTACGTTTAAACAACCACTGTTTGTGTTAGCGCGCTATGCTGACCTAAGAGCGCCCACGAACGCACACAGACACACAACACTCTCTCTCCCTCTCTCTCTCTCTCTCTCTCTCTCTCTCTCTCTCTCTCTTTCTCTTTCTCTCTCTTTTGCACACATATACACCCTCACACACACACTCACTCACACATACAAATGCGCACGTGCAGGCCCCTGCCAACTTCCTTGTGGGTGCTGCCCCCCCTGACATGGACCTCAGCCGCTCCCTTGGGGAGGATGGATGCGGCATTGGTGGGTGTATGATGGTGTGTCCCCTACGTTTTCTTCTGTGCATGAGGTGTTCAAGGTGTGATGTGTTTGATGTGTTCAAGGTGTGTATGTGAGGTACAAGGTGTAATGTGTGAGGTGTTCAAGGGGTGTGTGTGCTGTGTGCTGTGTGCTGTGTGCTGTGTGCTGTGTGCTGTGTGTCGCAGGTGTGTTTATGCCCTCCATATGCCGCAGGCATTGATCAGGGCCATGTCAGGCAAAGCTCAGACGCACGCACGCTCGCTGCCAGACCCTGTCATATAACACAACAGTCAGTTGCCCCCCCCAACGACATTTTGCTGTCCACTTCACCGGCGCCTATTGTCCACAGTAATGTTTCACACACACACACTCTGTCCCAAACCTCAAGGTCTTGTCACCTTCGCTGCCCTGGCAGTTTGTGTCTCTCCTAGCTTCACCGCTTCTACTTCCACAAACCCACTGCGCTATACTATATGTCCGTTTCTGCCTGCAGGCAACGCCTCCTTTGCTCACTTTTGTCGTTCATGTACATATGCCAAACGCTTCCTGTTCACGCATCCAGCATGTGTTGCATCCGTTCCTGCGTCCGCAGGCCTCGACTACTTGGCTACAACGCCTCCACTTACGCACATCCAGCATGTTTTGCATCTGTTCCTGCGTCTGCAGGCCTCGACTACTTTGGCTACTTCTACATCAACGGCCGCTACTTCCACGCATCCAACCTGCACAACTGGGCGGCTGTGGCCAAGCCCGTGCGCGGCTCCACCGCCAAGCACAAGGGCAAAGCTCAGCCCATTTTTGTATTTACAGAGGGCAAGTGTGAGGTGCGTGCAGATTGCCGAGGCGGAGTGTTTGCGGTGGGTGCAGATGTGTAGCAGCAAGTGGGTGCAGATGTGTAGCAGCAAGTGGGGGCAGATGTGTAGCAGCAAGTGGGTGCAGATGTGTAGCAGCAAGTGGGGGCAGATGTGTAGCAGCTGCCACCAAACGCTACTGAATGTTTGGATACTGTGTGGTGCATCTTTGGGTTCACAGCGGGCGAGGGTGGGGTGCGTGCTGTTTGTTCTTGTGTAGGAACTGTGTTGCAGGCAGGGGCACGATATAAATGCGCACATAATAGGGTTGGCCAGAACCATATATATACGGTGTATATATTTTTTTTGGCAGGGAAACCATGAAATGTACGGTCATATACGGTGTATATACAGGTCTGGCCAACCCTACATAAAGGCATACAAGCACCTAGAATACAAGGGCCACTGAGTCTTCGCATGCATGCATACGCACCTTAGCTTAAATATTTACTCACACACGCAAACACACACACCTTCACTTGCACACAAACACACACAAACGCTTACCTATGTTCGTGGCTCCCCACAGGTCACCCTCACCCTAGACTTAAAGGAAAAGACCCTCAAATTTGCGCATGGAGGCACGAGCATTGGCACCATTGTTGGCGTCCAAGGCCCCCTGCACGCAGCTGCCACCGTCACCAGCAGCAGGCAGCAGGTACTGCGTGGCTTGTGTCTTTGTAACTTGTCGAAATGGCCTGCAGCCATTATTGATTTTTTAGACGCTTGCATCTGCCACCACCACCAGTCACCAGCAGCAGCAGGCAGCAGGTACTGCTTGGGCTGTGAAAAAGGCCTTCTGCTGTACGTGAATCATTTAGACCCCCAGGCACTTGCTGTGCTGGGCCAATGACGTAACTGATGCCAGAGGCCCCAACCCAGACACGGAGAATATCAATGAGTTTGATGTTTTTCCCATTGATCACGCACGCACGCACGCTTTAGCCCCATTTTCCCTACAGGCCATGCTTGCCCCCAGCCTCACAAGCCGTGCAAAACATGCAAACAGCTTTGATGCTTTTTCCGTACTTAAAATAGCACGCATGCACTCATCTCCGTTGTCCTACAGGCTATACTCGCTCCAGGTCTCATGGGCCGTGCAGAGCACACTAACGAGGAACTGGTGAGCGTGCTGAAAGCCAAGGGCTGTGCCCTCAGCGCGCGTGTGGAGGCCGCTCTGCTGCTCATCCCACGTGGTCTGTTTGTGCCCAAGGATCGGCACCGTGAGGCGTTCAGGGACCAGAAGCTGACTGTGCGCATGGCGGACGGTAGCATCATGACCCTGCCGCCGCCCTCTTTTGTGGTGCGTGTGTGTGTGTGTGTGTTTGTAGGTTTCTTGGGATCCTGCTGCCAGGCTCCACACACTTGAGCGATATGCATACACTAACACTACTGTTTCTTTCTAGAAAACTTCTACCCTGACACTTAGTTGTTGATTGCACTTGCACACGCACACAGTTTTACCAGAGGGGGTCGACGGAGCAATGTCCTGAAATGTGACTTTTTCATGCAAACCATGTTTGATGAACATAACTAGATGGTCCACAAAATTTGGGGTCAATCGGACCACCCCATTGGTCTGTGTGGGATTCCCGTTCAAATTTTGGCACTGAGTTTTCACATTTTAGGCCACCACTCCCCAACCAGAGCCTCTTTTCATCCCAAAACAAGATGGCAACACTTCCTTTATGATACCAAATC
>Ga0307942_1000416_pt1:0-2500 | contig 29226 bp, 42 predicted proteins | sample OrgLakmetagen175_FD_201846 | JGI IMG/M metagenome (GOLD analysis project Ga0307942, IMG submission 201846) | Saline water microbial communities from Organic Lake, Antarctica - #175 | ecosystem: Environmental > Aquatic > Non-marine Saline and Alkaline > Saline | place: Antarctica: Organic... | reverse complement strand
GTGTGTGTGTACGCGTGTGCTTGTGCGTGTGCTAGCCCTCAAACCCTTCGACTGAATGCTCGCAACCTTGCGACCTTGAATGCCTAAAAAATTGGGTATCCTATGATCTATGAGCAGGACCTGAGCTGAGCTGGACAGGTTGTGCTGATCTGCAGTTCGTTTTACAGATCGTTATCTGTGCAATCTAGAGGCCCTGCATTTGTCCAACACCAATTGAGTGCTGGCAGGTACGCACTTGTGAGAGCATCTGTACCAAGCTGCAGGAATCTGCTGTTTCCTCTGCCTGTTTGATTGTTGGCTTACTGCTTGCTTTGCCTGTTTTTTCTTTTGTGTTTCCTTTCAGTTCAACCTAGGGGCCCTGCAGATCCTAACACTAATCGAGCGTTGGCACGAACACTTGTGTGTAAGGTTGGCCAGAACCGTATGTATACGCAGTATACCTAGGGTTGGCAAGAATCGTGTGTATATACACCGTATTTGACCGCATATTTGGTGATTTCCCTGCCACAAAAACCGTATACACACCGTATACATGGTTCTGGCCAACCCTAAGTATATTGCGGATAATCCCTACGGTGAAGACCGTATATACAGCGTATATATATATGGTTCAGGCCAACCTTACTTGTGCACATGAGGCCTAACTACACCAATGCACCCCACATATATATACAGCATATATATACGGTCCTGCCACATTTATATACAGCGTACCACATTTAAATACAGTGTATATGTACAGTCCTGGCCAGCCATGCTTGCGTTGGCACCTGCGGCCTTGTGCCAATAGTAGGGTTGGCCAGAACCATATATTTACGGTGTATATACGGAATTTTTGGCAGGGAAATCATCAAATATACGGTCATATACGGTGCAAATATACGGTTCTGGCAACCCTAGCCAACGGCTGTGGAGAGCCTTGCGCCGAGCTGCAGGAAATTGCTGTGTTTGCTTTGAATTCAGTGCATCTTGTTGGCACAAATTGGAGTGTGGGTGTGGGTGAGAGAAAGAGAGAGAGAGAGAGAGAGAGAGAGAGAGAGAGAGAGAGAGAGAGAGAGAGAGAGAGAGAGAGACGCAAGAGGACTTCATGCCAAGGTGCAACAGCAAGCACGTTGCTAAAAGCCTTCGTTTTGACCATGGCACAAACTGCAGTGTGGGTGCGTACGTGTGGGAGCGCTGGCTGGGGCCTCGTGCAGAGTTGCAGGGCCTTAGAGAGCGACAGGTGCGCTTACAATATGTTATCTGTATGTGTATGCCTCTATGCTTGTTTGTCTGCACATTGGAAATGTCACAACTTCTGTGCTTCCCTCTATTCAAGCTTTCCTCTGTCCGGCTCTTCCTTTACTTTGAGCACACCCTTTAGCGCTATGCTAGGCCCCGTCATCATGCTGCCAACAGGGTCAAGGTTGTGTTATCATTACGGCAACAGGATTGAAAAAATACGATTCTTTACTTGTCTCTTTCTATCTTAATTCCCACGCTTGCTTTTGCTAAGCCATGGACTGAAAGACCGAGATGCCGCATTGTATTGCCTGACTTAGATGCAGTTTGTAAGGCTTGTAGAATTCGGTTTTAAAGTGGTGAACAAATACTTTCTGTACTAACTTACTATTCTATCTTTGGTATCGGCCGTAAGTTCTCGACAGTTCCAGGCTGATCTAAACGGTCAGAGTGTATACAGTTTCTCAAAACCTTTTGCTTTTTGCTGACTCTTAGCCGACACTCTTTCTTGCGTTTCTTCTCTCCTTTTTCCGGCTTGGTCGAATGTTCTATGGTTCAACCCAGTACAACATTTTCCTCCCTATTTGTTCCGGAAGTGTTTACACCCTTACTTTATTTGATCTTTACGTGCGCATATTTTTGTTGCAGGCTGCGCGTGCAGCAGGGCGCGCTGAAATGTTTGATGAGGACACCAACATCGATGACTTGTGGCGAATAAAGGCCTTGCAAGGAACTCCTGAAGGGGCAGCACTTCTGGCTTCTTTTACAGATCCACGCATGGCGTCTGTTGGGGGTAGTGCGCAAGAGGAACAGGAGGAGGAGGAGGAGAAGGAAGGGGAAGAGGAAGGGGCGACACGAGAGGATACAAACAGCAGACAGGGTGGGAAAAAGGAGTAGAAATACAGCTTGGAGAGGCTCATATGAAATGGCTTACATCAAGTGGCTGTGCATTGGACAGTTTAGCTTTGCATCCTGTGATCCCTGCTACAGTCGAGGGATGGTTATTATTGTTGTTACGTTTCACGCATAACAATGGTTACAATGGTTACCATGGGGGGTGACCTTCAGCCAGGTAGTTGGCTGATCGGCTGCTGACTGGTCTCGGCCAGCCACAAATAAATCTATAAGCTCAGAAAGAAAAAGAAAAAGTCTATTGTTCTGCTGAGAAAGGAAATCATGAACAAGTTGGTTGCTGACCTGTTGCAGCAAAAAGGGTTGGGCTGCTGAAAAGTCCTCAAAAAAAGGTGAAAACAGAAAGGAAAAGTGTTTCCTCAGCTCA
>Ga0307942_1000415_pt1 | contig 29230 bp, 33 predicted proteins | sample OrgLakmetagen175_FD_201846 | JGI IMG/M metagenome (GOLD analysis project Ga0307942, IMG submission 201846) | Saline water microbial communities from Organic Lake, Antarctica - #175 | ecosystem: Environmental > Aquatic > Non-marine Saline and Alkaline > Saline | place: Antarctica: Organic Lake... | reverse complement strand
GCAGTGCCCTCCCCCCCCCCCCCCTTCAGATCGGACTCGTTTATATATCAATTGATAGCTTTTGATCTCAGGATTTCAAATATGTAGTCATTTATTCAATTGACCCTGGTGTTCCAAAAGTTGTGCTTTTTTAGGCCTCCTGCTCTGATGGAAAAGTTTTACGTTTTACAATACCCGGTTCCAAAATGGCTCCTCTCCTTATTTGATGTGGGGAGTGGTATTTGCTGCCGGCGTAGATTCCCCCCTCTTTCAGTGATATAACTTTGCTTCACGCTTAGAACTGGAGTTCAAGTGTTATACACTGCACTCAGCAGTGTCTTGCTCATTGGCACTGCTATTTGTTGTGGATCTGATCTCTAACCAAAGCTTTTCACCTGCCTCTGTATTTAAATAGGACATCTCCCCCACTGCCGTTCCTCCCCCTCCTGTTTCCTTCATCAGCATGGCAGACCACTACCATCAATGGTCAGCAACCAACAGGGTAAGTTCTTATGAAAGACATGTTGTTCGAGTATGTGTCTATTGATGAACCAAATACGCACACATAGCTGTTGGAGAGGCAAATGTCAACAAGAGCAAGACTGGACATAAATGACTTGTTGTGCTGGTTTCAAAGGTGCTACCAACACACTCATTTCCCTTCTTCAACCAATATCAGTGAAACGTCTTGTGCCCTTGAAACTACTGCTTTTGAAGGTTCCAGGCATAAACTTCATTGACCCCGAGAACTTCAAGCCAGAGGACGTCCAGGAGCAGATCACTCACGCACGCAGGTCCTTTTTTATTGACATTGTGAGATGTAGCAGACGGGGGGTTATTACCAAGGATAATGCAATACAACTGCTCAAGTGCCCTCACAACTTGGTCAAAGAGGAACAACAGATTGAAACGAACAAGAAAAAGAACAAACAAAGCTCAAGTTAAGAGCAAGTTGTGAGGACCAAGGGACTAAAAAGATGCAGAAACATCAGTGAAACACAGACGAAGAGCAAGAGTGACTGTCGCATATAAGTTTTGCTGCACTACAAGAGCTGGAGCTGCTTACAGAAAAACAATCTCAGACCTGCACGGACGGCGCTTGCACTGTGCAGCCGCCAATGAACAACTGTAAAGTCCTTCCTCTATTTAGAAAGAGAGAATTATGTGCGGATAGGAGATTTGCAGGCTTGGTCTGAGGTGTTCACACACATGAAAAGAAGTATGAAATGAGCTGCACACTTGACAGAGATAATTCATGCAAAGGTTCTCTCTTTTTGGTTACAGGTTCGAGCACTCATGGTGATCACCAGCATTTGGTGTAATGCCACTACTTAAAGCTAGCTATTTTTTAACAGTGTGACCCGTAGCGCTCCCTGTTCTTGTCATATTTTGCACCAAATGGATCAGACAGGAATGAATTGCAACTACAGCGCCACAAATTGCTTCACCGCCGCATTGTTTGTAGCAAATGCAAATGTCCTGTGCTTATAGCTTTCTTACGCTCACGTATTGCTGTTGCTCATCACGTATTGCTGTTGCTCATCACATATTGCTGTTGCCCATCACGTATTGCTGTTGCTCATCACGTATTGCTGTTGCTCATCACATATTGCTGTTGCTCATCACGCACATTGCAGTGCTCTTGGCCCAGACTACGGAGTTGGACTGGTGGTTGTTGCACTCCACTGGGGACCGAATTGGAAGTATTTATGCAGAGGAAATCCTTCATTGGAGGTAGTTATACAGAGGAAATCCTACAAGACTGGGCTTGTGACTGTTCCTAAATTGGGACTTGATTAGGCCGCGCCAGACTGCGATTGAGTGAGCTGCATCTACTCGATTTTGTAAGCTGTGATATGGCAAGACGCTGCAGGAACTAGATCAGAAAATGTCCTTTTGTGACAAAGTAAGAGGAAGGGTAGGTTGTTGCTGGTACCCTTGTTACTCTCAAGACGTTCTACATGGATGCAAGTCAAATTTAGACATGAAAAAGTTGTGTCATTAGGATTGCATGCGGGACTCTGCCTGAGCAACTTGGCTGGGGCTTACTCAGTTTACAGTGGTGCTGAGGACAAATTTAACGGCCAGAGGCCCTATGCGCTTAGAAATTGGACTACTTTGGATTACTTGGTACAAAACAATTTTGAGTGAAATTGCAGCTATTCTCCCTGTGTGAGGAGTTAGGACAAATTAAGAGGAGTTAGGACAAATGAGTTAGGACAAATTGAGGATGTTGAGATGAAAGCTCCCTCAACCGTGTACTGTGCTTCCTTTCTAGCAAAGCGCGTTGTGCTTGCCCCCATTTCGAAACCACCCGTAACTAAGTTATTTTCAGGGATGCATGCGCGCATTTTGCATCTTGTAGATAATAGTAACGTTGTCTTGAGAATGATAATTGTTCGATCATAACCTATCCTGTTATGCTCCTGCTCTGATGCAGTTGGGAGCCCAGCCCTGCCTTACAAAAACTAGGTCACTGCATCATTGACAGTGGGGCAGATTGTGTGTTTGGGCATTCTGCTCACCACGTCCAGGTGGGTTGCTGTACCGATTAGCAAAAAAAAGAATTACAAAAACTAGGTTGCTGCATCATTGGCAGTGGGGCAGACTGCGTGTTTGGGCATTCTGCTCACCACGTCCAGGTGGGTTGCTGAACCGATAGACAAAAACAAGAATTACAAAAACTAGGTCACTGCATCATTGGCAGTGGGGCAGATAAACGGGAACAATTGCGTGGTGGTGTGCTCACAGTGGTTTGTTATGAAATTGTACAGCAACTCTTGCAGCTAGTTGGCATACGCTTCCTTCTTAATCACAAGTATCCTACAATATTGCAGGGCGTAGAGGTGTACAAGGGCAAGCCCATCATCTACTCAGCTGGGAGCCTGATTGACGACTATGCAATTGATGACGATTATCGAAATGATTTGGGTAAGTTGGGGAAGATTGCTGACAGATATTATTGAGGGTGTGCCAGCCTCTAGTCGAGGCTCAATCTGCAAGTTTCAGAAAGTGGTTTTCTAACCGTAATGCGCCAGCTAGGGCCTATATCGACGAGCCTTGCCCTCGACAAGGCTCGTCAAGCCTCACTGGCGGAATCAAACTACCCCTAATGCCCTAGTTACCCATGCTTAATAATTATGCTGTAATGTATGAATTTGTGGGGGAAATATTCCTTAGCGGTGTGAATCGAGCACCCTTGGATGACCTTTGTCCCTTGTCTGCTGTTGCTCTAGCACGGACCACACACGTCTAAAATTGGCTGTATCTCTTTGTGACTTCATGTGTCCCTGTATCAGCAAGCACATACACACACGTGTTGACTTGAAGCATCTAAGAAGCTTAAGGATGTTGATGCTGCGTTGCAAAACGTGCGCAAAACGCACGTTTGAAATAATTAAAATGGCATGCCTGTGATGGCTTGAAGTTTTGTCGATGATGTGTGTGATTTCAAGCGCCCGCTGTTGCATGTACCCCTTATGGAAACACGCACGTATTTAGAATGCTCAAGCAAAAGAGCTCTGCTCACAGGCTGCCTTTTCACACTAAGTGTGGACTCTGGAAGAATGGAGCTCACTGGAAAGCCTGTCCGCATCACCCACGAATGGCTAAACCGCACCCCTCCTCCAGGTAATTGTTTCTATTCCACATGCCACGCTGTGTTCTGTCAGTTTTGATTTGCTCAAGCCGCTTACAACAGAGCTATTCAATGCACTTTCTAGAACGGGCCAACTGAGTGTTTTTCCAATATGCTCTTTACACAAAGCTGTCTTTTACTTGATTACTTGAGTTATTGGCCTGTGTGGCATCATGGCGATCTAATGTTTTTAACCCTTACCCCAAAAAGCCAACCATGGAGCTTGTTTCCTTTTAAGAACATTTTATGCAATTGCTTATACGTATTGAACCATCTTGTATGCGTAGATTTGTCTGGTGGATGGGAGTGGTGAATGACCGTTTTCGATCCCTCTTCAAACAGGAAACCGATTGGCTGAAATTCTATACCAGATCACCTGGCAAGCTTGATTTCTTTTTTTGTATGCACTCCACTAAAGTTTCTGGAGTGGAGTTGGGTAGGGGGTGATGTGAAAGGGGCCGATACCTGCACTAAATGGCCTGTACGCAATGGCAAGCTGAGTCCAGCCAAGCTACGGATTTGTGCCTTTTGGGTACATCATCCTTTTTGTCAATTATAGATCTGGGGCTTCACAGGTGCCCCGCACATGAGCACAAGATCATAAGAGCGAAGGAGTTTCCCAGGAACACTGCCCACGAGAACAACATTGTGTGTGTATGTGTGTGTCAATGTATGAACTATTCGGCGGGTTTCCTCAGGTGGCCCCGTCTGCTGGTTTTCTAAGAAAACTGAAAACTTTTCTTCTTTCTTTTTTTTCTTTGCTTCAGGTGTTTCTTGTTAAGATACTTCAGAGCAAGATGTTGCTTAAAAGTTTGCCAGGCCAAATTACCATCATGATAAAGTGCAAAGACTCAGCTCCAGGTGCTTTTGTTAATACAACACGACAGTACTTTCACACATACATCAGCTGCTGCGCCATTCCTCTCCAGGGCTGAGAAGGCTACTCAGCCATTTGGCTGAGTCTTGTGTAGATGATTTTTGCAATAGTGAAAACGGAAAATTCCGTCTTGAATAAAACGACTCTTTCAAATTGTTGCACAGCTGATCAAGATTCAATCCTCGTCATGCAATTCGTTGCTGCCACCAATATGGCCTGAAATCGGCTTCCAAGTATCACCACCAAATAGCACAGCTGCATTGAATTGAAACGGTCCCATACTTAAACGAAGCTCTGACAGGGCCTTTTTTTTGTCTCTTGGGTAAGGGATTTTACAGTACTCAGTAACAAAGTAGCTTTTAATTCTAGTTCCTTACTTAATGTGAGGAGTGGTTTCAATGCCTGCGTAATTTTTCTTTTCTTCCTGTTTGCTCTGGGGCCTCCAGGCTCGTTCTGTTTGTTTTTTTGCATCGTAAGATGGCGTTGGGTTTACTTTCAAGGACTCAACACTAACTGCCTGCAAAAACGATTAAAGTTAAGCTAGGGAAGAGGAGCAGTCGTGAGGACCAAGGAAATAAAAAGGTAAAGAAACAGGAGAGAAACACAGATAAAAGGCAAGAGTGATAACGTGATATCACTTTGCTGCTCTGCAAGAATTGGACTTCAAGTGTTACACACATACTCAGCAGTGTTATTGCAGCTCATTGAGTAGGCAGGATGAGGTACAGATGTCATAAAGCATGCACTTTGTGCATCACACAAGTCACTTGGCAAGCTCCTTTGGCATGCTGCAGATGGATTGGAAGTCTTTTCGACTTGCATGTCACCCTTAATGTATGCTTTCTCTCCAGGTTGGCAGTCCACTGCAGGCATGCCTTCCTATTTGTGTGAGGTAAGGATATGTTTGTGTTGAGCGTACTACCTTTAACGCTCTGTTTGTTTTCAGCGGCTTCCTTTCTGTCTTCAATTCAACCGAGCAGAAACAACCTTTCCTTTAAAGCTTGAAGTAACTGTTTAAGAATTAAGGCACAGCAAGCGCAACAACACACGTGGATGTCTTGCAGACTAATCTGGCTAGAGGGGACGACTTCAGCTGGGCAGCTAAAAAAATCCAAGATCTCAGCGCCAGATTGGGAACCAAGGTATAATGGACTTGGGGTTTTCCAGGAAGGAATTGTTAAGTTAACCTAGAATTGGTTAGAATTTTATACACATGTGTATTTACAGTGTATGTATGGCATTTCTAGCAGTCCCCTTCATACCGTCATATACGATGTATGTGCGTTGGGTGTGTGTGTGTTTCTGGCCTTCACTATCCATACCATCAAAAAACATGGTAGAGTCAACCGGGTAAAAAGTGATCACCCTAGAAGGCTTTGTGCAGCTGCTTTGTGTGTAATTGGTCCTGGCCCAACATGCCTAGGTAGCTCACACACATACACACACACAAACTGTAACACTGGCACACACATGCAGGTTGAAATTGACGAGCATGCCCTGTACTTTACAGTGAGGCTGAGCTGAGCTGAGCTGAGATGTCATTCCTGTTAGTATGAATAGGGGCACGTGTTCTCAATTTTGTGTATTGGCGTGCTATTATGGATGCCTTTTTGTGCATACAGGCAAAGTGCTGTTTTGTGTTAGCTGCTTCGGCCCATTGATCCTGATATGATGATGTTTTTGGTGTGGCTTTGGATTTTGTGAGCAATTGCTTGGAGCTTTCGTACTTTGCAATATGAACGACCACAGAGGCTAACATTTGGTCGTCTCCCACACATCATTGTAAGAACGTAAGAACAAAAACAACGCGAATAGTGTAAACACTACCGGCAAGGATTAGGAAAGGATGTTGTGTTTTGCACCACCAATGGACGCTGAGACAAACAACATCCTACCTGGAGAACAAAAGAGGAAAGGCTTTTCAGTGGGGATCAGGTGATTGGGAGGCAGAGGCCTGCACACCGCCAAAATTATTGCTTAGATGGAGCAAAGCTGCCAAGGAGCAGCTTATTACAAACAACCCATCCTGGTGAGAGAAAGTAAACAAGACCTATCACCAGCGGCAATATGGAATTTCAAAAATGCAGGCACCGTACCTTTTCTTGAATCACCAACTGAAAGGGTACTGCAAAGAATGGCAAAATTATGTAGGTTCCCTAGAGAGGCAAGAACCACAGGTATCGATGCAAATATTGGCGGCATGAGCGATACAGTACACAGCCAGGTCCTTTCCCATCATGTGCAACAAAAGCGCTTGCTAGAAATCAGAGCTCCTAACTAGAAAGAATGGGCCTTCACAGATGGGAGTTGTATTACTGACAAAGAAAATGGATCTCAGTCAGTTGGAGCTGGAGTCTACCACCCTCAATCCAACAAAATCACCACAGTAAATTCGGGAGGGGCAAGCATCAACAAAACCATAAACAGAGCCGAGCTAGCGGGGATTGCTGCTGCTTTGATAAATGAACACACCCATATCGCAACAGGCAGCGCTGGTGCGCTATGGCAAATAAGAAATAGCACCCTTTACCCCCAGCGCATGAAACAGCATAAACATGCCAAACTCCTAGAAACCATCGTACACCACATCCAGCTATCTAAAGAATCCATCCATCTTTACAAGGTTAAAACTCATGCTGGCATCCTAGGGAACGGGTGCGCTGATGCCATAGCTAAGTGCTCTGCAGAAAATCAAAGTGGACATCCACATTAACACTGATGACTATCCCCATTCATCCATTTTCTGGCCAGCAAGGGTGGAAAACCCTCCCTCAGCTTGCCAACCAGATATTCTTAACATATGTCAACCAGGGCTTCCAGCAGACAGGCTCTCGATTTCTCAGATCTCGATGCTGTAAAAGCACACATGCACGTCCAACACAAACTAGGTTTTAGATCAAAAAAGGTTTCAAACCATCAATCCACAAAGTGCTACACAAAATACCAAGAACCGATCAAGGAAGGCATTGTCGAGAAAGACATAAGTAACTCGTTCTAGATTATTTGCTAGTGTCACCTCTGGTAAAAAGAAAAATGTCATGCTCTGACATGATATACAACCAAAAACGTGCCGCTCGGTGCAACCATATAGAAGGCCTACCTATCTGCCCAATCTGACATAAGCTAGACGGCACCTACCACATGCTGCCAGGCTGCACATCCCATTATTAATAAAATGATTGTCAACAGGCACAACGCTGCTGGCCAAATGATTATAAAAGCAATTCAACAAGGTACACAGGGTGGATGCCTGCTAGCACAAGCATGACGTAGGCAGTTGTGAAAAATGGTACAACAAGGCATTATACGCCCTTCAGAAGAGACACAGATAGGATTGATTTCAACCTGGCATTTACCTTCCAATCTCAATGCACAACAGCGGCGAAAATTTAGCAAGCCAGATGCAATCACAGTTACTCCGACCCAGCAACCACGCCCCAAACAAAACCCAACAAACACGTATCAAACTAGGTCTGCCAATAATGCAAAAAGAAATGCCCGTGATAACCTAGCAGGAAGATGGCGCTGCCAATCCATACATACATATGGCTATGAAACCAAGAGACGTACAGTCAAACAAATGGGATATACATTTAATCGAAATTAAGTACTGTGTAGACACCTCCCCTACTCAACAAGCAGAAAAGGCACGAGAACAGCGTAAGCTGCTAATGCCTCGCTTAATTGGACACCGTAAAACCTTTTACACCATCCTGCTAGGAGCAACAGGCACCATCTACAGCAGCCACACACAGAACCCACTCCACAGCCTCGGAGTTACTGTCCACCAGTAGACGGTCTTCATGCCACAGCACTCGTGGAAAAATTAAGCCTACAGATGAGGCGAGACATTGAACACAACCCCTAAAAATATCTAAGCAATACTCCTAGTGGTGTGCAGGCTTCTGCCTTCCAACCACCTGATCCCCACTGAAAAGTTTTTCCCCATTCAAATGTCCAGGTGGGTTGTCATGTGTCTTTGCATCCATTGGGTGGCACAGAACACAAAACAACATCCTTTCGTAATCCATGCCGGTAGTGTTTACACTATCTGTGTTCTTTTTGTCACGACGAATCACGGTACCAGCGTAAGCATGGTTTGCAAGTATGAGCCATAATTGGTCTTTGTGCTGAGTCTTATACTTTGCAGTGACGGTAATTTGATATGACAGCTGTCACGCCCCATCGTTGGTAGCGACAAATCGTGTGACAGAGCAGTTAAGTTGGTTGGCAGTTGAGAGTTTCTTTATGTCTTGTTCAATAAGCTGAATGGCCAGTCTTATTGATAACCTTTATCTTCTGGATTTGATAGTTTTGGTGAGGTAAGGTAAGGTTACATCACTATATATGCCTCTGGGGGGAATCTGAGCGGAAGCTTGGAAAAAGCCTGAAACAAACAAAAAGATGTCAGAACAAATTAAGGGAAAAGGGCTAGGCACTCGCTCAGCCACAAAAGAGGCTACACCACAAATATCTGGTTCAAAAAAGTACTCAAACGAGTTGGGCTATCCTCATACTGAGGTGGGAAGACCAGCTGGCGGTGCTTTGTGCAAATGCTAACAAGATGTTCATGCGGACAGTCCAGCAAAATGTGTTCCTCATCCTGAACAGAGTGCCAGTCACATTTGTCACAGTTCCTGAGCTCATAAGGCCTTCTATTCCTGTTATGACGCATTCTTCGGACCAGAAAGTTGTTACCAGAAAGACGAAGGCAAGAAAGTGCACGGCTGAGAACGTTGGAAATATCCAAGCGAAGGTAGATAGGTAACACAGGCTTGTAATTTCTTTTTCTGTCATCCCACCAGCCAAGAGCAATCCCCAAAGGTTCACCAAAATGTGTGTGATAAGTCCTCATAATTCTGCTGGAATGGTGATTCTTATGTGATGTCAAATCGTCAAGCTCTTTCCAGCTCCCAATGATACGTTCGCGCAAAGTGAGCGCAAACTGTTTCATATTGATAGCTTCTTTAGATCGTATGGCATTCAAATATTGCTGAGATGTAGGAAAATCGGGAGTGCGTGCAGAACCTGATAAGTCCATGTATAATCGCTTCTATTTGCAATAAGAAGGTCAGCCTGCACAACTTTCTCAAGAAGAGGATTGTTTGAAGAGAGTAAACTGTTCCAGAATCGTATGATGCATCTGAACTTATATTGCGCATAACATGTTTGGACAGATAAAGATGGAGATACCATGAGGGGGCCAGCTGAGGAGGGGGTTTGGTGGGGTGGAGGGGGGAGGACGGACGAGGGGATTGTGAGGAGGCACGCGTGGGTTTTGTGGGGTGGAGTGGGGGGGCCGTAGCTGCCTCTTGAGTTGGGATAAATCTCCGAGGGTGTTGAGGTGAAAAAGGTGGGGGTGGAGCTCGTGTGTGGGCTTTGTGAGGCGTGCTTCAAGCTTTTTTGTTTTCGCGGAGATGGTCCCCCCAACCAGTACAGCATCCAGACGGCTGGAGGTAAACCTATCTTTGTCCGGCTAAAGTTCCCCCATGTAAAGACTGAAATTTAAATCAGTTGTTAAACCTGCTTGTCCATTGCACCTAATCCAGAACCATTCATCACCAACTTTCTGGAGCCGGATTCAGGCCAAGCCTGCAACCCTTCAGGCTCCCATTTGTACTTCTGATGTCCTAAAAAGTTGTTTTCCACTATCTGTTTCTATTTTCTTACAGTCACTGTACACGGTGTCCAAGCCAAGGCAAAGCTGTTGAAAACTCCACTTCTCAGGCAAAGGTTGCAGGCCGCAATGGAGAAAAAGAAAAAAGAGAAGACTACGCAGGCAGTGAAAACCACTCCCCACATTAATCAAGGAAAAGGAGCCTCTTTATAACGGGTACCGTAGAACTCCACCAAAAAAATAAGAAGAAGATCAATGGGGATCAGGAGGGTCGAAGGCTTGACCTGAAACCGGCTCCCTGATGACAGTTGATAATAGTACTTAAAAGTACGTCTGGTAAAGCTGCTCTAATTCCAATGTTTGTAATCACTACAACATGCGAACCTCTACCTAAACAGACGTGTCCCCCTTTCAGCCACTACAAAAAAGCAAAGAGATAACTTGGTTTCTTGATCCTTTCAAATTGGAAGTCGTTTTGATTTACAAAAACTGCTAGGAACTGTATGTACATACGCTCCTCCCTTGCCCCCTGCAATGGTAGCTACCTGCCCGCAGGCCCACCTGTCCTCCTCTTCTTGTTTACACCCTTGGCGTCTTGGCTCCCATTATCTGTTATTGATGCTGCAATTAATGAATCCTTGGCTCCGTTGGGTTGCTGCCTCACACCTGCAGGTGCAGATTTGATGATACCAGATGGCCGTATGCTGCATGCCAAATGTGCACAGCCAATTAGGCGATATCGGCCATGGTTAGGGTTAGGGCCAGAACTGTATATCTGCACCACATATGACCGTCTGTATGGTGATTTTCTTGCTAAAAATACCTCATGCCCACCTATGGTTCCCGCCAACCCCAGACATAGCCATTTACTGCTGGATATGCATGAGCTGGCGTGTACATTAAATGCCTTGGATCTGTTATATTTTGCTGCCTATTACAAAGAAAGAAAAGAGTATCTGAGCTGGCATTGATGAAACGGTCTGAATTGTGCTGCCTCATGCTTATAAAAAAAGGGAGTGAATGTACTGGGAGTGAAAACAAAGATAGCGCCTCACACTTACGTAGGAAACTAAACAGGAGGCACTCCGTTGGCAGTGATAACACAGTCTGTATGATTAAGATATGCACGCCAGTCCGCACAATGACCTACATACGTGCACAAACGGGAGCACGTGCATTTAAGGTCATGTACAAACATCTCAGCACACACAGCCTTAACCGCACCTGCCGCCCCTGCCTTTCCTTTTCCTTGCCCTGCCTTGCTTCGGCCAGCGCTCGCTCCACTTCCTAGGCTACCACTTCCTCCAGCCCCACCACCTGCCCTTCCATTTGCTGCCAAGCTGCTGTTTGCACCATATCTGGGTAAGAGCAAGCATAGCAGGTGTGTGTGTGTACCCTGTGTGTATGTTTGTATGTGTGCGTGTGTGTGCGTGTGTGTGTGTGTGTGTGTACCCTGTGTGTATGTATGTATGTGTGCGTGTGTGTGTGCGCGTGTGTGTGTGCGTGTGTGTGTGTGTGTGTTTGTGTGTGAGAGGGGGAGGGGGAAGGACAAAAGTGCTAACACGTTGCAAACATGAAACGCACCTTTGTTGCTGCTGCTGCTGCTGCTGTGAGGTAGGTGGCAACGGTGGCTGAGGCACTTCCATTTGCTGCTGCTGCTGCTGCTGTAGCTGCTGCTGTGGCTGCTGCTGTTGCAAGAGGAGGGGATTTACTTGAGGAGGGGGAGGGGCATGTGTGTATGGGCTGGCGACGCGTTTGGAGTACTTCACGCTTGGCTCAGACTGGCCCTGCATGAAATGTCAAGGACGAGTGCATCCATGCGTGTGTGTGTGCTACCATATGGTATACTTGTGTGTGTATGTATGCGTGTGCGTGGACATGCGTGTGCGTGTGTGTATGTGTGTGCGTGGACATGCGTGTGCGTGTGTGTATGTGTGTGCGTACATGCGTATGCATGTGTGTGTATGTGTTTGTGTATGTGCATGCATGCATGTGTTTGTGTGTGCATGCGTGTGATTTATATGTGTGAAGTGTGTGTTGGAAACGAGGGAAGGGGGAAAATGCTGTGCGTGCAGAGTGTCAGAGAGGAGGATGTCACCAGCCTCATGTCTGAGACAAAAAAGAGGGACAATGCCGTGGGCGCCTTGCGAGAAGGGGTAAACGATAGGTATAAAGCAAGAGGGGGTTCACACCAGATTGAAAAGCAGGTAGCGGCACACACCAGGTTCGAAGTAGGAGGGTGTCAGTGAAAGGGTGAGGCTCACACATGTGATTTAAGAGGAGGATTGCACACCAAGTTAAAAACAGGAGGGTGTCAGTTAAAGGGGGAGGCTCACACATGTGATTTAAGAGGAGGATTGCACATTAAGTTAAAAGCAGGAGGGTGTCAGTGAAAGGGTGAGGCTCACACATGTGATTTGAGAGGAGGAATGCACACCAAGTTAAAAGCAGGAGGGTGTCAGTTAGAGGGGGAGGCTCACACATGTGATTTAAGAGGAGGATTGCACACCAAGTTAAAAGCAGGAGGGTGTCAGTGAAAGGGGGAGGCTCACACACGTGATTTAAGAGGAGGATTGCGCACCAAGTTAAAAGCAGGAGGGTGTCAGTGAAAGGGGGAGGCTCACACATGTGATTTGAGAGGAGGAATGCACACCAAGTTAAAAGCAGGAGGGTGTCAGTTAGAGGGGGAGGCTCACACATGTGATTTAAGAGGAGGATTTCACACCAAGTTAAAAGCAGGAGGGTGTCAGTTAAAGGGTGAGGCTCACACACGTGATTTAAGAGGAGGATTACGCACCAAGTTACAAGCAGGAGGGTGTCAGTGAAAGGGGGAGGCTCACACATGTGATTTAAGAGGAGGATTGCACACCAAGTTAAAAGCAGGAGGGTGTCAGTTAAAGGGTGAGGCTCACACATGTGATTTAAGAGGAGGATTGCACACCAAGTTAAAAGCAGGAGGGTGTCAGTGAAAGGGGGAGGCTCACACATGTGAATTAAGAGGAGGATTGCACACCAAGTTCGAAGCAGGAGGGTGTCAGTGAAAGGGGGAGGTGCACACATGTGAGCAATTTCATAGGAGGACATTGGAGTTGCATGGATGTGTGGCGGTAGTGTGTGTGCATGTAATTGTTGAGAAAGCAGAGCGAAAAAGGGCTTGTTTGCCTGTGCTTTTGTTGGAATGAAGGAAATGGATGGATGCCTACTTGCTTGCCAGTATGTCAGCATAACACGTGCGCATTTGCGCGTGCATGTGTGTGTGTATGTGTGTGTGTGTGTGTGTGTGAGCTCCACACGAGCACTCACTATCATAAATACATAGCACACACACAGTACCACACAGGAACTATGAGTGTGTGTATGTGAGTTCCACATGAGCACTCACTGTCACAAGTACATGTGTGGCACACACAGGAACCACACCACACAGGAACATGTTTGGCACACTCACTCACTCACACACACACACACACACACACACACAAACACACACACAAATACACGTGTGGCACACACAAACAGTACCACACAGGAACTATGGAGAGGCACAGATGAGCAGCAGTGAACGTCGCACAAAGGAGAGTGCATCCCATACATGCAACTTCTTAGCAAGCGCGCCCTATATCCTAACTTAGGGCCTAAGGACATATATAAACCCACGTTACGCCAACCTTGGACCCTTGTCCTTGATCCTTAACCTGCATGCAGGATGCTTCCATGGATCTGTAGCCCATCTAATTTAACCTAAGTCATCTAGTCCAATAATCTCTAACCTGCATCTACTGATCTTAAACCCAATTAAACCATCTAAACCGTAAAAAAGGCACATTGATCTCTGACCTGCATGCGGAATGCATCCATTGATCTCTAACCCATCTAGCCCAATGATCTCTAATCTGATCTTTAACCCAATTAAACCATCTAAACCATTTAACCCATCTAGTAGGTACATTGATCTCTAACCTGCATGCAGAATGCATCCATTGATCTCTAGCCCAATGATCTCTTATCTGATCTTTAACCCAATTGAACCATATTACCCATCTAGTAGGCACATTGATCTCTGACCTGCATGCACGGTGCATCCATTGTTCTCTAACCCGTTTAATCCAATGACCTCTAACCTGCATCCACTAGTCTTTAAACCATCTAAACTATCTGGTACTTTAATTTCTGACCTGCATGCAGAACACATCCATTGACGGCAGCGGATGCTGGGAGAAGTAAGGGTGGTTCAGGGCATCTGAAGCTGTAATGCGTGAGTGGGGGTCGTACTCCAACATGCTGGCCAGAAGTTGGAACGCTTCTTGGGGGGGCTCGCACGCCTCTGAGATGCTTCCTGAACGCATGCACAAACATACCTAGGTTTTGCGTTTGGTATACACACGCGCACACACACACACACTCAAACACACACACACACTGCTGGCATGCCACGCCTGAAGATATGCACAGGCACGTTGATGTTGACCCATCCTAAGGATAAGCTGGTAGGCCATCCCTTGGGCTCAATCTCGAATAAGCATCAAGGTGCTGTACTCTGGTCCACAAAAAACCACAACAGCGCTCATGTTGTATTCTGTACTTTGCGCAAGTTTGTGCAGGTATGCGCGTAAGCGTGTGTGTGTGTGAGTGTGTGTGTGCTTGCGTGCGTGCATGCATGTGATCTTAGATTTTTGCTGAAATGACTGTCTTCAACAACTTAGCAAAGCAAGTTTGCAAGTACGATGGAGAATGATTGTTTGGCTAACCCTACTCGTTTCCCTTTGGCACCCTTGCCTAGCCCTCCAACGTATCTGCTCTTTCTCCTGTATCCTATTATCCTATTGATATATGCACAGTTATCAATTTTGTGATCTCACGTTTATTGAAAAAAAGAACAGAAAAGAAAACTACGCAGGCAGCAAAACATTCCCTGCATCAAATAAGGAAAAGGAGACACATTGGCCCGAAGTGCCGTGAGTCTCCCCCACATTTATATAATATTAATTATATTGTCAGTGCACCATGCCTGGGACAACTTCGTTCGTCCTTCATTAGTGCCCTCCAAAGTGTTCAATGCTCCTTCCCCCAACACACCACTCTATCGCAGCAGTCTTGTAGAAGCTAGCTCAGTAAGCATCCAGCTTTTGCCCAAGACGACCAAAACAGGCAGGCACGCAACCTGTGTCCACCAACATACATCACTGGCAAAAGGACAGGGCTAGGAATGAAGGGTGCAACCACACACCTTTTGCCCAAGACGGCAAAGAAAAAGGCCAGGGCTAGGAATGAGGAGTGCAACCACACACCTTTCGCCCAAGACGGCAAAGAAGCGCGCATTCCGTCCATCACTGCTTTCTGCATTTTCTGCTCCCCTGACAGTTGATCAACCCTGCACGTGTGCAAATGCCACCCAAGTACGTGCGGTGATCATTGTGTGCTACACATTGTATGATCGTTAAAAATGTGTTACACTTTGTAGAGCGTGCTACACATTGTGATTGTAGAACGTGCAGTAATTGTTGCGGGTTACACATGGTAGATTTGTAGAACATGCAGTAATCATCGTGGGTTACACATCGTAGAGTTGTAGAACGTGCAGTAATCATCGTGCGTTACACATCATTGTAGAATTGTAGAAGGTGCAGTAATCATCGTGCGTTACACATTATAGGAAAGGTGTACGCTGTTGTATTGCCCTGGGCGCATGACATCAATATACAGCATGTCATAACCTGCCGATGTTTAATTGTCTCTGCATGGATTTGCACACACAGGAGTGCTACCTATGATGAGGTGATGAAGCAAGCACACACACCCCTCACCTAAGGCACTGACAGCACCACCTATTTTTCCTGCATGAATTTGCACAGATGTGCTGCCTATGACTAGCTGTATAATAAGCTGATGAAGTACGTGCACGCCCTTGAATATGGTAAGGGTCCAGATCCTGACAGCACACCTCTTTTTCCTGCATCTTTCGCTCTGCAGGTCACAGGTCGTGTCCGTTCGTATTGCGATGCAGACTGAAAGAGCATGCCTACAATTGCACAATTCTTGCTCTCCAGATCACAGGTCGTGTCTGCACATGATGCGATGCAGCCTGAGAGAGCATGCCCTACGAATGCATAGTTCTTGCTCTGCAGATCGCAGGTCATGTCTGCACATTCTTGCTCTGCAGACTGAGGGAGCATGCCCTACAAATGCATAGATCTTGCTCTGCTGATCATAGGTCGTGTCTGCACAATATGCGAAGCAGATTGAGAAAGGGCATTCCTGTCATGTGCACAACTTTTTGGACAAAAAGGATGCAGCTCCCGTATCATGTGGGACTTCTTTCAATAAAAAGGGTGCGGCACTACCTACGGTTGCCCTGACACCAGCAGATCTTTTTTGAACAAAACGTGTCAAAGTCAGAAAGAAAAAGGACCAGCAGCACCGTGAATGCAGCAGCACGTGCCTTTCTGGACTTACTTGTGTGCTCACTCATGTGCCTGAACCAACAGCCTAATAAATTTGCTGCCGAGGGTGAGGGAGAGCACAGTACAACATGAAAGCACAGTACAACATGGCAGTACAGCACAGCACAGAACAGCAGCCCCACATTCAAACGGGAAGTGAGTTTTGCAACATAAACACGCAAACACACACCTACCGCACACAGCTGCAGCCAGATTGCTCAGCATACAGCTGCACGCTCAAGTAAGCAACACACGTACTGTCACACACACACACTCTGACACGCTACACACACTACTGTATGTGCACATGTGCACAAACACTGGATCACACACGGACACCTTCACTCACTCACTGTCCTGCTCTGGCTGCACATTGTTGCAGGACACTCACAACACAAAGCAGCACTCACTCAGTCTTGCTGTTGCTGCACACGGTTGCAGCACAATCCTTCCACCAAAAGTGGTACGGGAGCTCAGGCCAATGCTGAATTGTGGGAGGTCCCAACACCCGGCAGATCCTGCATGTTGTGTAGAGAACAACTGGCGTTTGGTAGGTATTCTTATGCAGCAAATGGCGATGAACTATTTTGGAGTTGGTGTTTCGACCACAGGTGGTGCGTAAGATGTTGTGCAAGCCACGCAGCAGACACCATGTGCATGTTTTTACGTGTGTATGTGTATGTGTATGTGTATGTTTATGTGTATGTGTATGTGTGCTTGTGTGTGTACGTGTGTGTGTGTAATCGTGTGTGTATGCGTGCTGACACTGAGTGTAGCATTTCATTATTAAATTGTTAGGAGTAACTAGGGTTGGCCAGAACTGTAAATATACACCATGTATGACCGTGTATTTTGGTAATTTTCCTGCCAGAATTAACGTACGCACATCGTATGGTTCTGTCCAATCCTAGGAGTAACGTATGGTCCTGGCCAATCCTAAAAGACACGCATGGTGCCTCTGAAATTCAGTGCCCAGAAAGCCTGTGTGTAGAGGCAACCCATTGTTATGCAATGCTTAGATTGCGCGGTTCTAAGTTACCAGAGCTGATGGGTAGGTGGACCCAGCACTGACAAGCCTTACGGCAATAATCTGCATGAAACGTATGCTCTGGCACGTGGGACTCAGTGCCCAGCAATGCCTGGTGGAAAGTGAGGCACTCAAGCAAAGCGTGGCAGTTGCTTGTTGCATCACGGGTATAATTTTCAGCATTGAGCGTTGGCAGGCCCAATGCCAGGCAGGCTTTGTGAAGGATACCCAGCCTCACACCACCAGCACCTGTGTAACTTGGTGTGTGTGCTGTTAGACCCTGAGGTACCCAGCAAACTGCACACCAGGGTTTGGTGTGTGTGGCTTTAGACCCTGAGGTACCCAGCATACTGCACAACAGCTTGCATCCCAATAGTTGTCGTTGAAGCAGATGATTTGTGAGGAGCTCCTTAACACAGATGTCCAATCAATCGCACCTTCTTAGGAAACAGTACTCAGATGCAGAGGGTGGTATGCAGCAGGAAAGTAGATGTTTAGGGTTGGCCAGAATCGTATATATACACAACGTATATGACCGTAAATTTGGTTGGTGATTCCCCCTGCCAAAAAATACCTTGTATACACCGTATATTTAGGGTTCTGGCCAACCCTATAGACGTTTGAACCGCATAATACAGCACGCGACTTACTTCTCCATCTGGTCCTGCTGGAACACGTTTGGCTTGGTCTCTGCACCCTGCGCGTGTGTATATGTGTGCTTGTGTGTGTATGTGTGTATGTTTGTGTGGGTGTTGTGTGTGTGGGTGTTGTGTGTGTGAGTGTAGTGTGTGTGCGTGCGCGTGTGTGTGTGTGAGTGTGTGTGAGTGTAGTGTGTGTGTGTGCGTGCGTGTGCAGTCTAAACCTGTGTGCACGCATGTGTGTGTGTGTGATAGCGCGCGCCATACACACACTACACTCACACATACACACGCATGCACACACACACACTACCACAACCGTTATACAACATGCGGAACGTACTCGGTGCTTGACAGGGAAGTGCTTTCTCGTGCAATGCAGTGTTGTGCAGTGATGGTGCAGTGATGTGCAGTGATGGTGCAGTGTTGTGCAGTGATGGTGCAGCCCACTCACACACCTGAAACAGAGGCCTCAGAGTCAGCAGCTCAGCAAAGATGCATCCTGCAGCCCACATATCCACAGCGCGTGTGTAGTGCCGTGCTCCTAGCAGAAGCTCAGGAGCTCTGTACCTGCAGGCAATGTTTGTTCCAAAACCCTGTTTACTGAATCACAGATCAACAGCGCGTGTGTAGTGCCGTGCTCCTCGAAATAGCCCAGAAGCCTGAACCTGCAGGCAATTTTTGTTCCAAAACCCTGTTTATTGAATCCCAGATCAACAGCGCGTGTGTAGTGCCGTGCACCTCGAAATAGCCCAGAAGCTTGAACCTGCAGGCAAGGTTGTTCCAAAACCCTGTTTGTTGAATCACAGAGTAACAGCACATGTGTAGTGCCGTGCTCCTCGAAATAGCCCAGAAGCTTGAACCTGCAGGCAAGGTTGTTCCAAAACCCTGTTTGTTGAATCACAGAGTAACAGCACATGTGTAGCGCCGTACTCCTTGATATAGCTCAGGAACTAAAGAAAAAGAACACGCAGGCAGTGAAAACCACTCCCCACATGAAGTTAAGGAAAGTAAGCCACTTTGGTACCGATACCGTAAAACTCCTTTACCGGCAGACTAAAATGGCCCAGTCAGAGAGCCTGCAGGAATTCAGTTTCTGCAGGCAATGTTTGCTCAAATATCTTCTGAATTATAGATTAAAAGCACGTGTGTAGCGCTGTCAGGAGCTACCCTATCCTACAAATGTATCTAATGAATATTTGAGCAAGCTAATCGATTATCAAACAGAGCAAAAAATGTTCATCGCCAAAAGCACTGGCGCAATGTATACCTATTTTTTTGTGGTGCGTGTCTGAATGAGCTATCCAATTATGGTCACAGCGTGCGCAGATAGCACCAGCAAGTAGGGCGCCCCAGAGACTTGACGCAGTGCTAACGCACACAAAGATAAAAACGAAAAACAAGATCAACAACGGCAGAGAAGAGTAAAGAATTAAGGCACAAGACAAACTACAGAAAGTCGAATGCCAAGAGCCTCGACGCAGCGCGCTTTACCATACAAGACCGAGCACAAAATACAAGATCAACCCCAGCAAAAACAACACCCAAAAATAGACGGTCAAGATCAGCAGCGAGTAGCATGCCCAAAAACCAGAGGTAGCACAACCAAACCATATTTGTCACGCATTGCCGCCACTCACAGCCAAGCAACACAACCCTCACCAAATTGTGACCACAATGCCATTTTCGCTCAGGGGTCTGGGAGGAGCCTGGAAAACGCGAGCCAGGCCAAAATCTCCTGTTACACATGTGCATTGTGTGTGTGTGTGTGCATGTCTGTGTGTGTGCGTGTGCGTGTGTGTCTCTAAAGAGAGCCCGGAATGTCAAGCCAAAAGCTTAGCTCAAATCCAGAAGAGAGGAAGGGCTGATTTCTACAACCATAAGGGAAGGAAAAAGAAGGACATTGACACATATGCTGAATCTGCACGTCAGTGTTTCAAGCCGTCAAAGCAAAGGTAGGTAGTAGGTAGGTACCTCCCAATTCAAATTCAAGACATTTCCACACGCTGCTGAATTGAAACCACGGCACAAACATGCAGACACACACAGTCACTCAAACACTCATTCACTCACCTACCCACCCATTACGCGAACACACACACACCTATTTTGACTTGGCCACGCTCGTTGTCATGGTGGGCTGGGAGGCCATCATCTCCCATGACCAGCACATTGGAGGGCTGTGATGATGGAATAAGGAAACTTCTTATCACCAACAAAGCGCACGTCAAACAGCGGAGATATCACGAGCCATACTGGACCGCTCTCAATGCAGGGCGAAGAAGGTCTAACATACCTGGGTTTGTGACGCTTATTAAAAACGATCTTTCCTTCAAATTGAATTGCAACCCAAAGGATCAAATAATACAGAGTTAAATGCTTTTTCTGCCGCTCGTTGTTCATTTGTTTACAGTACATTCGCCTTAGAACCCCTTTAACAATTCCAGTAGTTGGCGTGATCAAAGCAGCTCAAGCCATATTCAGGTTTAACTTAACCCTGCTAAGTGAGCCTGTTGAAACACAGTGCAGTTGGAAGTGTATTCAAAGAGCCCCACCTTCAGGTCCCTGTGAAATATTCCATTGGAGTGTAAGTAGTCTAAGCCTCGCAGCATCTGCCATAGGATGCTTTTTACCACGTGGTGCGGCATCAAGCCTGCAGTTAAACAGGCATGTGTGTGTATATACGTGTGTTGTATGTATCTGTGTGTTTTTTGCGTGTGTGTCATGTTTGTGCTTGTATTCTAGGAAATACCGTCTGTCACTGTGAATGCCTGAAGTGCAGCATCTTAAAAAAATGTTGCGGTGCATTAGCGTAACCTACATAGCGAGCCAAAATGACTCTTGAGTGATCATCAACACACAAACACCTAAATAATACGTGTGCAAACACGCATACATACAAAGGCAGACACACACACACACCAAATGGGTTAAAGCGCCTGTTCTCCCGGTTCTCCCTGTGGAAGCGGATCATTTCATACAGGTCATGCTCAGCGTAGTCGAAAGCCAGCCACAGAGACGGCTCCGCACGGTTCACATGCACGCTGCTGAGGTGCACGATGTTGCCATGCTCCAGTTCCCTCAGCAGCATGATCTCACGGATGGCAGTGACCGACACCCCATCGTCTTTCTGCAGTGGCGAACACAGAAGTGAGAGTGTTACTTCTACACACGTGGATAAAAATCTGCGCTGCATTTGACGGGCTCCGATCGCTCAACAGCATGATCTCATGGATAGCAGTGACCGACGTCCCATGGTATTTGCAGGGATGAAGATGTTAGGAACGCACACGTGCACACGTGGCTCACTTTTGCTGATCCAGTTAAACAAAAGCATGCTTCTTGAGGACACCTCATCAATAGGGTTGGCCAGAACCATATATATACAGTATATACACTGCATGACCGTATATTTGGTGATTTCCCAGCGAAAAATGCCTTACTTTTACCATTGTATTACATATACGTATATACGGTTCTGGCCAACCCTACTCATCATGGCTGCACGCGCCATCATGCCTGCATACCTCTCTTAAGGACACCACAATGCACAGCCACCTAAGGCAACATGAGCCATTTAGAGCCATTTAGAGCCATTTAGAGCTTGCTGGTGTGGACCAAATAAAGTTGAAGCAGGAATGCTGTCATTTGTCATTTGCCAACCAGGTGGTGGAGTATAATTAGGGTTGGCCAGGATCGTACCTGTACACCGTATGTGACCGTATGTATGGTAATTTCCCTGCTGAAACTACCGTGTGTACGCCGTATATATGAAGCTTGTCTCTATAAGGTTAGCCAACTCTAAGCATAATCGTTGCAGAGGGCATCTGCGCTCTCGGAATATCAACAGGGGGCAGCACTGGTTAGGAAAGGGAGGAAACATAACTGATTTCACAGATGTTACCTTTCAATCATGCCCACGGCTGCATCTTTTCAGCTCTCCACAAAAGGACATATCAGCACAGATTCTGAGAAGGACGGCAATCCCTTACCCTGCCTGCCTTGAACTGCTTGAGCGCGCACCTCCTGCCAGTTTCCCTGCTGCGGGCGTGGAACACGAGGCCATAACTGCACAGCAATTGGTTGACAGCACACAACGAGACGGTGCAATGGTCGTTACAAGCAAGCGTGCTCAGGCGTGCTCACACACTGTGCTAAGGTGCCTTGCGCTTTGCATGCCGCACAGTGAGTACTAGGCAGAAAACCAAAAGGGTAGAACTCACAACACACACGTGCACAAATGCACGCACATGCCAGTGCACGCATAAACGTGCACGTGCATGTGCAAGCTTCCTTAAGGGCGATACACACACACGCGCACACACATGCACACACGCACACGCACGCACGCACACACACACACACACACACACACACACACACACACACACACACACACTGCAAAATAACAAGGACCCGCAACACACGCACGTGCCCTCTCCAATTTTGTCTCCGGCTTCATACGTGTTCCACAGGTCTGTCTTGTCCATCTAGCCTGCTTCCAACCTCAACATTATTCAAACCATCCAGATACATATAGACTAGGCTTGAAAGCAATAAACTGGTAATGGCCAACCAATCTCAACTGATTTTCTGCAATAGAAAGAAATTGTTTTCTATGACCATTGATGTACGCAGCATTTCCATTGTAATTTGCGCCCACCAGGACCACGGCACAGCACGTCTCCGCCTCCCCGCCTCAGACTGGTCAGCCCAGGGGAGTATTCCATTTCACAAGCCTGTCAAGGCCATCTTGGACTCAGGTGAGTTTTGATTTGTGCATTCACACAGCATTCACATTCATGCTCGCGTGCGCACACGTGCATGCGGTGTGCGTGCTGGCAATGCATGTATCATTGGTTGAGTGTGTGCGGTGTGCGTGCAATCTGTGAACAAGTGGATGTGAGCCTTCACATGCACGTTTTCGCGGCAAATGTTCCACACATTCTCTTCTTCTTTCTCTCTTCCCAGCCGACGGATCCTGGAGCATCTACTGCATTTCTGCCTTCACCCCTCCAGACGAGGAGGCCTCTCCCAACTGCTCCCACGCTTTCCCTAGGCGGCTGGATGCACGTGTCGTGCTGCCGCCCAAAACTTCGCTGCTAGATCCGACAGCAAAACAGCATACAGCTTCTAGACTTGTCCCCCCCAATCCCTTTCCTGCACTGCACAGAGCGTGGCAGCAGGCAACTGAGGCTGGTGGTGGTCTTAAACTTCAGCAGGTCACCTCTCCCATCCAAAACGCACGGGCTGTCAAGGTGTGCCTTTTGTTGTCCTGCCACCTTTCACAATTTGCAGAGGATAGATAGTATGTGCAAGGAAGGTTTCTTTGCTTGGTGTCCATGAGCTTGGCGTGCGTAAATTGAGTGCACCAGAGATTATTGCCGTGAGTACCTCAAAAGAACAGAAGCTTAGAAGCCTGAAAACGCAACTAGCTCAATATTCCAGTGCTCAATGATCAATGATGCCCAAACGAACGGACGACAGAAGTTTTTTTGATGGAGAAAGGGGATTGGCTGCAACGCACACTTATACACACATGTGCAGGCACGCAAATGTGGTACGCACATATGTGCAGATACACCTTACGACTAGGGTTGGCCAACTTGACACATACATGCACGTATGTACGGTTGTGTTTACGTTTTTTTGGGGCAGGGAAATTACCGTGTACGTCGTGTACATACAGATCTGGTAAACTCTTCATGTGACTGGTTGTCCCAAGAACGCCAGATTGATGCAGAGATTTATTTGTGCCCAAGGCCAACGAGCAGAGCAAGGTTACAACTCCCGACCGTTTTTAACAAAAAGGCTTTTGGCAGTCTACAAGTCCACTGTCTCCCCCCCCCCCCTATTTTGTAAAAGCAAAAGACGCAAACAGTCGCCATAACAATGCACTATTGTTGCTGAAGACCTCCTGTGAGCACTTTCATGCCTCAGCGTAACGGGTCTAGCCTGCTTTCTTCTTTGCAGCTCGTAGCCTCGGACACATTTCTGCCTTCCCTCCTCCGTTTGCGCGTGAAGCTGCACCAAACCCTGGTCGTGCAGGGCTGCTTCATACAGCTAGGGGTGCGTACAGTTTTGCAGCTACTTGGCACTTGTTTACTTAGCTCGGTATACATAGTGTACTTTGTTGCGAGGTGCGCACTTCGTGCAGTGCTTTTTGGTCTGTTTGTAGACATGTGTGCGTTTGAATGCCTGTCTGCCTGTGACTTGATGTTGTACATGCACAAAAAGTTATCAGTGCGCACGCGATGGTAGAGGAGGCATGCGGCACGAAATCCTGAACTTGAAGTCCAAGTAGGGACCACCACGGACAGTCACAGCATCAAATTTCACTGTTTGAAGGGGAACATCACCTGTTAACAAGCATGATTTTGTCTAGAGTTGGACAGAACCATAGATATGGTGTATGTACGGTACTTTAGCAGGGAAACATCCATATATACGGTAATATACGGTGTATATGTATGGTTCTGGACACCCCTAATTATAATATCTCACCAAAAAACAATGCACACTAAACCCTGGCTCAATGCGGCACAGACATCTTCATACTAAGACCCCCCCTTTTCCGCGCTTTTGTGGCTCTCTGTTCCACAGACAGCGGCTGACAGGCATTGCACCATCACCATTCCACAACACATCTCCCTCAATGCACCTCCTCTCATCCCAGGCAGAAGGAGACTCACAGGCAGTGCAAGTGGTGGCCATCGAGCCCGTCCCCCAAGCGAGCTTTATCGCATCACCTGCATCGCACAACAAAAAGCAAGCAAAGCAGCAGGCTAAGCCAGCGCCGCCACAGCAGCAGCAGAGAGCGCGGGCCTTGCCTCTGTTTCGTATCACTGCCACCACCCTCATTGAGTGTGTGGGACAGCAGCCGTACCAGGAACAGCTTCTGTTTGAGCAGCAGCAGCAGCAGCAGCAGCAGCAGGCGCAGCAGCAGCTGGAAAGGCAGCAACAGGAGCAACAGCAGCAGAGTCAGCTGCAGTCGGAACAGCAGCAGCGAGAAGAAGCAGGTGGAGAGACGACACATTGTGATCTGCGTGACGAGGCTGCCCCTCAACGAGGAGGTGAAGGGGTAGTTCTTGAGAGGGCTAGACAGAAGAAGGCCAGCAGCAAGGACGGTGGCTGCGGTTCTTTGAGCAACAGCAAGGCAGTGTTGGGCCAACGCAGCAGCAGCAGTACCAGCAGTAGCAAGGTCGAGGGGGCAAGGGTGAAGAAGAAGGAAAAGAAAGCGCAGACAAAAACAGAGGAGGAAAAGGAGGAGGAGGAGGAGGAGGAGGACGGTTGTGCGGGGCACTTGGCATCAAAGTTTGACGTGTTGCAGATGATGGAGGAGGACGCGTGAGGAAAAGGCAGGCTCTGTCGTACGCCAAACGTAGGACGCAAGTTGGACATCTGTGGAGCTTTGCTCACTGGCATTTTATCCACAATTTGACCCTTGGGAGCAGCTCGTTATTCTGAAGCTGTGCGTGCTTTCCTGTTCGCTCTGCTGGCATCGCTAGCACAGAGACAGCCGTTCTTTTGCCCCAAAGGACTTGGGATTTTATCCAGCAAAAACTCTGGCACGTTTAAAACATACAAGCCTTCCTACATACGTGCACACCTTTTCACTCGTCTAAGTAACACACGGCTTAGCCTTTCCAAGCCAGGGCCTACGTTGACCACAGCACTGATCTCAGCGCTGGATTGCAGCTTACAGCATTGCTATACCAAACAAACAGGCCCTATTTTTGGTATCCCGTGCTTTCCACGCAACTGCAACAGCCAACTAGAAATGGCAGAGTCTCTAGCAGACAGCTTGCAAGGCTTGGCGCTCTCCCCCTCAGAGCCCCCGCCTCTCCAAGCACACGCTGTGCTGACACCAGCACAGCACACTCCACAGCACACCCCACAGCGCACACTGCAACAGCCCCCGCCGCCGCCGCCGCCGCAGCAACAAATCGATGCAGCTGTTTCTGCTCATGTTGCAGGCGCACATGAAGTTCTTCAGGTGCGTGCATGCGTGATGACTTATGTGTGAACTACAAGCTTGTGTGTATCTCGTATTTCGTGAGTACTTTTGTGTGCATGTACATTGCTAGGGCATTCAGGCCCATCTGTGACATTATTGGTCATCTGTGACATCATTGGTCAAAGAACCAGGTGTTGTGCGTAGCACTGCATTTAAATGCGCACTTGAAGAGCAGATGTACTAAGCAACATGGCCTTGCAGCACTCGGCTCCAGTTCCTTTTTGAATGCACTTAAAGAAGGACTAACATCGCAAGAGCTACAGTTGTGCTCTCAAGCACTCATGCATGTCTGCTCACACATACATACATACATACACACATATTCATATATATATGCACACACACACACCAGTGATTCTTTAAGGATTTAAAAAACCTTGATTTCATGTCACCCTCAAATCTGGCAGTATGACAGGTTGGGTTCTCACGTCAATTCCAAAATTGCACCCAAGCCCGTTCATATATATACACACACACTCTCTCTCAAACATGTGCATATCTACACTACAGGCCCTACGTGAGCTAGTGGGCTGGCCGTCACAGTACAGGACTGAGGGCGCAGCCTTGGGAGTCCAGTGGCCTAAAGGGTTGCTGCTGCATGGCCCCCCTGGCTGTGGGAAGACCTTGCTCGTGCGCACAGTCGTAGGTGAGCTGGGTTGGCTGAAGCGGGAACGCCCACTGTGAATGTATGGTGAATATTCTGCTAGGAATACCGTACACGGACTGCATGTACAGATGTACAGTATGGAACCCTGTCGGTGAGGGATGGGTGGGTGTTCTTTTGTGTGGCGGTTCCTTTTTGGTGGGTGTGCTTGTGCAAGTTGCGCTCCGTTGCGTGATTGTATATGGGGCCTGGCAGTGAGACCTTGGTGCCTGATCAAGCCATTATGCCACGCACATACACACATAGACGAAAATGTAAATGCACACGCACAAACAATGCATGCATACACGCTGCAGAGGCGCCAGGCGTCTCGCTGCACGTGGACACGGTATTTGTCAGACGTGCTCAATGCCAAATCAAGCCATCATGCTACGCGCACAAGCACACATAAACACAAACAAAGCGTGCACACACGCTGCAGAGGAGCTCGGTGCGTCGCTGCACGTAGCCAGTGCGTCTGACGTGTTTGGTGCGTACCTGGGGGAAAGCGAAGGACGGTTGCGCGCAGTGTTTGAGGCAGCACAGCGAGATGCAGATGAGGGGCGCATGGCAGTGGTGTTCTTGGATGAGGTGGGTTGCAGTCGTGTGTTTGTGTGAGCGTGTGCATACGCGTACGCATGTGTGTTACGGGTGTGCGTGTGCATGTGCGTGCGCGTGTGTGTGTGTCTGTGTGTGTTTGCAAGTGTGTGTGCGAGTGTGTGTGCATGTGCATGTACGTGTGCTTGTGAAGAAGTTACGGTACCTCATTTTCTTGTGCTTGACTTTGTTCTTTAATGCTGATACCAACTTCAGAATTTGTGCACTTGTGATGCCATCGTTTTTTCACGCGCCTTCCTTGTTTTCATACGGCTGCTCAAAGACTAAATAGAGGTGAGCAGGTCAGCATGTGTCACTAGTAATAGCATAAGCAAGTCGCACACACACATGCACACACACGTGCACACACACCACATACACAGGTGCACACACACACACACCACATGCACACAGGTGGATGCATTGTGTCCCAGGAGAGATGGGCAGAGGCAGCATGAGTCACGCGTTGTGGCGCAGCTGCTGACCCTCCTGGATGGTGCCGCAACTGGCGGAGGGAGCAGGGGCTCTTTCAGTACCTCTGTACGCACAGGCAGCAAGCAGAGCGTGCCAGGTAGGTGGTGGCTGATGTGTGTGTGTGTGTGTGTGTGTAATTGCATGGGCATGTGGCACTTGCTCTAGATTTTCTTTGTGATCACCTTGGGGTTGCGCTGCCATTGTCAGAGTAGAATTCCTCCATGGCATTATATGCTAGGCAGATTTTTTTGTGGGATTTCTTTCTGGGATTTATTTTGGCCGGTGGAGTTTGTAGGGCCTCTCTGTTTCTTGGAACACAGGCAGCAAGCAGAGTGCCTAGTAAAGGTCAGTGGAGGAGGTGTTCATGTACGCCTTAGGCTCATCCTGACCACCAGAGGAACTTGGCTTTGCTTCCAGGTATGATGGACGAAGCGCAGGTCAAAAGGTTAAGATCTTGTAAATAATCCATCGCCACCTCTTGATGCAAACCAGGGATGGGTCATACGGACTTTTGAGACGTCCCATACGGATTAATACGCCATTAATACGACATACGCGTATAATACGCAAACGTATTTTTGCTATTTTGGGGGGGTACCCTGGGCTTGCACCAACCACCCTCCAACCACCACGAATTGTCCCCCCAGCCTCCAGAACATTATAATGCCTCCTGGTAAAGACCCTAAGTGGCATCGTGTTGTTGTTATGGGACCGAAGGGGCAGATTTACGAGATTCCAGATGCCGATGCCAGATGCCAGGATTCCGAGATTTCAGCAGCGGTGCCCCGCCCCCGCATCCGCGAGTACTTCATGAGGCAGAATCCCAGCGTAGGTGTAGCAGCATGCAAAGCTGACCCGGCAGGAATCCTCAGGGCGTAGTCGCAGCGCTCGCTAGCAATGGGAGAAATTGCCGACGTGAGGAGCATGCAGGAAACGAGAGGCACCTGCACAGGACTACAGCAAGCACATCAGCAGCAGCATCTACACAGTCATTGGACACCTGCAGCAAGAGGGCAGTGACCAGGGCTTGTGTGGATGCAGCTGTTGCACAATTCATCCACGCTACATGCACCACCTTCTGGGTTGTGGTAGCAATGAGCAAGTGATCATGCTACGTTCTGAGAGGCTGGGAGTTCCTCTAGGGGGCTCTAGAGGGCTTGGAAGTGCCTCTGTGGGGCTCTTGAGGGCCTGGGAGTGCTCTGGGGGGCTTGTGGCTGCAAAATTCGTTAAGTGCCCAAAATCGTATTATACGGAGCAATTTGAAAAATACGGATATATACGTGA
>Ga0307942_1000411_pt1:0-27500 | contig 29275 bp, 30 predicted proteins | sample OrgLakmetagen175_FD_201846 | JGI IMG/M metagenome (GOLD analysis project Ga0307942, IMG submission 201846) | Saline water microbial communities from Organic Lake, Antarctica - #175 | ecosystem: Environmental > Aquatic > Non-marine Saline and Alkaline > Saline | place: Antarctica: Organic... | reverse complement strand
TAGACGCCAACTGTAAATTGTATACGCAAACTGTGATAGGCCAGTTTTTTTTTGGCTTGATCGACAGCTACACTGCCCCGAGGAGCTGACTGGCGAGAGTCAATAAATTGAAATGATCAACATTGCAGTTTGCACATGCCCTGATGAAGGGGAAAATATGCTCCTTTAGATCCTGATTGCCTCAAATTAAGACAGCAAGTAATCGGTTCCGTTCACGAAGCTCTGCTGCGGTGGCAGCAGAGATTTGGCTTTTTATATGCAAGATCCCTCGATCCCGGAAAAAAGAATTACGCGCATGTGGCTCTACCTGCCTCATTTCCAAGGAAATACAGACTGCTGTGATGCCTATACTTGCTAGGGGGATCTCCCTACTGCAGTCTGGGGGTACTTACTGCGCGTTTCAACGGCGGGTTAATGGTTAAGGTTAGTGAATTTTGAAAAGAAAAAAAAGGAAAGACTCCGCTGGTAGTGGTGACACAGCCAGCATGATTAAGGGAGGGGGCTACTTAGGTGCCCGCACCAGGCAACCCCGCCCCAGCGCAAACAATTAAAAAGAAATTAGTGTGGGTCAGGGGGGTTGTGTGCCATAGCACCCAGACCCGATCCTTGACTGTTGTTGCTTGTGTTGTATTGCAGTGCATACCTTGTTTTTATGAGTGCAGATGCATGTCTGATGGAGTGTTCATTCAGTTTGTTTGTCAGTTTTTTGATCTTATGGTAGATTAAGGTCTGCCAGAGGTTAGTCTGTATAGTCTTTGTAGATAGTCCCAATAGCTCCAACAAGGATCACGTGAAGCTAGAATTCCCTATATCCTTGTCTGTTTAGGTTGGCAATAAGCATGCTGTGTTGTGCTTTTGCTTTTTGGAGTTGGGGATCGGGCCTAGTGTCTTCACAAAATTTAAACTCAATCAGGTGAACCTCCCACTGGTTTGGATCCAATTTCTTGTTTTTAGCAAGCTGTTGAAAATTTGAGTTGCGGGTGGTTACGCGAGAGGAGCACACAGTGCTAGATAAGAATAGGATGGCGTCAGGACGAGAAGAGGCTTTTAAAGCATGTGCTGTTAGTTTGGTAGCAGCCAAGAGGGCAGTGTTTTGTTGGCAGTGTTTCTCAGAACTAGGCCTTGCTCTGATAGTTTATCTGCGCTGCCTACTATGTCAGTGTAGGCAATTTGGTTGGCACCGTGTTTACACTATCTGCGTTCTTTTTCTACAAAAACTGTCAGCTGTCAACAAACTAACTGCTTGTCATCATATAGTAATGTAACCTTACCTTACCTTACCTAACTGCTTGTCACACAAATCGTCGCTGCCTGATTGAGCATGACGATGTCAGCTTGATGAATGCCGCGGCATGCAGACCCTCTACTCCGAGGTTGGTGCCTGTCGCTCATTGTATGGTAGGATGGTGTGGCGTGTCCTAGTAAGCGAGGCGTTGGCAGGTTTTTTTTTTTTTTCCAACATCTTTTTTTAAAGACTTATCAACAGCTCGGCCCTATTTACTGCAACAGGTCAACAACCGGCTTGTTCATAATTTCTTCTTTTCAAGGGCCACTGCCTGCGTAGTCGTTCTCTCATGTTGTCACGGCGAATCATGGTACCAGCTTGCACGTAGAAAGAAATAATACATGTGTACATGTGGAGTGCAAGCATGAGCTACGCGGTTTGTCCACGCCACTAAGTAAAAGTGAAATAACGCCTTATTATAAACACTTCCCTGTGCATGCCACTGATTCAGCATGTCAATGTTAACATCAACTCAGAACTGCCTCAATCATTACAATTGTCCCAGCAGTAAAGCGCTGTAGCGACAGGGGCTTCAGTCCTGCAGCTGTGAGAAGCGCTGGCACGTCTTGATTCCACACGCAGCCCTTAGCAGTGGCAGCCACTGCAGCTGCACTTGCATCCTGATAAGAACAGAGAGTAAAAGTAAAATAACGCCGTGGTGTAAACACTTCGGCATGGATCAAGAAAGAACACTGTTGTGGGTTGAGCCATACAGCTGAAAAGAACGCTATGGAGCTGGAGCTTCTGGCTTAAGTTAGGAAAGTACGCTTTCAAGGGTTAATTCTCAACCGTTGATCAAAAAAATTCATATTGAGTCAGACAAAGGAGAGAAGAAATATGACGAGTTTTGAAGCCAAAGCAAGCAAAAAGCAAAAAAATGTTGAGAGACTGGCAGCCACAGCAGCAGCACTAGCATTTTGGGTGGGGCAAGATGAGAGCTTGCTACAAAGTGAAGGTCTGACCTGGTCAATCTCATTGGTGCACAGCTTGTGTCTGTTTTTGAAATGTGTGTGTGTTTGTGTGTGTGTGTGTGTGTGTGTGAATGTGTGTGTGCGTGTGTGTGTGTGTGTGTGTGTGTGTGTGTTTGTGTGTGTGTGTGCGTGTGTGTGTTTGTGTGTGTGTGTGTGTGTGTGTGTGTGTGTGTGTGTGTGTGTGTGTGTGTGTGTCTGTCCTGATTTTGAAATGTGCGCGTGACTGTCCCGTTCTTGAAACGTGCGTGGCAACTCATTCAATTTCACGGCATCGCTCAACCAACCCTCTCAGCACAAGCACTGTTCAGAGATGGACACATGGCTGCTTCCTCTACGCCCATTCCGGAGTTCACAGGCCTTTACCGTTGCATGATAGAAAGACACTTGAACCCGTACCTTACCCACACGGCTACTCAAGCAGCACAACACGTGCATGTTGTGTACGCTTGTGCTTATCTCATCATAGCACAAACCGTACTGTCTACTAAAGTTTAAATTCCACATGTACGTACGCACACATCTACACATACAAACATGCACATACGCTATTTGCCCTTGCATTTACGGGAGTTGCTCTTGGTGGCATCGCAGGGTGAATTCCTCGACCTTATCACTTTAAAGGAGGCTTGCCAGCCAACAGCATTTGCCAGCCAGCAGCATGCCTGCCAGCAGCACCCACGCACACCCACCAAACATCAGAGCAGCTAGTGCCCGACTCTCAGTCACCCTTAGATCCAGATCAAGTGAGCAAAAAGGCCAACCCGTCAGGGCAGCAGGACGGCAGCACTGCCGAGCTTGGGCAGGGCGTTGGAAAGGGTTCGGGTGGAGGGATCAACAGTTTAAAACAGCCGCATCCAGACATGCTGCATGCTGCCCCAACAACCCGAGCAGACCGGAATTGACAGCGTGCAGTGTCACTAGCTACTACAGAAGCCACAGCGTGTCCAAGGAGGAACAAAACTACAGCAGCAGCAGCAGGAGGAGCAGCAACAAGAGCATGGGTGTGGCCCGTCTTATGCACTACCAAATCAGCAACAGCAGCAGCAAGGTTGCGGCACGCCACCTGCATTACCGGATCAGCAACAGCAGCAGCAGCAGGAGGGAGGGACAGCCATGCACTGTGGTGAGCAGCATGAGCAAGACAGCAAGCGCCAGAAGAGAAGCCACACACTGTCGGCCGCTGAGGTGAGGGTGAGCCTTGCCTTATTCTAGGTCAGATTCTAGTTGTTCTGTATCCTATAAGAAGGTGTGGGAGATGGGGCAGCAAGCGCCATAAGGCAAGCGCACCCTGTCAGCTATTGAAGCAATTGAATGTGCTGTTCGTACACGGCTGACCATGCGACTCTGTTGAAGCAAGGAGTTCCTCTTCTGAGGCGTTTCAGACAGAAACTACTGAAGCAAGGTGGAGGGGGGTGCCTCTTTGATGATATAAAACCACAAGGACAGCAGGCATGGGAGGCAGCCATGTCTGAGGTGCACACTGTGGTAGGGTTGGCCAGAACCGTATATATGCACTGTATATGCCCGTATATTTGGTGGTTTCCCTGCCAAAAATACCGTATATGCACCGTATATAAAGGGTTCTGGCCAACCCTACACTGTGGTAGTGTCCCCCCCCACCCCCCTTGGGGTAGTAGTTCAATGTCTGGTAGTATTCAATAAATTGTGGCAGGGAAGGTGTACCCTGAATGTGCACGTTTCCTATAAATGACTCCACTGTGATTCCATTCTTTAAACATGTGCGGCTTTCCTATTCTTGAAACATGTGGGGCCGTCCCATTCTTGAAACGTGTGTGGCTGTCTAACTCATCTAATACGACGCAGTAATTGAATCGAATGTTCAAGACAAAGCCCACATGTTGTCCTAATAGGATGCGAGGACAATCGAATGTTCAGGACAAAGCCCACTTTGTCCTAATTGGATGTCAGGACAATCGAAAGTTCAGGACAAAGGATAATCGAATGTTCAGGACAAAGCCCACATGTTGTCCTATGTCAGGGACCTTCTCCTTGGAATATCCATCAAGTTCATTGCTTACGTCAGGGACCTCCTTGAAAGATCCATCAAGTTCATTGCTTTGCACAAGAGTAGCAGCGACGACAGAATAAATTTGGTTCAATAATATTGCAGTCTTACTTGCTTTCCTTTTTCCTTTTTTTCTCAAATTTGCGTCGAGAAAAGACGAGCATTGCATGCACAGGTACAAGCCACTGAAATCTTCCTGACTTTGACATAGGTGCGACGGTCAATCTTCTCATGCTCACATTTGTGCAGCCCAACAAAGCTCAAGGTACATCACAAAGACACAAGGCACTGCACCTGTGCTTAATTTACGCACAACCTGGGCTGTAGCAGTCCTGTTATCTGGCGCGCTTGATGTTTCAACAAGCTTTGTGCTGGAGTGAAAAACAAAAGTGCCTGAGGCACCCCCAGAAAAAAGGACGCCCCTACGTGCATGCGTTAGGAGCAAATCTTTTCTTTTTACTTTTTACTTATTTTGTTTTAGTACGCAGGCATTATTCACATTTGTGATTTGTGGTTTTACAAATAAACAGCTACCATACCCTCATATATGGGGTATCAATGCGTGCGTGCATGCTCCAAGTCTGATACCTTTTCATGCACACACCTGGTAAGCCCCCAGGAAAGGGTTATCGCTGCGTGCGTGCTCCAAAAGCAGTATCCTCCCTCCAGGTTTTACCACCCGTGCCATCTCCTTGAGAGCTGCAGGGAACATTTCAGAGGATAATTGTTTCAGAGGTATGGGACAAAAGCAAGAAAGCAGTTGGGCAGCAGGGATGTACATCCTCAGGCAATGAGCAATAATAAGGTCATTATGCTTATGCTCATTATGCTTATGCTTACAGTATAATGGACGATACCCACACGGTGGTTCAGACAGAACCGGTCGAGTGCAGAAGCTGGTCTACATGCAGAAACCACTATTCATGGGTAACACAAGGCATTTTGTTTTCTTGTGCCTGTTACAGGTCCTTCCATGCGTGCACTCACACACATACACACACACATACACACACACACGTGTGTCAGTCCTGTGACACACACACTTACACACACATACACGCATGCTTGCATTAACGTATATACATAAGCATGTACGGACATGCAAAGTCATATGCATACACGCATCAAGGCACACACACATGCATGCACAAGTGAGCATACTTATGCGCACACAATTTAAGGGCACAAAGGCAGACAGCGAGCTTGCAAACGGACTGAAGTGGATGCATACAACACCTTTGCCATTTCCCCATTGTCAAATATAATCTCAGCGGGGGGACACTGGGCATATGCCCGAACATGCTCCTTTTTGCATGAAAGGTGCAACTACTCACACGTCACTTCATCAAATTGGAGCCAACCTAGCTTCAAACTGATGCTGAAATTATAAGCTATCCGAGCATGTGCTCAGAATTAGACAAGTTGCCCTGCGTACAGAATGACAGGACTAAAAGCACACATCGTGCACCTGTATCCTGGATGGGTGTTTTTAGGGGGAATGACACATTAATTTGCATATTTTGCTCTTTTTGTTCCATTAATTTTGCAATGATCTTTATTTATTTAAGGACTCCAACACACAAAAAACCACTCAGTTTGGTGCGCTGGCTGGTCAGATACAGCATATGCCTGCTCAAAAAGTAGGGTTCACGCCGCGGCCGATTGAGTATGGGCCCCCTAACTGGCACGTTTCAAGCTCAGCTGCATTGGAATCTACATATCAGAGCTGAGCTTGAAACGTGCCAGTTAGGGGGCCCATACCCTGGGAGCATGCAAAAAGTATACCCATTTTGGGCCTCAGTGCCCCCCCTCTGATGTAATCTGTGACTTAGTTGTGGTGAAAATTGTTGTAATGATGTGCGTAAAATTCTTATCAATTGTGATGCAAACATGGAGCAATGAACACAAAAAACAGCCTGCCCCTGCTCTTACCTAAGGCAGGGTCAGGAATCACACACAGGCTGAACGTGTCCACGACGCAGTCAAAGGATGATGATGGCAGGCGTAACGCTGTGGCATCTTCCTGTCCAAGTTCCGCAGGGTGTTTGTGCACTGTTTGATGAGTGGTTTGCACAGTGCCTCAAAGCGTGGCATCGTCCTGCCCAATTTTCACAAGGACCTCGTGCAAAACTTGATGAGTGTTTTGTGCATGGATAGAGTAAGTGTTGCGTGCATTGTTTGGTGGGAGCAGTAAGTCCGCTGATAAGTGGATGCTCTGTGCATTGTTTAAATGAGCGCTCAGTCCACTTTTCAGTGAATACTCTGTGCACTGCTTAAATGAGCGTTCTAATCACTGTGTTTTGTACCGTTTAAATGAGCGTTCTGTCCACTGTTTAGCAGATACTCTGTGCACTGTTTAAATGAGCGTTATATTCACTGCATTGTAAGCGTTTTGTACCGTTTAAATGATTGTTCTATCCACTGCGTAGTGGACGTTTTGCACAGTGCCTCAAAGTGTGGTCTACGTGTCCAATGAAAATATGCAATGTGCCAGGTAGGCAAAAAGAAATCATCTATGGGCATTGGCAGGACCTTGGTATCTTAATTGGCATTAGACTTGTGACCATTGGTGAACATAGAAGTGATGTACAATGCCCATGGGGCTGCAGACAGAGAAGCAAGAGATGTTTGCAGGGAAACAACATGGACGACCGTACAGGGCCTTACCTCATGCGTTTTTTAATAACTCGACAGTGGATAGTATATTTAAGACAATGCATGGAGCACAACGTTGTGGCAAATTAGGTTGTTTAGGGGCACCACCACCCACTGGGCTGAGTGGATGTTGTGATGAAATGTTTCTAGCCATTTGCGCAAGTAGCTGTGTGGTAAAAGAGGTGTTATTCGTTTTTCGGTACTTGGCGCACGAGATGCCCCGGATTTTATTGACACACAAGACCTCAGTGCCTGCTTGGTTTCTATTTCTGATCTATAACCGGCAAAGAGGCCACAACTGGAGGAGTAAGCACGGGTTCCTGATAGAAGTGCTGGGAGCACACAAGACGGCGCATGCAAACAAAAAAAACTGCATCTGCTTGAATGAGGCTTACAAACGCTTCGTGGGAAGTTCTGGGGGATATCGAGAACGGCAAACCTGTTTGAATTAGGCTTGGGTGCCTCATAAGTTTATGAGCCATAAAAAAGAGGAAAAATAAACGTACCTGCTTAAATGATACTTGGATGTTTTGTAGGCTGGGATTGGCAGCTACGCGAGCTGCTGCTTGGCGCAGCATGCCACTTGAGACGTCAATGCCAGTGAGTGTGGTAACTCCTCCTTCTGGCCCAAAGGAGTAGTGCTGCGTCCCCAAGGAATCATCATCAGGTTTTTAGTGTTGTTTGGAGCAGGTAAGGGTTCCGGAAATACAATGGCACAGCTTTTTGCTTTGAAGTGATTTCAACCCATTACCACAATCTCTCATTTGGTGATTGTAACCCATTGCCACAATCAGTGAACAGTTGGTGTGGAAAACTTTCAAGATTTTCACGGACAGAAATAAAAAAACACAGAGCTGCACAGGCTGGACGCTTCCTCTTGTTCATCAGGTTCAGGCACGCAATCTCAGTGCAGAGAAATTAAAGGGCAATATAAGGGCGAACATGGACCTTTGTGTTGGGATGCTCTATGGTTGCAGTGGTTACAATGAGGGGTGTTGAAGTGCTCTCCTTTTTTAGCGCACGCCCGCCGTTAATATCAAATATCAGGCTTTCCTCGAAACTGAAAAAGTACGCAGACACACGCACACACACACACACACACACACACACACACACACACACACACACACACACACACACACCTTTAGATAAAGGCCGGTTCCGACAGCTATTTCCAAAACTGTGCCTTGGGCCTGCACAAGAAAAAGGATCAGCATCAAGCACCAGTAAGTAAACTTCTTTGCATAATATTTTCACCAATACGTTACTCTCTTGTTCAAAAATGTTGTATTACACAACATCATTTGATTGAAACATTACACACGCACCTTCTGAAGCAGCTGCTCCCTCAGGTCATCAAAGCCTAAAGCTCCAGCTGCATCTCCACCATCAAGCGCGTCGTAGTTTGCTGCATATCTGTACGATATTTGAACGGGGAGGTGGGCTGTAAGCATCACACACGTCTTGAATTGAGCCAGTATTCAGTCCTGAGCTGGCAATTTAAAGACACTCGTGCTTCTTACAATTACCCGTCATAATCCCTCTCCACAGATGCAGAGGACGCTGTTGTGGATGCTGTGGCGCTGCCATCTCTGCTATTTCTGTCCCGTATACTGTTGTTTGTTTCAGGGGTTAACTCTTGCGCTGTGCTTTTGTTACCCGTGCTGGTCAGTAGAAGAGCTGTGCAGCTGGCAGGAAGGAGGAAGAGCAGGTGCCTTCTTTTGGGCAATGCAACACGTTCAGGTGCGCTTGCATGGGTCCTTACACCTCTGCTGCCCATCTTGAAACTGTTCATGCTTGGAACTTTATAAGCTATTATTATGAGCTAATGAATCCATTTTGGCTGGCCGATACCAGTCAGCAACTGAACAACCGCCGCTTCCCCCTTTTCCTCTCATTTTGCATAATATTCCGTTTTAACTATGCAATCAAATGTCATATCATTTAGTCTGGCGACTCGTTTCCACGGAACGCGACACTCTACTAAATTATACGCGTCCGCCCAAAATCAATTGATTTTCGACAGCGCTTAAAAGAAGCACGAATGAGACTTAGGTATTCCAGTTTGAAATTGACAATACTGTTGATTTGTAAACATATACAAACTGCAAATAATAAAGTTCAGCGTAAAATTAAACAGTTTAAAAAGTCAAGTCCTGACGACGTTCCCTCAAGCCGCATCCCACCCTCCGTCTGTGCCTTGCACTTCCTTTGCACTTGGGTCTTCTCGAAGCTTAGTCAGGAGGTCCTTTAAGCTGGCCACCTTCTCAGAGCTCTTGATACGGACCGCCCAAGTGCTCGGCTTGCACGTCGCAGCTGCAAGAAGGCAGCAGTACTTTGGAAGTAAAACCCTAGTCTTCATGCCTGCTTCACAGAACCAATCAGTTGTCATATAACAATCTCATCATGGGGAGTCGGGCGGCTCGTGTGAGCACCAATGTTTGGAGCCTTTACTGCACATGATTCCTCCTAGATCTGATCAGTAAACACTCAAATTATGAAGAAATTCTTCATTGGCATTTCCCTAGCGACAAACAGATGGGACAGGCAATCTGAGCGATGATGCTTCTTATTTCCTGCCTTCATTACGGACATCAAGCATTTAGCCCACTCAGCCAAAACCCCGCAGCCCATCTTCACACCTTCATTGGCCGCTTGTTGCTCTGTTGGCTTTGTTGGCGCCTTCCCGGCCTCCTTTTCGTCCTGCAGAAGCAATAGTCAAAAGACAACGATAATCAATCATCTCAAATATTTGAGATCGCACCAAATCCTGGCTGCAACCTAGTTTCATCTATGCTCTTGTGGCACAGGCCGCACACACATACACACACATGCACACGCAATGACTGCTAGGCTGCAGCAAAGCCCTCTGCGTCTCATTGCACGAGTTGATACAATAATGCATTACATTGGTACACTCTACAAGCCTGAGCAGGTGCCGCTGCATCGACCACCTGAAATGTGACTCAGCCCCATGCACAAGCAGAAGCACACATGCACACGCACCAGAGTTACACCCACTTTAACTGCACATGTATCCACACCTGAGCAGGTGTTGCTGCAGCTGCATTGACCACACCAAAAGTGACCCCAACATTTTACTGCACATGTACACACACCTGAGCAGGTGTTGCTGCCGCTGCATTGACCACACCAAAAGTGACCCCAACATTTTAATTGCACATGTACACACACCTGAGCAGGTGTTGCTGCCGCTGCATTGACCACACCAAAAGTGACCCCAACTTTTCCGGGCATCAGCTGCACCGGCATGTTCACGTAGACCTTTGCATTAAGCAGCAGCCGAAGGTTCCCACTCTGTAAGGAGTATGACAGTTTTGGCGTTAGTGGAATTTTATAAAGTACGTGCAGCTATTTGTTCTTACTTAGATCGCAGCAGCACGTCCTTCTAAACTGGCAGTACATGTACAGAATACGTAGAGCAGGTTCCGGCACTCAACTCCAACATTAGAACATTTTGGCAGCACCGGTAGGCTGAGGCACGTGCCAATGCATTTTAAAATGCCGCATGAGAGGGTTGCCCGTCAAAAATGGACTTGACATGGTGCGTCAGCACTGTGAAAACCTGATTATATGTTTTTTACACGTCTTTGATGCAAGGAAACAGAGGTGCAGCTGCCGCTTAAAAAGAAGTGTGTGCATGGCCCCTTTGTTATCCTAGGATGCATCCGACAAAGCCAGCCAAGAAATGTGCAATCAAGGGGGTGTGTGTGTGTATGCGGTGGCAAATGCTTGCGGCAGTACCAGCCAGCTAACAGGAGTGTGTAGGGTTGGCCAGAACCGTATATACGCACCGTATATGACCATATACTTGATAATTCCCTCCAAAAATACCGTATATACACCATATATATAAATGGTTCTGGCCAACCCTACGAGTGTGCATATGCACGTCTAAGCCTGTACACAAAACACAATACCAACTTGCACCGGCACAACATATTAATCCTAGCTACTGCACCATCCAAATGAACTGGGTTCCTTGCATTTATGAACAGCAGCAAACAACATTAAAGTGTTTCATCGCAAAGGAATGCATGAAAAGCATCCTTTTTGCATCGTCATAGAACTAGGACCCACACTCAAGGCAGTGATAAATACTCCCGTCCTCTGTCCGGGAGGAAAATTTTGACACTGTATGTGACAATGTGTGCCGAAATAAGACACTTACTTACCTGTCGCATAACCATTCGCGTGCCAGAATCACTAGCATTGACCTGCAAAGTGAAAAGGAGAGAGACAGATCGGGAAGTTAAATCGCTGTGACTTCCTGCTCAAAAACCAAGGTCCAGTGAAAGTTGGAACTTTGTGCGCCTACACTGCATTGACTGCCCGCTCAAAAGTAAACCAATGAGCATTGCAAGACAGTGCATTATGACGGTGCAATGCCGGTATGTGTTAAGGCGTGCGCCTACACTGCTTTGCCTGCCTGCTCAAGAGTGAACCAATAGCCATTGGAAGACAGTGCATAATGACGGTGCAATGTCGGTATGTGTTAATGTGTGCGCCTACACTGCATTGACTGCCTGCTCAAGAGTGAACCAATGGGCATTGAAAGACAGTGCATAATGATGGTGCAATGGCCTTCTGCTTGGTCGTATTCCAGAGAGAATTTAGCGGCAGCTTAATAATTAATTATGTGCTCAGATGTTGCAAATACAAAGACAATCTCGCTTGCCCTCTGTATGTAATCAACACACAACAGCCATTACATCTAGGCCTGCATATTACTCTAACCAAAATCGGCATAAATTTGAGGGCAGAGACTTCCTTGCCAAAAGAGAATTGACACAGCATCATCATCAGAGTTTTTGCAAGTGAGGCTCTCTAACACTATAAACAATGGTTGTTTAGACGCGCGTGGCTGTGAATGTGTACCTCGTGTGTACTTGGCACTCCACATAATGTTTTGAAGCAATTACTTCGCATAAACACACACACACACACACACACACACGCACGCACGCACGCACACACACACACACACACACACACACACACACGCACAGCACGTGCCTTGCACATGCGCAAACACATGCACTGCATGCGGCGCTCAAACCACTACCTCATCCCTTACGTAAGCAGTGACTGACCTAAAATGCCCCTGCGTTCTCATCCTTATCCGATGATCGACCCACCTTAAATTCCCCTCGCCCTCTCTCCCTCCACTTGTTGTCCGTCATATCAAACTCGTACAAAGATCCGTCAGCTGGAATTGCACAAAAAATGCAGGGGTGAGAATGGTAGCGTCTCAGTTGCTGCACACGCCTGTGCCAGGACCTATCAGCTGTAAGAAACGAGAAGTTGAGTAGCGAAGGGGACACAAGAGAGCAGCATTCCACTCGCTCAGCTCAGAATTGTATTTACGAGGCGCGCTTTGATGTAACACACACTTTGTATTTAGCACACGCTTTGATGTAAAGCAAGCCTTGTATCAGCACATCCTTTCACGCAAAGCACACTTTGCATCCAGCACACGCTTTGATGTACAGCAAGCCTTGTATCAGCACACACTTTGATGCATTGCACGCTATTGTATCCAGCGCACCACGTGCATGCGCGTTTTCAGGACAATGGAACAAAAAGAACAGGCAGTGAAATCTACTTCCCACCTAATTAATCAAACGGAGCCATGAAAGTGACGATCAGCGCATGTGTCAACGCACAGCGCTTGTATTGCATCTTGGTATCTACAGCTTGCTGTGCGTGCCGTGGACTCGCAGCGTAGCAGCAAGATAACCCTGCAACCTAGAGACAGCTGGCGCTCCTCCTCGTCCCTCGTCTACTTCTTTTCTTAGGTTTACTGCGAAATTAACGCCATGGACAGAGCCTGCATCACAACTGACACCCACACACCTGCATACAGCTGCCGCTCCTCCTCTTCCCCTGTCTTTCTTTCTTGCTCAGGCAGGCTGACGGCTGGCTGGTAGGAAGGGCCTTGGTCACCGAACAACTGCGGAAAAAGACGCATAGGGGGTTGAGGAGATTGCACGCTGGGAGCGAAACCGAGGATGGCGGACAGCCGGCTGGGAGGGCCAGATGAGTGGGCCTTGGTCACCCAAACAATGGTGAGAGCACAGCAGAGCCCTGGAGTGTGTGAAGAAGGGGGGGCCTCAGCCGCCAGGCAATAGCATGCGATCCCTCACACTCCTGGCTTCGCCTTTCAGTTTAATGCGCACACACATACACATACACACACAGAAACACCCCGTCCCTCCTCTCACCTGGCACCCCTCGTCGCCTTCCCCCTGCTCCTGCCCTTCACCCTCCTTTTCTTCCTCTTCCTTCGACTTTTGCTCTGCAACAGACGTATGAAGCGGCGTGAGAAAGAAAGCTATCGACTGGAACTATAAATTACCACACTGCCCGAGCAAGACCAACTACACAGACCTCCCGCCCCGTTTCATTCCCTCTGCAACTGTCACTCCCCATTGTAACCATCCTTCCCTCTGCAACTGTTACTCCTTCCCTATTGTAACCATTAACCATTGTTTCCTTCCCTCTGCAACTGTCCTCTCCTTCCTTCTGTAACTGTCACTCCTTCCCTCTGTAACCATTAACCATCGTTTCTTCCCTCTGCAACTGTCACTCTCCATTGTAACCATTAACCATTGTTTCCTTCCCTCTGCAACTGTCGCTTGACAAGGAGGGGCCAATGGTCCCAAGCAGTCTATCCACATGACATGCTATCCGTAACTGCAGTGCTGCCCTTGCAGCGCTGCCCCTTGCAGCGCTGCCCCTTGCAACAAGCCCCTTGCAAGCAACTGGGATCTGGAGGCTCGGTACATTGCCCACCTGCCCCCCCATAAGCAGATCGAGGAAGTGGTGCCTGGCCTTGACGCTTAGAAAATAATGCCTCACCGTAGACGTACAGTCAAAACGTGCATTTCTATTTTTGTACTTACACGTACCCACCATCCCCAAAAAACAATGTGTGTTATAACAGTGCCATATGCCTGGTTGTAGGCATATACCGCCACCCCCAGAAAACGTCAATTAGGGGAGGTGATACCCTTTATGTACGGCACACGTCGTATTGAATGAATAGGGTTGGCCAGAACCGTATATCACCATACTCCGTATAGACCGAGAGATTGGTACCCTTCAGATTTAAATCATAATGGGCTCATTTTGTAGCTCTTGAAGAGCTGCACACCTGTATCCAATTTAGTTGCCAGAAATCAAAGTCTGAAGGGCTAGGCCTGTCCAAAGCCAAAAAGACCCCAAAATGACCATTCCAGTGCAAAAAGAATCTCGACTACTCTAACCACCAATAAAACTTTGTGATTGATGCAATAACGTGCTTTAAAAGAAAGTGGGAAGTTAAGGGAGTGCTTAATTAAAGGAGCCACAAAGAAAAAAATCGACCCCAAAGAGCGAAAAGAACTGTTCCTGCTGGGATTCGAACCTGGGTCTGGGGGTGTACAATTCCAAATATGGTTTTGCGCCGTATTTTTATACGGACGCCGTAATAATACCTATCGATTTCTGATACGGAAAAAACGGTACGTAGATACGCCCCCCCCCCCCCCCTGTATTAGACGGCGTATATACCGTACCGTAAAATACCTATTATTATACTTATATGGTTCTGGCCAACCTTATGAATGAACCTGGAGTATTTCTCCGTTTTGTGGGTTCCCAAAGTACCACATCCTACGTAAATGCTCTTCTGCCACACAACACCACGCAATTACTCTAACCCTCCCCTTCCTCTCCTTTCGCTTCATGTAGGCAGAAGCGACATAGGTGGATGGTAATCAATGTAACAGCAGACAAGCACGACAGATTACACAGGCCTACCGTCTGTGTCATCCGCCCTCTCTTTTAGCAGCAACGCCTATCAAAGTTAGCTCCTACGTGTGGTGATATTAGCCATGGTACTACATGCAAGCAAGGGTATGGACACAAAGTCGTGTCTACCTGCAAGCTTGGACCCCAAGCCAACGTCACAAAAATGTTTCTTCCTACCTTTAGGCTTGGCCCCCAAGGCAAAGTTGGAGAGAGGGGGGAAGGCCCCTTTGCCAAAGTTGAAGCCCCCAAACACTGGAGCAGCTCCGGAACTGCCGGCAGCAGCTGCAGATTGTGCAGTAACGGAATTGTGTTTATTGCATCAAAAGCTTTGGTGTGTGTTTTTCTGCGTTGAGTGTGTGCGTGTGTGTGCGTGCGTATGTGTACGTGTTGGTGTGTGTGTATGTGTACATCTGTGTGCGTGTGTGTGTGTGTGTGTATGTGTGTGTGTGCGTGTTTTGTGTGTCTCTGTGTGTAAGTGTGTGGTGTGTTGTGTCGCCGACAGCTACTCAAACATGTTGGGGTCTGTCCCTCCACAAGCGTGCCATCTTTTTCATGTAACGTATAATCCTGTATGGCATTGTGCCTACTTCTGTATAATGTCGTACAATGTCGGAGCACAAAGCTGAAACAGTTACAAAGTCGCACTTAATCTGGATGAGGCCCTTGACACATCATCAGTACGCAACGAAGCCTGGTGTAGTTCTACCTCATGACGAAAGAAATAATATAAGCAAATCAACATCAACCATAAAATATCGGCAAGCATTCCTTCTTGCGTGTAATAACCATACATACTATACTGTATACACGCAAGCATCTTCACTCAAACAAAGGCACGCACATTAACACATACACACATTCAATTGCACACATACACACGAACACACACCTGAAGCAGCACCCAACGCGCCAAACCCGCCCCCTGCTGCCCCAAGACCTCCAAAACCTGTGAGGTGTAGACACGTGTGCACGACGTGTGTGTCTTCATCATTCACCTGTCCAGCCGCATCAGCAGCACCAGTGCAACTACCCTGTGCGCTGAGCTCAGGGTCTGAGAAAGTCAAGTTCTTAGAATTCTCGTGAGATGCGCGTGTGCAGCCTTCTGTCGCACACGCACACACACACACACACACACACACACACACACATTCACACACGCATGCATGCACACACGCACCAACAGACGCATGCCAACCAAATCTCACAAATCACATACACAAACCGCGTGCACACCTGCCCCACTAAAGCCAGCACCAAAGGTGGCGCCAGTACCTAGAGCAGAGAATGGATTGCTGCTGGTGGTGGCAGGGGCTGAAGTGAGTGAGGCAGACCCTCCTGAGGTACCTGCTGCTGATGCTTGTGCTGGTGCGGGTGATGGTGCTGGCGCTGTTACGGGTGCTGCTGCAGCTGCTGTACTTGTCTGTGCTTCCTTGGCTTCATCAGTAGTTGAAGGGGCACCCTCAGCAGGTTTAACCTGAGGTGCATTACACGTTTGTAGCGTGAGCGCAGTGTTCCCATGCCTGCAGCCCAAATCGCTATGATACCGCACATGTGCGTGAACGTGAACAGACCTTGCACCGGCAAATTCACTAAGCAGCTAACACATGTGCGTAATGTTTGGTCCCATCAGTGTAATTTCCCAGTGCGTGCAAATGTACCTGAACCTCTGCTCCTCCTGCTGCTGGTGATGCTGCTGGAGCTGGTGCTGCTGCTGACGGAGCAACCAGGCTCACTCCTGAGAAAGGGTTTGCGGGAGCAGGTGCAGGGGGGGTGAGGGACACCCCTGCAAAGGGGTTGGAGCTGGCAGTTGGAGGTGCAGGTGCCTCAGCTGTCAGGGCTGCTTCAGTAGCAGTCCCGGCACTGGCTGCCTGGCCGCCCCGCCTCACAGTCACGCGCCTGCGCTGCCTGATGGCCTCGTTGTCCCCGCTGGACTTCCACTCCCCAGGATCAACTGACTGCTCGTGTGGAGCGGTGCGAGTGTGAACAAGTTCGTTTGTGAGCATGTGCATGTGTCCTCTCGCGTGCTCCATACGAACGATGGTGCGCGAAGAAGTGAAAGGAAGGGCAGGCAAGCCTGATCTGTTCTGTTGAATGGACAGACGTGGGGGGCACAAAAAAGGAGACCCAGACCAACTACTACCCACTGGCGTGTCGTCTTCATCGGCGTTGTCCTTGTTTTTGTTGTCGCCGGCTCGGCGCTTCCCACCACCGTAATCTGGCCGATCCATTTATGGATTCTTCTTTGTTTCAAGCGTTCACTGCTTAACTTCAAATGGATGTAATTCCTTGCTTAGCTTTGTAAATTGTCGTGTCTAATTTTCAGTCCAGTCAGTTGCCGGTCAACGTGTGGGACAACTGTAAAGAGCTAATGGATTTATGAGGAGGTGAAAGCACACAATGTGAAGGTTTCTATCATCGCTGTAACACAACATGCTTCGGAGAGGAGGTGCAACGGATGGCTCCGTCTGTGAGGTGCTTCCAGGTATGTTGGCTGGACTGTTGGGCTTCCTTCAGGTGAGAGGTGGGTTTAGGCCAGCAAGAGCGGTTGGTGTTCTTCGTGTGCGTCGAGCGAATGCCTGTTATTTGTGGATGCAGACATGGATAATATACGTGGTTGCAACGTGCATCATTCCAGGTTTGTACCTAGGCAGCATCCGTGGCCTTGACCATCTACAAACGTATGAAATCACACATGTTGTGGTGAGTATCCTGAATCATGTTCAAGTCAAGTCGAAGGATTACCTGCATGAAGCAAACACGCTCACAAAATTGAAAAGCAGAGCGTGCTGAATGGACGCGCTACTGCAGACCTTTCTGCATTCAGCGTCCATTATGTTGACCTGGAGGTGAGTGTGTTGATTTGGTGTCCCAAAAGCTTCTTGTTAGTTCGTTAACAACGTGTTGCTCGCTAATTGCCTACACACACATTAATCAACACACAAATCACCCTTTTGTAAACATGGCAAGTCAAGAGTTAGCCGCACATACCTACTCCCAAACTGCATTTGGCTAACAGGATGTCCCAGAAAGCAACTTGTTGGCCGTCATCCCTAAAGCCCTCATGTTCATGCTTGCTGGTGCGCTTTGGTATAATTTCCTAGAGCATTTAAATGGGGAGAGACTGCTGAGGCCCAAAAGGGCGTGTTTTAAGGTAAAATTGGCATTTCACTGTCAAATTTATCTTTGTAGGTATGGGAAGAGCATTCCAGTTCCGGCAAACAGCCTACGTTTGCTTCCGTGTGCTGGCCATTCCTAAACAGAAGCTCCTATCTATTAGATCACCCTTTTTGCATACTTAGAAGGCATTCATCTTAACTATAGGTAGATAATAAATTCCGGTGGTCTAACCTAACTGGTGCAGATATGAGTTCCAGTCAATTCCCTCACGTAGAAAGGGGTCAGATCGTTGTACTGTACTTGATTTCTTTAGAAGTGGTCGACATGTCTCAGGACGCTAAATCCCATGTTGGCCTTAAAGGGCAAGCTTTTTGATCTTACATATCTTGGCTATATCTCACCAAGGAGGAATGGCTGGCCCCTATTCTCCTGCGTGCGTTGAGTTCTCGTTTTAGTAAGGAAGGATTGTGTAGGAGTCTCAAGGTTATCCAACGCGGTCCTTACATCCCAGGTTTTACTAGCAGGCAATGCACCTTTGGAAACACTAGCCGTTTGGGTGCTTAAACACAATGTAAAGAGGTGATTGCGAGAACTTGGAAAAATGCTTGCAAGCAATTTTAAACTCAAGCCTGTTTGAGCAAACTCGTGTTTTGCTCCTTTCTCTGATTGCAGCGCTACAGCAACCAAACCCAGGCAGGTAAGCCTCGGCACAGGGGTATTTATATGTCAAATTTGTTATGTTCAATATTCTGCTCACCAGTTTCAAGAATTGCGCTCACTCCTGATTCGGTCGCTAGTTGAGGGTTCAAATTATTCAAATTTTGCTTAAAGACAGCTTCTGAGTTGCGAAGAGCTTGCTCACGTCAGCTACTCTGAAGGAAAATACGTGTCGAGAATTAGTAGCGCCTTGTTTAATACGCTTGCCGCTGTTTACTGGCAGGGTGTTTGTGCATTGTCTAGCTGGGGTTTCGCGGAGCGTCTCTGTGGTTTGCGCTTATATCATGAAGACACAAAACTTCAGTGCTTTACAGGTGAGTTGACGGGTGAGCTGTTTAAATGGCTACTCTGAATGATTGGTTACCATCGGAGGCAACCTTCAGCCAGGTTAATTGGTTGATCGGCTACCCTGAAAGCGTGCTGGTCTAAGTTGGTTGGTCAGGCCAGATTCCTCTAAGTCGCGGGTGTCTTCTTGAATTCCATTCATCCTTCCAGTCTGGCCATCCGTTTTGGGTGGCAAGCAGCTGAAAAGCATTGTTAAGTTGCCAAGAACTTTTTGGCAGGGCCAACCAAACCAGCATTAATATCAACTATCATCAGGAGACGGTTTCAGATCAAGCCTGCAACCCTCCTGACCCCGTTGATCTTTTTCTTATGGTGGAGGAGTTTCACGGTACCCGGTACCAAAGTGGCTCCTTTTACTTAATTAATGTGGGGAGTGATTTTTTCACTGCCTGCGTAGCTTCTTCTTTTTGGTAAACCCCAAGCATAAGGAAACGGGACAGGTACGGCCAAGCAGCTTTAAGCACTCATGTTACTGGGCAAAATTTAACTATCATACTGTTTACTGCTTTGCTTTTCGTCTTACTTAGGAGGGAGGGCTTGCAGCTCCAAAACAGTTGAAAAGCGTATTTTGTTCCTTTCCTCCTCAATTGTGTCCAGGCTTTTGAAAAGGTACGCAGTGTCCGAGTTCAAGCCAATCCAAATTCCGGGTTCATGGAACAACTGCTGCTCTTTGAAAAGATGGAATGTTCTTTGGACTTTGTGGGTGGCGTCGGGACCAGTCAGCACCCTGTCTACCGTGAATTCTTCAAACACGTGAGTGCAGAAAACATCTAGACTGAAGTATATACCGTAAGGCAGGGCTCACAAGGGGAGTATCCGGCAGCCATACAAATAAGGCTGATGAATGTTTTGCTGGTCTCAGCGAGCACGAAATATATTTGATGGATTTTGTATTGGGTGCAGTCATTCCGTGTCTTCCGTTACTTCTATAAGCATGTGAGTTAAGAAGCCGCGCAAAATCTACGCTGAGATGGTTAGCTGAGATGGATCAGTTTGCATCTCGGAACGACTTTATGCTAGTGCTTGCATTCAAACCTGAAACAATGAGGTTCTGCTTTGGATGAACTGGTTGTCATCCATGCAGCACTGGTAGGTAGACCCTTATTCATTTTGCTCCCGCCCTGACAAATACAGTCCCATACTGGTAAGACGATACCCAAGGCTTCCTCGTTTCACTCTTTTGATCTGCTGAGCTTTGTATTTGCCAGAGCAGGTGGGTTAAGTGGGGAGTGCAAAAGGGTTGGAGCTGGCAGTTGGAGGTGCAGGTGCCTCAGCTGTCAGGGCTGCTTCAGTAGCAGTCCTGGCACTGGCTGCCTGGCCGCCCCGCCTCACAGTCACGCGCCTGCGCTGCCTGATGGCCTCGTTGTCCCCGCTGGGCTTCCACTCCCCAGGATCAACTGACTGCTCGTGTGGAGCGGTGCGAGTGTGAACAAGTTCGTTTGTGAGCATGTGCATGTGTCCTCTCGCGTGCTCCATACGAACGATGGTGCGCGAAGAAGTGAAAGGAAGGGCAGGCAAGCCTGATCTGTTCTGTTGAATGGACAGACGTGGGGGGCACAAAAAAGGAGACCCAGACCAACTACTACCCACTGGCGTGTCGTCTTCATCGGCTTTGTCCTTGTTTTTGTTGTCGCCGGCTCGGCGCTTCCCACCACCATATTCTGGCCGATCCATCTTCTTCGTTGTTTCAGGCATTCACTGCTTAACTCTAAATGGATGTAATTCCTTACTTAGCTTTGTAAATTGTCGTGTCTAATTTTCCCTTTTCAGTTGCCAGTCAGTTGCCGGTCAACGTGTGGGACAATCATAGAGATTAATTATTTAATGGATTTATGAGGAAGTGGAAGCACACATGTGGCGGTTTCTAGCGTCGCTATGCACAACACGCTGAGGCGCAACGGACGTCTCCGTCTGTGAGGTGCGTCCAGGTGGGTTGGGTGGACTGTTGGGCTTCCTTCAGGTAAAGAAATGGGTTTAGGCCAGAAAATGTTGTCGTTTTGTGTGCTCCGCCAAAGTCCTATCCAGCTAGGTATTGCCATCTTTTTGGTACGTCCATGACCAACATGATGCACACGGTCAGCTGCCTGATGGGGAGTGGTATGTATTAGATAGTCGAGCAGTTGGTTGGCTTTCCTGCTGGGTCCTTTTCCCCCTCTGAAATTAACTGCCATAACAGGAATAGCAGATGCTACAGCAAAACAGACGGCCCCACATACAGTGTTATGTGTTGTGCGTTGAATAGTATCTTTTTGCCAATTTAGGTGTTTAGGAGGCAAGGAGAGGAAAGGCCCTGCAGGGGACAAAGGCAGCAGCCCACAGTCCCCACGCTTAATAAACCCCCTGGGCAAAAAGTAAGTCTGAAACTGTTCGATGTTCGTCCACCCAAAGGACTGCACCATTTCGTACAATGAGCACATTGTTGGATGCGTATTGAAGCTAGCTTTCTAACGCATTAATTTTCAGATTGTTCTTTTGAGAAATGAGGCTGGTAGACGCATTTGCGTGGAAAGGATACCGCAACCAGTACCTCTAAGACCACCCCTTCCACTCAAACAAGTCTAGCTGCCCCATTTCTCAAAAGGACTGTCTAGAAATTAGTGCGTTAGAAAGCTAGCTTCAATATGCGTCCAACAGTGTGCTCATTGCCTGAAAAGAGGCTGTCCATTTGGGTGAAATGTTGGTTGGCAGTTGAGAAGTGCGAGGCAACCTGGACCTCCTGCCAGTGCGCGTATCTAGGGGACCCCGGAATCAAGCATCCTGTGTTTTGAACTATACTGAATTAATTATATGGATTTAAATCAGGGTAAGGCGTCCTCAAACGGTCTGGAAACCTGCAATATTGCCTCTCTTCTACTCAAACAAGTCTAGGCTGCCCCGTTTCTCAAAAGGACAGTCTGAAAATTAGTGCGTTAAAAACCTGCCTTCAAAACGCGTCCAACGTTGTGCTCATTGTACGAAACGGTGCAGTCCTTTGGGTGGACTAACATCGAACAGTTTGCGGACTTTTTCACTACCAAACGTGGGGACTGTGCCCAAATTTGTAATAAGGCCTCCTGTCGACTTTTGTTTTGTATCTCGCTAAGAACTGTTCCTGGCCCTTATTATTTTGATGTTGTCGATTAAGGTGTCGCCGGTTTGTTTCAACCCGTGAAACGAAAGTGCAAGCAAGCTTGCGCATGGAATTCCGCAGCCTTGAGTCCAGCGGCTTTGAACTAGGACCTTTTCATACTTAATTATCGTAGTTGTGCGTCGAAACGTGGTACCGCTTTTTGAACTTGATCAGACCAGCTGTCAAAGGCAATCGGGGAACATAATTTCCCCAGTATCTATTTTCTTTTCCCTGCTTTATGGATTCGGGTAGGTTTCAAAACTCAACTTCAAAACTTGTAGGTTTTAATATTATATCTATTTTTAATTTGAAATGGCTTTTAGCGGTGGCGGGTTCATGGGTGGGGCATCCCAATTTGCAGGGGACAACTTCGTGGGTCTCAGGTAGGAGCAGAGGAAGCTAACTGTGCTGACCTGCGTTTGCCAGAGGTCGGGCTGTTGAACTTTTCCCTCAGCACATCTGTGCAAGACCTTGTCTCCCCCCTCCGCACGCATGCACACAGTCAAGGGCAGCAGGATGGTGGTGGTGACACAGGGCCAAAGGTGAGAGGGCTGCTGCTGATTTGTGCGGGCCTTGACTGCTGACCAAAAATTGGGAGGACAAAGAATAGCCATCTGTCGTTGCCTGACTTCTCCCGTCTCAACCGTATTTCCGACGACGCGCGCGCGCAGAGGCACAGCAACAAGACGGAGACCGTACGCAACGTCACAATTAGGCAGCTCATCCGGGACAACGCGGACAGCAATGCCGATGTGCACACGGTGGACGGCATTGAGCTGCAGCTGGTGAGTTTTCCGTTTTATGTGCGTGCTTGCTTGCCTTTCCACTTGTGCTGAGCATGGCTGCTAGCTACTCACTTTGTAACATGCGCGCATTCACATTGCAGATGACACTGGTGGGCAGGATCATCAGGCAGGAGTCCTCATCCGTTTGCATCACCTATACAGTGCATGATGGCACTGGATCCCTGGAGGGTATGACATATGTGAACGACGTCTCCGATGAAATGGTGAGTCCAAATTTGTAGTTGGCGCTGTCTCAGCTGTCAGTGCTGAATCAAAGAGGCACGCGCCCCAATTTGCCCGCTTACGTGCAAAATTGCCATGCTCAATGTAGCATGCGCGTACAGTACAGTTGCACACAAATGCATATAGACAAACACACAAGCGCAACACACACACACACACACACACGCACGCACACACATACATACACATACATACACATACATACACGCACACACTCACACACACACACACTCACACACACTCACACACTCACAGACACCCTCACACACACACACACACACACACACACACACACAAAACACACACACACACACGCACACACACACCCGCGCGCACACACACACACACACACACACACACACACACACACACACACACTCACACACACACTCACACACTCACACACACACACTCATACACACCCTCACACACACACACACACACACACACACACACACACGCGAACACACGAACACGTGCCCTGGCACGCGTGCGCGCACAAAACAGGCTTTGTTCATGCATGCATGCAGCATAACAAGACGCGGTCCGACTTGCGCGTGGGCAACTACGTGCGCGTTTTTGGTGTCCTTCGCTACAGTGCTAACAACAAACTCGGCTTCCAGAGCTATAAGACGCGCCCTGTCACTGACTTTAACGAGGTGAGCAATTGTGGGTGTGGTCTGGCATGCATGCACAATTGCACGTGCATGTGGGTGCGCACACACGGGAGATGTGTTTGCGTGTGTTTGTGTATGTATGTGTGTTGCTGACTGCACGTAAACAAAATCAGCACAGCACAACAAAACACAAACGTGTCTGCTTTCCTTGCAAACACCCCTCACCACTCGCCCCTCCTTTCTTGACCCTCTGTGCCGTGCGTTTCTTTTCATCTGACTTGTCACGCCCTGCTGTGCCTAAGCCTCAGATCACGTACCACAACCTTTAAATTGAAACCTCGTGCTCTAAATGAAACCCCTTCATGCACTGCTGTGCCTCTGCTTCAGATCACGTACCACAACCTTGAAGTTGAAGCTCCGTCCTAATTTGAAACCTCGTGCTCTAAATGAAACCCCTTCACGCCCTGCTGTGCCGCTGCTTCAGATCACGTACCACAACCTCCAAGTAATTTTCCAGCGCTTGCACCTGAAGCAAGGTGCTCCTCCTCAAGGGGGTGTGCTGATGCCCGCATTGCAGGTAAAGGTCGACCGGGTCAAAACTGGAACTGGAGTTAGTGCGTTGTTTTCTTGCAGCTGTGCGCTGGTTTGATTTAAAGTGTGCGTGACTTAATCATGTTGGAGGGCCCACATTGGTTTCGAGAGCTTCACTGTTTGTTGTAGCCCTAGCAGTTTGCCCTGTTTAGGGAAGTAAGGTCGTGGTGGTCTCCCACTGGCGCCCACACACTACACACATGTACACACATACACAAACACACACTCGCGTGTGCGCATGCGCCTCCCCCCCCCACACCCACCCGCCCACACACACGTGCACGCACGCCCCTACACACACATGCGCACACATACACACGCACACACACACATGCACACACAGGGAGCCATGCCACCAGGACCGCAAGGCATGGGAGGAGGGTTTGCTGCTGCTCCTGCCCCGGCCGCAGGTGTCACCCTCTATGACCAGCTTAACAACGTGAGTGTGCAATGCACGAGACACACACGCACACACAAATACACACAAACACACACATGCATGCTTACACAGCCACACATACACTCACACACACACTCACACACACACACAAACACACATTCAAAACGCACACACACACATACACGCACACATACGCACGCGCACACGCAATCACACACACACACACACACACACACACACACGGAATCGTCGGCTGGTGCAGCTGTACCACCGTCCTGATGTGTGCCAAGGCTACCAAGGAGGCATCCACATAAACGAGGTGACGAGGCTTCTGAACCAGAGCGGGAGCAGCGCCTCTATCCAACAGGTATGGAACCACAGAAGATCAAAACAAAGTGAAAACCAGAGTCGCATATCCATACCTAAATCACCCCTGATGCCTTGAAATGCACGGGTTTTACCGTTCTCTTATAATTGATACAGGCCGAAAGATGTATATCAACAATAAACCAAATGCGGGGGAGCTATACGAGCTTTACTTTATCCCAAAATGGCTCCTTTTCCATTCCTTATTTTTATGCGGGAGCGATTTTCCAATGCCTGCTTCTTTTTTTTTTACTTATTTTCTGTCGTGGGGGATCTGACAGCAGGGTCGCTAGTTGGGCAGCTAGCTTCAGGGGGGCTAGACGCAGGCCTTAGCGCATGGTTGCTAACCTGGCGGGTTTCTTTTTAATTTGTTTGGTTGTCCTGTGGGAGCACTGAAAGACAGTCATTTTTTGATCTTCATCAGCCTAGACTCGTGCTCTTAGCTCAGAAAGCCACATGCAAAAGTGTTAAGGTTTTCCGGTTTCCTGCTCCAAATAAGGGAGGCCTTCACGAAGAGAGTGCTGAAGTTGCGTTGCGGCAAGCAGGGTCAGACCTGAAGCTTATGAATGGTGCTGTTGATGTGAGAGGGGTTTATAAAGGTCATATAATAGAGGTGGTGGATGTAGATGTGCGCGTGTGTCAAGTTCAGGCTTGTGCTCAGACGATCAGACGGTACGGTACTATGAGTACGGTACAGACCGTCATTTTGTAAAAGACGGCATATTTTCAAACCTTAGCGACCCATTTTACTCTAGACGGCAAAATACAGTAAGGCTGCCAAGCTTGCACTGCCAGTGCAATTTTGGCCTCAGAATGGCCTCTCCGCCCCAACACCTCCCATTTCCACCTCCTGCATGCTCTTCTCATGTGTTGACGCCACACAATGCTTCCCTGGACGACCCTGAGGCTGGGTTGGGGCTGCATCAGCTCGGGGGAAGGGCCCAGCAGTGGCTTGCATGGAAACTCGAAAGTCGGACGCAGTACTTGATTCCTGGTTAACAATTAGCGTTTTATACATGAGCAACTGTTGCAAAAAGAAAACAGTTCTTTTGGGCCAAAATTGGAGCCAAACGGTCAAATTACACCAAAATTGCACTGTACGGCGACCACTATCTTGTTCGGTTCGAGACCGTACTAGTCAACTCCACCGTCTTAGTTCAGTATGGTACGGCGTAATACGGTGCGGTACCGTAAATACGGTCAAAATTGCCACAAAATCGCTCTAGTACGGCGTAATCGCACAAGCCTGACTGACATACACCGCTCTGTGCGTCTGCATGCATACGCACGCAAAAAGATAAATACCAAGAGCAAGCAGGAGTGCGCACACACACGCACACACACACACACACACACACACACACACACACACACACACACACACACACACACACACACATCGTGGTGCAGGTCAGGGAAGTTGTGGAATCGCTGGTGAATGAAGGCCAGCTATACTCCACAACAGATGATGATACGCACATGGTTTGCGATCAAGGTGTTTAGTTCACGACTGTCGTGTGTGATGTACACCTGTGCCCTGTATGATAAGTGCCTTTTGAGAAGGGACAGGCTGGCAGGTTGGCGTATTAAGTGATGAGTGTGCTGAAATTGAACGCAAGCAGGGATGTATGCGCAGGTTTAGACCTTGCCGAATTGAATAAGGAGTGGAAAACGATTGTTTCCCTCTCACACACACACAAACACACACACACACACATGCATGCATACCTCCAAGATCACTAGCAGTTTCCTTGTAGTCATTTTGAGTGGTAGAGGAGATTATTGTACTTAGTACCTCAGTGGCTCCTTTTCCTTGGCGTGTGTGGGGAGTATTTTTCACTGCCTGCATGCCTAATTCCTGTTCTTTGTACAACTAGTTAGTGGTTAATTGATTTCATGCTGAGTATGGCAGATATCCTTCCCGCAGATAGGCAGACCAGACTGCGACCTTAAGTGCCGCTGCGACGGTGAAGGAGTATTTGGTATTATTCACTGAGCTTTTTGATATCATTCATCATATTCATATGTGGTCACAATGGTTAACAATTAGCCCGGTTGTTTGGCTGATCGGCTGCTGACTGGTCTTAGCCAGCCATAAATAATTCCGTTTGGTAAGGTTACATCGCTATAATAAGGTCTGGCCGCTAAGGGTTTACAAAGGGGGGTAACCGGCAGCCTCATATGTTGGGCTGATAGGCATTGCTGGATCAGCCAGCGTAAAGAACGTAAGGTTGTAAAAAAGAACTGGTCTCAGTCAGTGCCATATTGTTCTCTCAGGAAAGTTATAAGGGTAAGGGTTACACAGCTGTATCCGCCAGCGAGGGCAGTTGGGTAAGGGTAAGGGGTAAGGGTTACACAGCTATATCCGCCAGCGAGGGCAGTTGAGCTATAGCATAAAAAAGCCAGCTTCAAGAAGAGAAAGAGGCCAGACTGAACAAGACACCAGAAAAAGAAGCTA
>Ga0307942_1000410_pt1 | contig 29276 bp, 49 predicted proteins | sample OrgLakmetagen175_FD_201846 | JGI IMG/M metagenome (GOLD analysis project Ga0307942, IMG submission 201846) | Saline water microbial communities from Organic Lake, Antarctica - #175 | ecosystem: Environmental > Aquatic > Non-marine Saline and Alkaline > Saline | place: Antarctica: Organic Lake... | reverse complement strand
CCGTTGTTGTGTTGTTCAACTCTTTGTTCAACAAACTTAATCAGTTTCACTTTACGGGCTTCATTAACAGACTTAAACTCATCTAATGAGTTCCTTAATAATACTTTTGCTTCGTGTTTCATAATACTTGCTTTTAATTACACTACAAAGATACAAATAACAATTGGTTAATTATGTTAATTAAGTGTTAATTTATAAAACGGAGCGTAAAACCCATTGGTCGTTTCGCCAATGGGATGTAAGCGACAAATGTAGTTAAATTACCATTGACTTAAAATATATTTACAAAATACTTGACAATTCGTATAAAAATGTGTATCTTTACAAAATACTAGACTATTTAATAATAGAGTGAAAACAATATTTCGGACATATCAATTTGAATTACAGCCTAACCAAGAGCAGAAAACGCTATTGGATAAGCATTTCGGTTGTATCCGTTTCGTCTATAATCACTTTTTAAATGAGCGTAAAGAACAATATCAAGTAGATAAGAAGTCTGATAATTATTACAAACAAGCGGCAACTTTAACTGAATTAAAGAAAAAAGAAGAAACTATTTGGCTTAAAGAAGTGAATAGTCAATCATTACAGTTCTCTTTAAGATGTTTGGATACTGCCTATGTGAACTTCTTTCGTGGTACAGCAAAGTTTCCGAGATTTAAGTCAAGAAAAAAGAAAAATACTTTTACTGTTCCACAATTTGCAAAACTGGAAAATAAAACACTTTACATACCAAAATTTAAGGAAGGGATTAAAATAAATGTTCATCGTGAAGTAAAAGGTGAAATTGGTAAATGCACGTTTTCCAAAACTCCAACTGGAAAATACTTTGCAAGTATTCTTTCAGAGGAACAATATATTCCAAAAGAAAAAACTGGCAAAGTTTGCGGAATTGATTTGGGTTTAAAGGATTTTGCAATTACATCAGATGGAATAAAATTTAAGAATAATAAATACACGAAGCAATATGAAAGAAAGTTAGCGAAAGCACAAAAACATCTTTCTCGTAAAACAAAAGGTAGTAATTCGTTTGAAAAACAAAGACGAAAAACTGCACTTATTCACGAGAAGATAACCAATTCACGAATGGATAACTTGCATAAAGTATCTCACCAATTAGTATCTGATTATGATATAATCGCATTAGAAGATTTGGATGTTAAAGGTATGGTAAAGAACCATAAACTTGCCAAACACATATCAGATGCAAGTTGGGGAATGTTTGTTCGGTTACTTGAATACAAAGCAGATTGGAATGACAAAGAAGTCGTTAAAATCAATCGCTGGTATCCATCATCGAAAACCTGTTGTGAATGTGGTTGGATAAATCAAGACTTAAACCTTTCAATTAGAGAATGGACTTGCAAGAATGGTCATAAATTAGACCGTGATTTAAACGCTGCAAAGAACATTTTAAATGAAGGATTAAAAATATATCGTCAGGAACTGGCGATTACAAAGGTGGAGAGGAAATTAGACGTTAGTAATAACGCACACTCTATGAAACCCGAAGCCCATCCCATCGCCTCTGGCGTGGGTGGGTAGTTCACCGTCGCTTGTTCTTTTTAATTGTAATACTTCTACATCCATTGTTATAATTTTTAAAATAATAACGCAAAAATAGGAATTTAATCTCTACCTTTGCGTTGATAATATGTTAAAACTTATATACACTTTTGTGTATTAACTCCAACCTTCTTTTACAATAACGGGCTTTCCGTTACTCATTTCCCATGTTTCGCACCATTCACCCCATTGACCTCTTTTTGAACGTACAACAAATAATTCATTAACATCGTACTCTTTAAACAGTCTTGGTAATGCGGACTTCAAATGTTTATGATAACTCTTAAAGTATTCGTACTTTGTACTACCCCTTACACTTATGTGTACTTGTGGTTTAATCCTCCCCATACTCTTCGATTTTAATGTTATGTTTATTGATTATATGATTCTTTACGGCATCAAAGTCTTCTTGACTTACTTCGAATTCCCTTAACTTCTTAGCGCTGAACCTATTCATCTCTTTTACTAATTTATATATACCACTAAACCCAGTATAGACACTTCCATTACCATGACGCTCAAGCGGAGTACAATGTAGTTCCAACCCTCTAGGTTTCTGTACCCCTGTAAAATAGTTCCACCCACCTAATTGATAATTTAAGGTAACCTCCAGAACATTCCATTCTGGATGATTATCTATCTTATACTTTTTGATTAACCTTTCATGTTTTCCCATTACCACATAGTTGTTTTAAATTCTACTTTGCTTTCTATCCACTCTAAAATTTTGCCAGTGTGGTAACTTGTTGTAAGGTCGTGTATGAAGAAATCAATCTTACGCCTTGCGTCACCGTCTAACAATGATACCTCTTTTCTAATCCATTCCTTAGCGTTGCTTTGGTTTGAAGACTTTCTAGTACCCGCTGAAAAGTCCCATTGTTTACCTATAACAGTAACCTTTGTTTTGGTTGTGTTAACGGTAATAACACCACCTTTGCAGACTTCACCTAATTTCCATGTTTTTGTTGCCATAGCTTTTTGTGTTTGATTATTATACAAAGATAAGAATAAACATTGGTTATTTGTGTTAATAAAGTGTTAAAACTTTATAATTCATACATAAAAAAATATAATGTAGGTTGGAGTCTACTCTTTCGAATATCGCTATCCAGACTAACCAATACAAAGATAATAAAAACCCCTCAACTAAAGTGTTAAGGGGTTGTTAAAATTTATCTCATAAAATTGACTATGATTTGGTGACCCTTCCATAACCATACTACTAATTCTTGTTCTGAATCACGATGCCCTATGCTGTAGTCGTCTAAAAGTTGAAATGCTTTTTTCTTTGGGTTAATAGGATTTAACTCCTTAACTTTAATTTCATCAAATAATTTTCTGTATAGATTTTTAGCAATATTACCCCTAAGAGTTGCTACTAAAATATGATTTTCATCTCTTACATTAATTTTCATAATATATGTTTGTTTTGATTACACTACAAAGATAATAAAAACCCCTCAACTATTATGTTAAGGGGTTGTTAAAATTTTAAAGATTAAGACTCTTTAAAAATTCAGACTTATTGGTTTGCTCTTCTGAAAATGAAGTACCATTGCCTGAAACGTCAATCTTATCTCCTAATACCGCTTCGAGTATTGTTAAGATTTTATAAACTACAATGTCATAAGACTTTCTACTTGTTTTGCAAAAATTCCAGCTAGTATCATAACTCTCAAAAAGAAATGTCTCATGCCCTTCAACCTCAATGCCATTGAATCGGATAATTAACCCACTATCGTTGTACTCACATTGAGCTGGCTTAGTAATGTCTGACTCATATTGAATAATGTCTGAATGCTCCTTTAATACCTTCTCAGCCGCTGTTTTGATTTTCTTTTGTTCAGCTTTTGTAGCTCTTTTTTTCAGTTCAAAATACCTTGTGTAACCCATAATTTTGTGTTTTTGATTATTATTACAATACAAAGATAAGAATAAACATTGGTTATTTGTGTTAATAAAGTGTTAAAAAACAAAATATTCTTTATACTCATCATATGTAAGCTCCTCGATATAATCCACATAATGACAATCGTCACCCTCTAATTTATCCTGAGTATATCCCAATAAAATTATCTCATCGTCGTTTGCATCAACATCCAATTTATCGTTGCTTATTACGCATGTTGAAAATCCATTCTTACCGCATACATGTACCTCATAATAATACTTTAAGCCTTCCATAGTTATATTGTTTTTAAGTTCATTACAAAGGTAAGAATAAGCTTGAGTTCATACAACATACTAAAGTTAGCATTTTAAATTACATGTAATAAAAAACCCATCAAATTAATGACGGGTTTTAACTACTAATCTAACAACACATAATATTGTTCGGGGTAAAGCTTTCTAAAAAGAGTAAGTCCCTTTCTTAGATTGTCATATAGTTGAGTCGCCTCACACCCTTTGATATAGTCGTGTAATGCAACACCTCTAGGTTCTAATTTACAAGTCTCCCCAGAAAATGGGTTTCGAATTGTCTCATCTTTGCCATTGAAGTTGAATACCAGACTATCAATTAATTTTTGGTCTGTCTTAGTTAATTTAGGTTTCATAGTATTTTGTGTTTTGATTACAATACAAAGATACAATTAATAATCGGTTCACTCTCTTAATAAAGTGTTAAAGTTATATTAAAAAAAATATAGGGTAGGTTGGAGTCTACTCTTCCGACTTGTACCTCAGGCTAACACTACAAAGGTAAGGAAATAAAACAACCCCACCAAATAAATGATGAGGTTTTTTAAAATTTTAACAACTACCTAGACCAAAGAAATAAAATACTCCCATATTATTTGTTTTCTGTGCAATTAAAAAAGCACATAACACGTAATAAAAATAATACTAAATTCCGTGCTTAATTATATCTATTTGTTCTTTTAAAAACTCTATAATATATTCAGGGTTCATTCCTTTAATATCTTCTATCACATCTTCAAGCGTTTTTACTTGTATCTGTTCTTCTTCTGTCATAATGTTTCGTTTTATTTATCCGTACTATTCTTATTACTATTCGTCTTCTGTGCAACTTAATACCATTGCATGATTTTTCATTGATTCTACTGCGTCGTCAGCACTTTCACCTTCAACGTCTCTCCATTCCTTGAAATCTGAGGGGTCATCCTCATTCAAGTACATATTAGGGATAAAAATTACTGTGAATGTTTTCATCTTTTTGTTTTTTGATTATAATACAAATATAAAACAATAAAACGTATCTACCAAATATTTTAACATAAAAAAAGGGCAACCCACAACAGTTGCCCTTCACACACATAATCAAAACAAACACTATTATACTTTCAATACATATGCTTTACAGAAGTTTTTCATAACTTCATTAATATTTTTAACTCTAACCAAACCTTCATTTGCAAAGGTGTATAATGGTTTATCTTTTTCGAGGTACTCATCGCTGCTGTCTTCCGTGTTAACCCTTAGCAAATTTGAATTTGTCTCTCTCATCTCTTCAATCAATTCGTTGTGGGTGTCAATGTAACCTGAATCGGTTTTGCCTATTGTCTCAAGGTCTAACATCCCTGCCCATACTTTAGCCACATCGTTTGAAATAAACCAAGTTTCATCTCCTTTGCTACTTTTAGTAAATGAAAATCTATAGTCGAACGGTAAAACTAATGGTACTAAATCTAATATGGTTTCTTTTTTTAACAACTATTTCCATAATAAAATACTTTGTTTATTTGTTTTAGTGTTTCTTTGCTCGGTTCGTCTTGTAAGACCTCATGACTCCTTTGCTTATGAAGTAAGCAGTTATTCTCAAAAGTCATATCATTGGACATTACTTTATCTTTCACTTCCCTCCACTTAACGGATGTTGGCAAACCTTCGAACTTCATATACATATAATCTTTGATGTTAATGTCATTGATTCTAATCAGGGTTTCTTTTTTCATTGTGTTTTGATTACGATACAAATATAAGAATAATATCTTGTTTATTATGTTAATGAAATGTTAAAACTATAAATGGGTAGTATGTCCACAATCTAAGCATTCGATATAAGCTTTACCGCCTTGAGTTACCGCCACGGTCTCATCAGCTAACATCATCCAACGAGTTTCTTTTTTATTAGTTATCCCCTCGTCTTTACAATTAGGACATTCAGCATCCCCAAGCCTTTCTTTCATTGTAGGCATATATTTAGTATCAACTAAATTAGGGTATGCACTTTCAAGTACCTCTTTGTCATTCTTCATCGGCTTAAGTACCGCTTGATAAAACTTTGCCATTATCTTGTGTTTTTGATTACAATACAAAGATACGAATAACATTCGGTTTAAACTGTTAATGAGATGTTAAATTTATTCACTATAAAAGTCTGGGTTATTTACGTGCTGGTTATAGTATTCTTTAATCTCTTCAATGCTTTCCTTAAATTCATCTGTCAAGGTTATAACATCCCCATTTTCTCCACGCTCTTCGATGCATTCTTGATGAAGGTCAAATATACCCTTTAACCAATTATTCTCTGCCTGAAGCAAATCTAATGCCCTTTTACTGTATAGATACTCTTCAACTAATATCTCTTTCTTAACCCTTAATAATGATTTAACATTCTTGTTGCTTTTATCTAGTTCGCCCAATTTAATAGTGTTTAGGCAAAGATAACAAAATTAAATGTAATATCAAAGGTTTAGGACACTTTCGTGTACTATAAAAAAAAGGGATAGCCCACAACAGCTATCCCTTACACTAATCAAAACACAGAATAAACCCTATTTGTTTTGTATTTCCTTTGCAATATCTTTTAAGTGATTATGGAATTTAGTAAAGTCTTCCAAACTCTCCCTAACCGTAAAGTTACTTTTATATAATGGGTCTTGAATATAAGTAGTTACCTGCTCATCCACATCAAATTCGTTAGCTATCTCAATAAAAGACTTAGTGTTGAGGTCTTCAAAATAAAATATCATATCTACACCACCATCAGTCCATTTCTCAATCTCAGCTGAGTTCCCGTGAATCTCATGTATTATAAAATCATTACTCTCTAAAACCTTAATTAATTCATCTCTACTCATAGTATTTATTTTTTAGTTCACAAAGATAATAAAAACCTAGGACTCTTCCAAGCCCTAGGACACTTTTGTGTATATTAGTAATTTTGTATTTGTGTTAGTTTGAACTCAGCCGTATATCTACCGCCGTTATGTTTTCTACAGCAATTCCCACAGGCTGATAGTCTCTTTTTTCTTCTGTGGCTTGCAGTTTCCTCACCGCAATTATGACACTTTAACGTGTATTTAGATTTATTTACATCTACTTTAGTACTCCCACATCTTTCCCCATCACATCCGATTGATAATGCAATAGTCCTCCAATGCCAATCGTGGTTGGATTTACCTCTAATCTCTTTGTCTATTGCGTGGGCTATTTCGTGTAGCATTGTATTTTCCCAATCCGCAAGTGTCTCACTAGAGTTTTGAATTAACCACATAGATAATTTTATCTTTTTATCAACTAAGGTAGTAACACCTAAACCTTTACGTATACGTCTTGAACTACATACGCCAAAAGAACTTTTTTTATTGTTAAATTCGAATCTCCAATTTAGCTTATTCATGTTGAATACTTGACCCTGAACCTCAAAGTCTGTAGCCATTAATTTAGATGTCATTTCTCTAACTTTCGATAGTGTAAAATCTTGTTTTCTCATTGTGTGTGTGTTTGATTATGATACAAAGATACAAATAATATTTAGTTATTTATGTTAATGAAATGTTAAATAATTTTACCAATGTATTTATTGATGTCATTGCCCGCCATTTGTTTAGCCCTTGCAATAAATTCATTACGGCTAACATACATTAGAGTATCTTTAACTTTCTCATCAAACCAATATGATACTCCCTCATCTTCCGTATGTTCCAGCAGAATATCGTTTGTGACGTTATATAAACCATCACTCATACCAATCCCTTTATTTAAACTGAATTGACCTACTTTTCTTAAAATTTCCATAGTGTAAATGTGTTTTGATTACAGTACAAAGATACAAATAACATCCTGTTTATTATGTTAATGAAATGTTAAAGTTTAAATTAATTCACTTAAAAAAAAAATAGGCGTAGGTTGGAGTCTACTCTTCCAGTGTTGATGTTACACTGCGCCCGTCGTCCAATACAAAGATAAGAATAAACATTGGTTATTTGTGTTAATGAAATGTTAAAACTATTAAAATTAAATTAACAAACCTTTAACAGTTATTTGCATTGTAGAACCTATTAATATTTCTATCTTTGTATCATAATCAAAACACATTTACACTATGGGAATTTATGAAATTGAGACTTTAATTGAGGTTAGTGACGTTGACGGAGTTTGGAGTATGTTAAATGATATGGGCGACCTTGAAGGAATGGCTTATATTGAAGGGAAATACTTTTAACAAAATATTAACACTTTTTTGCATTACAGAACCTATTAATATTTGTATCTTTGTATCATAATCAAACACACAAAAACTATGAACACTATCAAAAACCAAGTTAAAAGTTACTTAACTCACTTAAAAGTTTATTTAGAACTTTATATTTTTGTTTTCTTTGTTGTAACTGCATTACTCGTTGTAATGGCTTATTTAAACTTTTTTATTAATGAATTGTTATTTTAACACTTCATTAACAATTTAAACTAAATATTATTTGTATCTTTGTACCATAATCACACACAAAAACCCAATACTATGAATACTCAAAACACAAATTTCTTAGATTTCTTACTTACTTTAAACGGTTTAAATGGTGCTTCAATAGTTAGTATCAAAGATTATTTCGTAGATGCTAACAGAAAAGCGAGTAAATGCATTGTAAGTGGTTACAAAAACATTACTATCAATGTCAATGTCAATAGAGAGAGACAAAAAGACAAAAACAAAGAAACTCTATTGAATTTAGATAGAGAAGCATTTTTTAATCAGTTTGTTAATGGCAAAGATGATAAATTTACTTTTGACGTATTCAATAAGGCGGTAAACGCTTTAATTGACCAAACTACAAAAGTAGGTGGTAAATTATCAAATGGTAAAATTAAAACCGAAAGAACAAACGGACAGCAAAATCAACTAGATACTTATACAAATATCAGCAAAGGCTTAAAAATACATAACGAGACAAAGCAAGTTTATATAAGTGGTAACTTTCAAACTTCTAGCAAATCAGATAAAGGAAATTTACCACAATACAGAAAAACCAATAAGCAAACCAAAACTAAAATTCAGGATATTCTTAAAAATGAACTAAATTTAAAGAGTTTTCAATATAGAACTTTAGTATTAAGTAATACGGAACTAATTAAAACCTCTGGCGTTCAGTTTAACGGACAAAAAATTACTATCGGACTGTAAGTAAACTATATCTGAAACAAGTCCTTACAAACCATTAAAATGAGCCTATTAAGTTAGGCTTATTTTTTTTACCTTATAATAAAAACTTTAACACTATATAGTTGCATATGTCAAGAATCCATATAAGACGTTCTAACTACCCCTCCCCCCGCAGGAGACCCTATATACCCCTCCCCCCGTATACCCCCTTACGTATACCCCTATAGGGTCGCTCATATATGGCAGTCGGACCTACACGTAAATTTTTTTCAGAAATTTTTAGCAAATCTTAAGACCCCTTTTTTATACGTCGAAACATTACCCCTAAAAAAAAAAGGCACCCCTTCTTATATACAGAATCCAAAATTTTTTTCAGAAATTTTTTGGCCCTTTTTTAAGGTCGGTTTGTATATGTGGATTCTTTTACGTATATTTGTCTCCTAACATTAAAAAGATATCATTATGATTGCAACAGCTTTAATTGTTACAGCATTCTTTTTCACATTCAATGTGACATGGGATAAGATATATTTCAAGAGATATAATTGGGTAAACAATTTACTCCTATCTTTATTAACCACCCTTATTATGTTTTACATACTTGATTTGGCATATACTTATTGGTATGTTTGATATGATGATGAATCGGGATATCAACTGGAATTACAATATGGTCCTTTCGGCTGTGTTTGTTGTTCTATATATCATAATGAGTTCATTAAATTAAATTGCTATGTTTTTACTACAGATATTTATGATTACTTTCCTTTTGCAAATGTTTATTTTAATAATCTTGACCTTATCTATATTTGGTGAGGTTAAATGGAAGTTTGTTTTATTATTTTCCATTTTTGTTGCGGCGGTATGTACCTTTGTTGTTTACGTATTGAAAGATGTGTTAATGCTGTGATACTTATATATAAATCATAGGTTATGGGAAATACATTGAATGGTGTTGCAAGTAGTATTGCACGTTTTAGCAAAGAGGTATTGGTTAAGGTAATACCAGCACATGATAAGTTAAAGCATTTTTATATTGGTGCATTGGGATATTATTTATTTGATATGTTCTTTGATTGCTTTACATCGCTTATTATGGTGCTATGTGGTATTGTTATATCGGAGATAGCTCAAAAGTTATCTGGTGGTAAGAATGATTTTAAAGAGATTGTGTTAGATATTATATTTACGATATTGCCAGCTTTGTTGAGCAATGTTGTTATTGAGTATGGATTAGTTTAATTATTTAAAAAGAGGTAAATGGCTACAATATTAAAGAAGAATTTGGTTAGGGAAACAACTGAGGTGGTACATGATAAAGAAATCATTGTTACATTGACCGTTGACCAAGAGGTTGAATTAAAGCTTAAGGGTACTAGGGGTTCTGGTGAGACCATAGGTATCAAAGAGTTATATGAACAGTTATATGGGTCTATTGAGGCTCAAAAGAGAGATGGACCTATAAGTACTTCTACGGTTAAATCTAAGAAAGGTGATAATAAGATGATTTCCCTATATGATTTAAGGACTCACAATGCGATATCTACTTTAGATGTTGAGACATTATCTAAATTTGATGGTATCATTAAAAATTTGATAGATAGTCACAAAAAAAGTTAAAATCTTAGCAATTATACATAAACACCTGATTTTTAGGGTGATAATTTTATATTTATATAGTATACAATACAATTATGTGTAATGTTGCCAAAGCTAAGAAATTATTAAAAAAAGTAAAAGACAGAACTGAAAGGGACTTATATTGCTTAAGAAATGCTTCATTAGAGTCTGTAAAGGTGGACTCTGACATGCTACCTACTATTGAAATCATGTGTAATGGCGGTGGATATAATTCTCCCTTGTATGAGGTTGACGGTAACATAAAGCTTAAGTACTTAAGTGATGAGAACAGTAAAACTTTGGCTTATCTAGCCTCTGAATATTCCATCGTATTTGATTTAAGTAAACTTTAACGTTTTAAAATATGATTTTTATTTCTTCTTAGTGGGTCTTTTTCTTTTGGCCTTTACTTTACCTTTATTCTTTTTTTTCTTTTTACGTTTCCATGTGGGTTTACCCAGCGTTTTGCTACGCAGTCCTTCATCGATTAGGTTTCTATCAACACCTAGCTTCTCGTTAAGTATTTTAACGTTTAGTTTCCATTTAATCTTAGACCTTTCTTTATGTTCTTGGAAGCAGAATCCGACATATTTTTCTACGTCTTCCTTTTTCCATTTATTTACTTTAGCTATGTGCGCATAGGCTTCTTTCTTTTTACCTATTGCTATGGTCCTACCTATATGTTTAACTTGATGACATCTAGGACATAGGCTTACTAATCCTTTAAGTAATTGTACACCATCTTTTTGGTAAATCCAAATTTCATGACATTCTAAATCATGTCTGTAACCTTGATTTGTACCCACGTCTTTACATATCTCGCATTTGTGATTAGCTTTTGCGTAAGATTGTTTTCTAAGTCTATCCCATTCTTTTTTTGGTAATATGCTTCTGACGTTGGAGTAGAAGGATGTTGATGGGACCAGTTCTATTTTAAGTTTTATTTTCGACATATACTAATAAATATATGCGAGGTGCGATTATGGTTGTATTCTCTGTAAAGTGTTTGAGTTGTATACTAAAAAGTCTTTAGTAAATTTATATCTTGGGACCATCCATCCTTTTGTTTCTGACGCTGGGTCACCAGCATTATCTTTAAAGATAAAATTTTGTTTATATTTTTCTATGATATCGAGTAGTTTATTCTTTCTTATATACCAGATTTCGTTAAGGTTTATGAAATAAGTTACAAACCATTCGGCTTCGCTAACCATGATACCAGATTTTTTACCTCTACATTGCACCTCTACAAAAATATTACCAGTATCCCATGTTGGTTTGCAGAATAAATCTGTCTTTATTTCGTATTTTATATTTTTACCTTTCCTTCGTATAATGGCATCATATCGATTATCATCATTTTTGGATATCAGTTCACCACCAAGTTTTTTAAGGTGATTGATGACAAAGTCTTCCCCTTCCTTGCCCTCACTGAGGTCTTCTCTAAAACTGTAGTTCGCCATAAGAAATTTTATTTAAAGATAACCCTTATTTATAAAAAAATCAAGATATTTATAGTAGTAAGCAGACAATAAAAGACAATGAAAGATAAAAAAAGGATAGTGGCGTTTATTTATAAGTTATTCATGATAGTGTTGATATTATCTCAGATATATTTACTGATATTCCCTGTTGTTAATTTATTCACGATATTAACCAATCTTGTTTTGATAGTATATTTAAGTTTTAGGTTTTACCTATTACATAAATTATGTGAGAATACAGATAAGATAAATAAGAGCGTAATACGTTTGATTGAGACCTATTGCGAGGGCTGTGATAAGGAGTCTGAGTAAATTAAAATTTAAAATTCGATAAATGTCGTTCCGTTAGTTTTTTAGCTAAATCGGTATCGATATTGAATACGTTAGTTATGGCTGCTATGATATCAGCTGATACCATTGCATGGTTTAGTGTATTGCTAGTTTTATAATACTTCTTAGTTTGACGTATGTAACCTTTGGGTATTATTATAGCGCTACTCCACTTACGTTTTTCATTTCGAATTCTTTTTATTCTAAATTCTTTTGAAATAAAATCGGTTATTATATCTTCTATTGTTTCTCGCATAGTTATAAATACTTGCCAAATATTTAAAAAAGTAGTATATTAGGCAATAAACTAAAAAATTAAAATTTATGGAATTAGAAATTAACAGTGATGGACTAGATAAGTTATTATCAGATAAAGAAATTGTAATAATTGACTTTTGGGCACCTTGGTGTGGTCCTTGTAAGACGTTAGGTCCTATCGTAGAGGATGTTGCTGAGAGTAACACTGATGAAAATGTTGCTATTACTAAGGTAAATGTTGATAACGACAGTGCGTTGGCTAGGACTTATGGTGTTAGGAGTATACCTACAATAGTATTTATTAAAGAGGGTGTGGTTGTAGACCGTACAGTGGGGGTTAAATCCAAAGATGAGATAGAAGAGATTATAAAAGGCCTTAAATAATGTACTTAACCCCTCTGCTAGAGGGGTTTTTTATTTTATTAAGATATTTAATAGTATGAGTAAGAAGTTAATTATAAATGAAAAGCAGTTGAAGGTTATCGAGTCGCATATTAATGAGACGGTGGCCAATGTTAAGTTGAATAATAGGATTCAGGATTTTCTTGAGGCTGATTATGAACCTAGTGTTGGTGTTAAGCAGGTTGCCAATGAATTTTATAATCAACCATTAATTAAGAAGAAAATAGACGGTAGTTCTATAACCCCTAAGGCCTTATCTGAGTATCTACAACATAAGTTTGCTGGATTACCTGTATCGCAGATAAATGATAACATCAAAGGGTGGTATTATGGCGATTACGATAGGGAGATAGGTATGCGAAGAAAGAAATAGTTTTTTTTTTCGATAAAAGTTAAACCCTATCTTACACAGAACGTAAAAGATAGGGTTTTTTTTTGAAATTAATGGTGGTGTAATTATGATTTAGCTGGTAGATTTTATATTTATTATAAAGACATAAACGTAAGATTATGAGAAATACAAACCAGAGTTTTAGTACGTTGGGAGATAAATTTTCAGGTAAAATACACGAGGCTTTTAAAAAGAGTTCATTAAATAAATTATATTCTGATATTGAAATTGACCGTATAATAACGTATAACGAAATTCTTGGGGAATTTATAGATTTAGGTTACCAAGAATTATATAATGAGTTTGAAACTAGAATTTGTTTGGGTGAGTGCCCTAATTTAATTTTAAAATCATTGATAACCAAAAATGATGAGTATAAGTCGACCTTAGGGTATCTATTAAGCCAGATTGAATATTTTATTGATAAAGATTTAATGGAATTTTTCAAATAAAACTTACTTATTTAGATTTTTTCGTTTATATTTGTCTATTAAAACATAGTTTTGGGTAAAAATAAGAATCCAATTAAACGTATAGAATTTCTTGCGAAGAGATTCAATGTGTTTGATTTAGAAGACATCGAGAGTTTATCTGAGAATGATAATATATCAGATGATGGTATTCATTACGTTGAAGTTCGTGATGATGGTGATGAGGATAACCCAATATATGCTTTACATAGTTTTAATGAGCGTAAATTAGCTAATGAGGGTATCAAGGTACCTAAAAACATAAGAGTGGCTGATTTTGTCTTTATGGATATTGTGAGGACGGACCCGACTGAACATAAGGAGTATGTTCAATGGATGTTGACTACCTTTACTAGATTTATTAAAGAATCGGATTATACTTCCGCTTTAATGTTTGTAAAAGAAGATTTGTGGATGGCCACTGAATATCTTAAAGTGTTTCATAAGCAGAAGAACAAGCCTATATTTAAAGAGTTATGTTCTAGGAATCGAGCATTTAAAGATATATCGGACCCATCTAACATTAACAACTATAAGAGTTTATCTCAGTTGTTTGATGCTGTTGACCCTCATATTGAAAAGGACGTAAGTAAGTTAGAGAAGGATTTAAGGAATATGGTCACGCTAAAGTTAGGTGACATACCTTATGAAGATAGAAAAGTTATGGTTTTTACACCATTGAGTGTAAAATCTAGTAGGTTATTTGGTGGATTAACTAATTGGTGTACAACTGCTAGTAAAGACAGTTATAATAATTATGTTAATCAAAAAACACCTTTTAAGACTAAAAGTAAGTTATATATAGTCATATTTAAGACGTATTTTTTAGAAGATACTGACCCTAATAAGACTCATGAATTATATCAACTTCATTTTGAAACTTATATGTTTATGGACCGAAAGGATAGGCGTATTCAGAATGTAGGTAAGTTGATTGAGGGTAATGATGGGTTAAGTAAGTTTTTCTATCACATTTTATATAAAATGGCGGTAAAAGCTGGTAAAGAAGAGCGAAAATATGTAGATATTCTATATGGTTTTGGATTTACGGATATTTTATTTGATATATTGCCTAGTGACACTAGTACTATTAAATACATCGATTATAATATTGGTACTACACCAAACCTTAGTAGATTAAAAAACACTGTGTTCTTTTATCTGTATAATACTGGGTTGACAGAATTACACCCTAGTATAGGTGGCCTTGATAAATTGAGTATTTTGTCTTTGCCGCATAATAAGTTGGCTACTTTACCTAAAACAATAGGTAAATTAAATGAGTTAAAATTTTTAAATTTGTTTGGAAATGAATTAAAGGAGCTGCCAGAAGAAATTAAAATGTTAGATGAGTCTAATGGTGGTTCATTAAGATTTTTGAGTATTAATAATGATTTAGTTGACATGGCCCAAGCTTTGTTACCTAGTGTAGAAATTAACAAGTAAACATTACCCTCTTTATGTTTATTTGTTATTAATAATAAGTAAATAAATTAAATGAAATGGAATTAAAAGACATTACTTGGAAAAGAGTAAACCATGGTTCAATTAACGAACCATTAATCGATTATTTAGAAAAAATGATTGATGAGCAACACGAATTAGGTGATAAACTTAAGATTTGTGTAGGTACTGATTCCCAAAAAAGAGGGAAGGGTTTTAAGTATGCTGTTGCTATAATTGTTGAAATGAAAAAGCCTATGGGTAAAGTAAATAATGAAACTATTTACAAAGGTTTAGGTGCTAAAGTAATTTCAGGAGTGTTTCAAGAAAAATACAGACCAACTATTAGGGAAAGAATGTTGAAAGAGGTTCAATTATCTATCAACGTATGTTTCCACATACTTGATTTAGTTGAGCTGTATGACATTGATTTGGAAATACATGCCGACGTAAACCCTAACCCATTATGGGCATCTAATGTTGCTTTTAGTGAGGTTGTAGGTTTCTGTAAAGGTATGCAGTTAACTTATAGAGTAAAACCGAATGCGTACGCAGCCTCAAGTGGCGCAGACAAGCTGTGTAACAGTGGTTCCTAATTTTTTAGATTTTTATCTGTTTTGGTTATATTTATAATAAAACATTAAAACCATGGCAGATAAAAATCCTAAAATAGTTAAGATACAAGAATCTAAATTAATTAATCTAATCAACGACCTTGTTGAAGAAGCAATCGTTGAAAGAAACTTGGTACCCGCTGAGAGTAAACCTAAGACTAAGAAAGTAACTGTTACTGAATCTCAGTTAAAGGAATTACAAAAAAAAGGTATTAAAATAAGTAACATTACTAAAAAAAAAAGTTAAACGAGAATAACTCTATCCCAAGTCATGAACTATTAAACGGTTCTAGTGGTTCAGTTCAAGATTCAGCCGAAGACATAGCTAGAATCTTGTCTACCAATAATGATTATAAACCAACTTTATTTGGTAATGAGACGGCCCTAGAATTAGTAGATAAGTTAGTTGACCAACTGAACAATAATTGGCAGGCTTTTAAAGAACAAATGTAAGCGGACAAAACAACGCCTTGCCTTATTACATGAGAAGGTAGCAAACAAACGCAAAGATTTTTTGCACAAAACATCTACTAAGTTAATCCGTGAGAACCAAACGATTTGCTTAGAGACACTCGCAGTAAGTAATATGGTTAAGAACCACAATTTAGCGCAAGCAATTACCGATGTAAGTTGGTCAACTTTTGTAACTATGTTAGAATACAAAGCTGATTGGTATGGTAAAAACATCCTAAGAATAGGACGTTTTGCACCGTCAAGTAAAACTTGCTCTTGCTGTGGAAATATAAACAAAGAACTCACACTTAAAGACCGTGAATGGACTTGTTCTGTGTGTACTTCTGTTCTTGACCGTGATGTAAATGCTTCCATAAATATTAAATCTTTTGCTTTAAAAAATAATTTGAGTGGGGAACACACTCTTAAAAATCAGGACGAACTGTTGACGTTAGTCAAAGTGCTGACTCCTGAAGCCCATCCCATCGCCTCTGGCGTGGGTGGGTAGTTCACTTGTTTAATAATTTCTTATAACTTTGCTTTGGCACAAAACGTTTAGGTACACCTATACCATATACAAAAATGTTTTGTAATATTGGTGGTACATATGTAAAATGAGACATAAGCTCAAATTCTTTACTTGACTTTGAATCGTTGTAGTCTTGTAACTTATTATTTAATTTAATAAGTATTTTTTCTATTTCATTGCTGATATTTAATCGTCTATTAAATTTAAATTATACGTACTGGCCACCTTAGTTAGTGCGACCCTTAACTTTGATACTACATCATCTATTTTTGAACCATCATTATCGTCAACCATGAAATATCTTTCCCACAACCAACCTCTTAATTCACTTAACATTTCAAAAGTATTTATGAACTCTTTTTTATTCTTAACCTCATTAAGGAGGTGGTTAGAATAGTTCAGTATGTGAACGGTTGCTGATAATTCAACAAAATCACCACGTTCATCATTGCTATTAGCCCATACCTCAACTTCAAATAAGGTTTTATTATTATCATTTCTTAAAAATAGTACCATATTATTGTCTCATAAAATTAATTAAATACTTAGTTATGTTTTTGGCACCTTCTGGATTTGCACTATGTACGGTCCACTTTGGTAACGTTACGTCATTATCTAAACAATAATCTACTAAGTATTTTGCACAGTCCATTCCAGTTTTCTCTTTGGAGTTCATTTCGGAAGACCATTTATTATAATCACCGTATCTTTCAACAGGTGTGTAGTGTTCATCAGCTAAATCATGGTCAAAAGATATTTTATCTGGTAAACCATTAGTTTCTATCCAATTCTTGAACTCATTATAGTTTTTGACCCATATAACACCCTTTCTATGGGCTTCAAACTCAGGACAGAATTTAGTTAAGAATTCAGTATCTTTTGGGTCTCGATAATCATCAAGCCACAGTAAAACGTCTTTCACGATATTATTGTTTTGATGAATCACTAATCCATCTGATTAATAATTTACCTTCCACCTCTACATTAAAATCAGCGTCACCCATATCATCTACAGGTACCTCGAAATTAACTGTTTGTTCTTTTAGGTCGGCGTAGTAATATGCAACACCTTTCCTAATAAATCTAAGTCTGGCTTTAGGTTTTTGTTTATGTGAACTACCCACCCACGCCAGAGGCGATGGGATGGGCTTCGGAGGTCATAGACTCACCTAATGGCAACGCCTTACTCCGTTTTTGTTTTATATCCGAGTCAGTTCCTGAACCAGATAGTATTGGTTAATCATTACCTTTGTCGCTTACATCCCACCCACGTAAAAGCGATGGGTGGGTTTTACGCTCCGTTTATATAAATCTTTTTTAATTTCATTCTTATTCTCCATATTATTTGTTATTTATGAAACTTTTAGCTAAAGTATTTGATAGGTTTACTAACCCTTTTCTTGAATCAGGGTTTTTTAGCATCCTTGTTGTGTCAGTTATATTTGGGTTATTAATCAAGGCCACGTATATCTTCTCAGCTAAACTTTCCATATATTATTTTAAACAAATATATCGAAAATAAATTAATTAAACAAGTTTTTAGTGACCTCTGTTTGAAATTAGGTAGTTTGGTGATATTCTACTGAACCCTAGTTTGTTCCAGAATTCAATGCTTGCTGACTTAGGGGCTACAAGGATAGAGTTAGCATCCTTAAATAAAGGCCATAGTTCATTTACCGCTTGAGATATTATGTGTAATTCCTCGTACTCCTTTTTAAATTTAATACCTGTGATTTCTATGACATCCTTTTTAGTAGGCGACGGAGATACTACTATTAAACCAGCTTTCCTACCGTTATAATTAACTAAAACGTTTATAGATTCTGGATTTTCGTCAACCACCTTTAGGTCAACATCTTCTCTAAGAAACTTTTTAATGACTTTCTTTGTGGATTCATTTGTAGCTTCTTCCATCTTTTTAAGTTTGGTATAGTACTTAGGGTCTTCAAATATGTGGTCTTTTGCTATCTCGTATGCAACGTTTTTATCTGAAGTGTGTTCCATTTCTACCTTAACGCCAGCTTTAATTTCATCGTTGATTACGTTTACTGGTACTTGGTGTTTCTTAGCAATATCTTGAACTGGTAAATTATCGGCCAAACCACCTATGACTTTATTTTTATCCTTAGGGTCATCCTCACCTTTATCTTGAATAGGCTTTTTGTTAGGGCCGCCACCGATTATATTGTTTTTAGATTCTTTATCTTTAACTGGTTTATCGGTTGGTAGGTTATTTATGTCCTTAGATTTACTTTCGTTTTTCATAATATATACTTTTAATTCTTTATCACATTAATAAATACTAAAAAACCCGCTAAAAGCGGGTTTTTGTTTTAAAGTATTTATTTAGGATTACTAACCTTTGTCTTAATGCCACTCTTGGCGGTGTAAGATAGTTTGATATTACCACCTTCTTTTAGGTTACCATCCATAACCTCATCAGTTATAGGGTCCTCAACGTACTTCTGAATTGCTTTCTTAAGTGGTCTAGCACCATATTCTTTATGATACCCCTCTTTAGCAATGTAATCCATAGCACTCTTATTCACTTGCAAGTAATAATTTAACTCGCTTACCCTACTTTTAACAATATCAATTTCGTTTTTAATTATTTCATTGATATCTGTTTGTTTAAGTGAATTAAAGATGATTGTTTCATCTATCCTATTTAAAAATTCAGGTTTAAATTTATCTTTTAAAGCCTTTTGAATTATTGATTTAGCACGTTCTTCCTCGTTTATAATAGAGTTCTTGGTCTCAAAACCAATGCCCTTACCAAAATTACTTAACTCTCTAACACCAATGTTAGAAGTCATAATAATGATTGTATTCTTAAAGTCTACCTTCCTATCATTACTGTCAGTTAAATAACCTTCATCTAGAAGCTGTAACATTAAGTTGAAGATGTCTTCATGGGCTTTCTCAATTTCATCAAATAAGATTACAGAATAAGGTCTACGTCTAACTGCTTCAGTAAGTTTACCCCCTTCTCCGTATCCAACATAACCTGGGGGTGCTCCAATTAATTTAGTCATGGAGAATTTTTCCATGTACTCTGACATATCTACCTTTATTAAGGATTCTTTATCACCGAATACCTGTTCAGCAATTACTTTAGATAGATGTGTTTTACCTACACCTGTTGGACCTAAGAAGATAAAAGAACCCATTGGTTTATATGCGTTTCTAATACCTAATCTACTTCTTCTAATACATTTAGATATCTTACTAACTGCCTTATCTTGACCGATAACGATATCTTTCAAGTCTTTCTCAAGGTTCTTAAGAGTGTTGGCCTCTACTGACGTCAATTTGGTTAATGGGATACCTGTCATAGTTGATATTACAGTTTCTACCATTTCACTAGTTATCTCCGTAAAGTTAACTTCATTATTATTTTCCCACTCAAACATCATGTTTTCAAGCTCTGTCTCTAACTTTAATCTATCGTTTTTAAGCTTAGCGGCATCTTCAAAGTCTTGCTGTTTGATGACAGCTTTCATCTCTTCTTGAATATCAACTATCTTATCCCTTATAGTTTTTATTTTTTTAGGTAGCTTAACGTCTATGTTGGTAAACGCACCAGTTTCATCCATTATATCAATGGCCTTGTCTGGCATAGCTCTATCAGACACATACCTGTCAGCTAATTTGATAATTAGGTCAATGACCTTATCACTGTACTTAACTTTATGATAATTTTCGTAATTATCTTTTATGTTGGTTAGAATATCTTTAGTCTCGTCTAAAGATGGTTCTCTAACTAGAACTTCTTGAAACCTTCTTGTTAAAGCACCGTCAGTTTCAATATTTTCACGATATTCATCCAATGTTGTAGCACCTATGATTTGAATTTCACCTCTAGCTAAAGCTGGTTTAAAAATATTAGATGCGTCTAGCGCTCCTGATGCGCCACCAGCACCTACTATGGTGTGTAACTCATCAATAAACAAAACAACATCGGTGTTGTCTTTAAGTTCTTCTAAAATAGCTTTCATTCTCTCTTCAAATTGACCACGGTACTTAGTACCTGCAACAATAGAAGCTAAATCTAATGAGAATATGCGCTTACCTAATAATGGTTTAGGTGCGTCACCACTGTTTATTAATAAGGCCAAACCTTCTACTATTGATGTGTTATGAGTCACAACATAATTATCCGTGACATATAAGTGGTTCTCATCTTCAATTTTAATACACTTAGCCTCTTTAACACCAATAAAATTAATATCGGTAATATTATTTTTAAGAGTGTCTGAATATTGATAATTTAATGGAAGTCGCTCTATTTTTCTTTGTAACCTAAATAAATTTCTAGGGGTTTTATACCTAATTGTTAAAACGTAAGATAATTGCCCTTTTTTACGTTCATCTTTATAAGTGAAAAAAGTTTGTTTTTCTTTAATTTTTGCTACACCACCTATAGACCAAATTAATTCTTGAATATCTTTTATTAATTGTTGACTAACACTAGAATATTGAATTGTACCTGTTTCTGTTACCGTACCATCTGAATCTAACAACCCTTGTAATAAACTAATTTTTTGATTAAAAGAACCATTTTTATATTTTTCTGGTATAAATTTGGTTTCAGATTTTGTTTCAGTCAAATTTAATGAATTTGTTTCTTTTAATAATGGATGTACCCTATCATTCTTATAATGTCTAGTTCTAGCCTCTAAATATTTAGAATCACTTAAACCTAATCTATAAGAATTTGTTTTATTTTTAACTTTATTTAAGTTTAATTGATAATCCTCACCAATTATTTCACTTACTAACTCAGGGATTTCAATATCAGCACTTGTAAATGATAATTCACTTTTACCAAAATGACCATCACCCAATAATAACCCCATTAAATATGGGTCAATTATATAATTCTTATTATTTTCAATTTTAGAAAAGAGTTGATTTGATACTAAAGGAATTTTCAGTTCATAATTAGTGTTTTCGATTTTATCCTTTATATCAAGGGTATTGATAGTTGACCATGTGTGGTTTCTATTTTCGCCTTTTGGAATTCCATATACTTGCCATAAATGTTCACCACATGCTTCAGTACTCCTACCATCTTTAAATGTTATTTGATAAATATCTTTCTCACCTTGTGGATAGGTACCAATTACCTTAGTTACGTCACCATTAGGTGTTAAAACATCATCACCAACTTCTATTTCACCCATAGTAGTCCAACCATTAGGTGTAAGTATTTTAGCTGTTAGAGGTTGTGCCTTACCCACACCAGCTTCACCAATCAGCACTGGGTTATTTTTCTTTCTTCTAGATAATATTGCTGTGACTCTTCTAATCTCATCACCTCTGCCCACAACTGGGTCGATTCTGTTTTCGGATGCTGCTCTAGATATATCTCTACAAAAATTATCTAGTACTTCAGTTTTAGAATAGTTTTTGGATTTTCTTTTTTTAGGGTTATTAAGTGGAATGTTCTCAAACTCACTATCGGTTGGTTCATTTATGTTGTTTTCGGGTTCCATTAGTAATTGTTTAAAAGTTTTATAATTCATTTTAAGTTTATTGAACGATTTTTGTGCATCACACTTCGTTTTAAGTAGCGCTAACATCAAATGCTTTTCTGAGATAAGATTCTCATTCATATTATCACACTCTTTCTTCATTTGATTGATTAAAAACTTAGTAGACTCACTAGGTAATATCTCTGGTGAAGAACTATAAGCTTTATTTGTATTTATAACACTATTAGTTAAGAGTGAATCAACTTGGTCAAATAAACTTTCAATATTGAAATTCGCATTCATCAATATTTGATAAACAGCATTGTCGGCATGTAAAATAATCGATAAGGTTATGTGCTCTGGTCTTATTTTATTGTCTTCATAATCTTTAGCACTACTCATAGCACCTCTCATAATTTCACTTAACGTTTTATTGAATTTCATCTATATATGTTATTTGTTCAAGGCAAAGATACATAAATTATTCCAAAAAACAAGTTGTTTTCTCTTTCATTTTATAGTATATTTGATTTAAAATAGAAATAATATGTTAATAAAAAAGAAAGTGGATGGTGATATTGTAAGAAGTCATTACAAGTCATCTAATTTGCTGGTCTCTGAATACGACCAGACTAACAAGGATTTAACCATTACATTTAAAAACGGTGGTCAGTATAAATACATAGATGTATCACCTACTGATTATATGCGTTTTGAATTGGCTGACAGTCAAGGTAAGGTTCTGAATTCAAAAATAAAACCTAATTATAAATTTGAAAATCTTGGTAAGGTTGATGTATCATTGATGATTGAAGAAATTAACAAGGTTGATAACGAAGAAAAGAAAGAATATCAAGGTGTTGTGATATCTGCAATGAAAGGTATGATTCAAGATTGGGATGATAATGATGAAGAATTCTCAGACGCTAAACTTGATAAGGTTGTTAAATTTATTGAAAAGTATAAAGAAAAAATAAATTCATGATAGATACGGAATGGTTATATCAATATTTAGAAGAAGAATCTTTACATTATTTAACTCAGCACGACCCATATGATGGGGTTGTTAGTGAATTTTATTTCAATACTTTTGCTGAGATAGACCATTATGTTGAGAAGTATAACATACCAGTTACATTAAAATAGAAATATGAACAATAGAATAGATTACGAATACATAGACTTAATTAATGACATTTTCGTTAACGGTAGAGAAAAAGGTGATAGAACTGGAACTGGAACTAAGTCTGTTTTTGGTCGAGAGATAAGGCATAATATGGCTGACGGTTTCCCTCTGTTGACAACCAAGAAAATGCCATTTAGGATTTTAGTAACAGAGTTAATATGGTTCCTAAAGGGTGATACTAACATAAGGTATTTAGTTGATAACGGTTGTAATATTTGGAACGGCGATGCCTACAAAGGATGGGTTAGAGGCATTAAAGACACCTATACTGAAAAATCTGAACTAAGGGAAATTGACTGTTTTTTAAAAGGTGACGGTAAAGCACCGTCCTTTTTATTAACTCAGAAAGAGTTTCTTAATAAAATAAAAACGGACAATGATTTCGCTAAGAAATATGGAGAGCTAGGACCCATATATGGTGGCCAGTGGAGAAAGTGGGGTGATGAAAACATTGACCAAATAAAAGATTTAATACATAATCTTAAAACAAACCCAGACTCTAGGAGGCTTATGGTTAACGCTTGGAATGTAAGTGATATTGGTGATATGACATTACCGCCATGTCATTATGGTTTTCAAGCGTATACTAGAGAATTAAGTGATAAAGAGAGGATAGGGTACCTTGGTAATAATGTAGCAGACATTAATCTTGCGCCAGTTGAGGACTTGATTAGGTTTTGTGACGAGAATAACGTTCCTACTAGAGCAATTTCATTAAAATGGAATCAACGTTCAGTTGATACATTTTTGGGCTTACCCTTTAATATTGCTTCTTATGCATTATTATTACTTCTATTAAGTAAGGAAGTTAATATGGTACCTGAAGAGTTGATTGGTAGCTTAGGTGATGTCCATTTATATAGTAACCACATTACTCAAGCAAATGAGTTGGTAACAAGAATCCCTTTCGATTTACCTAGTGTCACAATAAACGACTCATTTGATATTGACAATTTAGGGTTTGGAGATTTTACTCTAAATGGTTACGAAAGTCATTCTGCAATTAAAGCTCCTTTATCCAATTAATACAATTATAAGGGTCTAAGGTTACATTACTTGCTCAAAATATTGATTTTAATATATTTTCATATATTTATATAGTAAAAGGTATAATAATGAGAAATCTTGAGCAAGTAATTCACCCTGCGGCTGATGCTAATTTTGATGAGTATGTTTATATTAAAGTGTACGCATCTAGCGCTGCTACGCCTACTATTAATGGCACAGAAGTCGGATTGATTGCAGGTGTAACTTTAGATATATTAGTCAAAACAATAAGTTCAACGGCTAATACTTTTGTAATAGGTTATAAGAAAATGATACCACCTAAAGTAATAAACGGATAAAAAACAAAACAAATAATGAAAAATAATATTAGACCAACTAGTTTAAAAGGTAATGACCAAATAAAAAGAATGAGAGGGTTAATGGGAATGGCACCTATTAATGAAGACACTAAAACTTCTGTCGTTGAATTAACTAAGAAAGGTCCTGATGGTAAAATTTATGGTATTGTTAGAGAGAACCATAAATATTTTATTAAAGTAACTGATAAATCTGAAAACTTAATCGCCGAGGATTTTAATTACATCGGTGGTCTAAAGAATAAAACTGATAAGGCTTATGATAGTTACTCTCAAGCGACTAAACAATTAAACCTTAAGTTTATCAGTCTTAACGAAGCTTTAGGTAAAAAAGATTCTATCAACGTATTAAAAAATGACAGCTTACTAAACGAAAACTCTGATTGTTATTCGGAAAGCCCTAAACCTAGTCAACCTGACACGCCACTTGGTACTGTTAAGACTATGGGTGGTAATGAAGGTCATGATGAAGAAATTGCTTCTGATAATGACACCGTTAAAGAATATGGTGACAGCATCAATGAAAAAGCTGAAAAAGATGATGAGTATAAAAAACTATTCAACGCTGAGCTAAAGAAAATGGGTCACGAACCAGAAGACTTTGGTAAGCTTTCTGATAAAGAGAAAAAAGATTTATTTGATACGCTTGATAAAAAGTGGGATTCTGATAAAGAAAAAAAATACTCTGATTCTGACGCAGAGGAAAATGTTGAATTAAGTGAAAGTGAAAAAGCTATTGACGCTATCATTCTTGAAATGATAGGTGAGTCTACAAATGGCCTTAAGATTACTACAGCTATTAATAACATTATTAAAGGTGAAGGTAATTCAAAAAAAAAAGCATAGCTGAAACTAAATATAAGTTAAAACTTGATGACCCATCTCCTGAGCCAGAAGCTAATGAGATGGGTTCTTCTATTCCTGACGATAGCTCTTCTGAAGAGATGCTAGAACCTAGCGCAGAAGAACCTTCTGATAAACCTTTTGATGAAGAACCTTTTGATGCGGGTGTTGAAGCTGACGAAGATGAAAACCCTGAAAAATACATACAACAGTTATCTGGTAAATTAGGTCAAAGCCTTAGAAGTTATACGGATGACCTAGCTGAACCTGATTATGATTTAGAGAAGTTTGCAATAAACTCTGTTTTATCGGCTACTAATTCAGGTGAAATGGATAGTGAGGACCAATCTGATATCATTCAAAAAGTAAAATCATCGTCTACTGATACAATTGATGATGAGTCTGATGATGATAATGAACCTGAAGTAGAAGATGATGATGTCGATAGTGAAGGTGGGTTAGATTTAGACGATATAGATATGGAAGAAGGTGATAACAAGAAAACTGTTTTTGCCGATTCTACTTTAGGTGTTGGTAACGGTGGTATGGAAGAAAATAAGTACTCAACTAATGAGTCTAAGGAAGGAACCGATGTTTTTAAAGATAAAATTAAAAATATGTTAAAAGAAAATTTTATAGATGAGTTTGAGATGATGACAACTCAACCTGAACCTCAAACTAAGCCTAAAACCGAACCTAAGACTAAGCCTAACAGAAGGTCTAAACCTTGGAGAATAATCCCTGAACAGTTACCAGACCCTCAACCAAAGGCTGATGCAACTAGTGTTAAATTCATAGATTCTAGTAATTTTAGTAGTGATGGTAATAGTGTTACTTTAACCTTTGATATTAAAGGTAAAAGATTTAACGGCGTTAACTTTACGAATAGCGGTCAAGTTGTTAGTAAACCATCAGAAGAAGATGAACCTTATGTTTACTTGTACACAACAGATATTTTAGATAACGGTAAACAATATATGATTAACGTTTCTAAATATGGTGAACCAGATAACCACAGTAACCCTAGTTTTACTAACGGTAATAAACCAGAGATTAAAGAATTTTAATGGAAGAGTTATATCTAATATACATACATAAAATAGGTGCCAGTTATAGGGACATGTTTTTCTATGAATTTATATTTAGTGACGATATAGAATCAGTGGACGGTGAGGAATGGGATTCTTACCCAGCAAACGGTAATCCAAAACCACCATTTGATGATATGATATTGAAAGTAGGTAAAATAGCCGTTGATTTTGAGTTACATGTAGCACAAGACAACGAACTATTCTCAATGTACGACTCTATGGATGGTATAATACCTTTAGGTTGGCAAAATATTGACGGCCTAGACGAGTACCCAGAAGATAGAGTAATATTCCCATTTGGGATGCCAATAAAAGACGTAGTAGACAAGCTTTACGAGAAAGATGTCGAAATGGAATTAGAAAATACAGACGACGATGAATAAATTAAGAAAAAAAATTGAAGAAGAGGGTGTTACATACTCAGTTACTAAAGATAGCTTAGAAGATATTAGCCCAGAATTAGAAAGAGCTGTTGAAGACGGTGACACTGTTAAGGTAACTCAAAACGAAAGTAAGGGTGAAGAAAACGAAGATAATGAAGTGGATTCATTATATTCAGATGCTGATGATAGGGCCATTGAGTACGGCGTTAAAAATGAAGCTTTTAATAAGTTCTTAGAAAGTTTAGGTCAAAGCACATCACCTAAGGTTAATATAAATGAAAATATTTCTGAATCTGTTAACCCTAGAATAAAAAAGAGTGAATTAATAAACTACTTTAAAAACAAAAAATAATGGATAATAAAAGGATAAAACTTTTAGCTATCAGGTCTTTAAAAAAAGCTGACGGTGAAAGTAAGTTAAATGAGAGTCGTATAAAATATGATGATAATCATAATGAAAGAATGGACCCTACTCTAGCTAAGCAACTTAGGGAGCGTAAACATTCTTTGGGTAATCACCCAGCTTTTCCAGAAGATGATGAAATGCATTTTGAAGAAAAGATGATGTCTAAGAGATTTTCTGATGTTTTAAAAAGGTTTAAAAGACACCATGGCGTAGATGAAATTAATGTCAATGAGGTTACTAAAGGTCAAAGAGATTTGATGTTGAAAATAATCGATTTAGAAGAGTCTCACAAAGATGAGTTAATTCAAAAAGCTAAGGAGATGATTATGGAAGACTTTGACGTTGATGAAGGTGATTTAGTTATTGAAGCTGATTTAACAACAGATTTCACTTTAAATCTCGATAAAACTAAGATTAAGATGAACCCATCAACTGACATTGAATTTGATAGCCATGATGAGTTAGTCCAAGCTAATAAAGAAGTTTACAAACGTAGAATGGTTAATGCTTTAATACAAGGTTCAGCCAAGAAGGTTAATCATATGTTTAATCTTATTGACGAGGACCTACAAGATATGGAACCTGTACTACCTAGTTTATATTCTAAATTAATGTCTAGTGCAGATTACATGTATATGGTTCAAGATGATACTAAACCTAGAATGATAGGTGGTTTAGTTAATGTTGAATTCCCTAAGACTGAAAATGATGTACCAAAGATAAAAGCTCAAGCCATTTGCTTACCTGTATTGATACATGAGATGGTCAAGGGTCTAATGGAAGTGTTAGCTTATCACAGCCTACCTAAAGACCCTAAGATAGCCCAGTTTGTTATCGATAAAGCCGACTTTATGTCTGCTGAGACTTGGGATATGAGATTAGGTCCACCTTTATGGGAAAAATTCTTGGATGCGTTACCTAGTGACGACTATAAATTAAAGCATCACGTGTTTGTTGATTTGGTCTCATTACCACCTGAGAAGTTTAATGATTGTTTCAGAGAAATCCTTATGGGTTCAAGAAAGGGTAAGGCTATTGTCAATGATATGTTGAATGATGTTAAAGACGAATTAATAGATGACGAGTTCGACAATGTGGTAGATAGAATAAGTGATGATGAATTTTTAGGTCCAGAGGATTTAGATAATTTAGATAGTGGAACTTGGTTTAATAACTAAAATTCTATAAAATTAAGAATAAAGGGCGCTAATAAGCGCTCTTTTTATTTTAGATAAGTTTAGCATATTTATATAGAAAGATAGATGTTAACTGGAAATGAAATTTTAAATGAGTATACTAAGTGTTTAGTCGACCCATGTTATGCAATTACCGAATATTTAAAAACCTTTGATAAAACAAAAGAAGGGTTTGTTCCGTTCAAACTATTCCCTAAACAAAGAGATATTATAAAAGCCTATAAAAATCACAGGTTCACTATGGTTACTAAACCTAGACAGGCTGGTGTATCTACAACAACAGCTGCTTATGCCTCAGTAAAAGCTATATTCGCTGACCCTAATAACCCAGAGGCTATTCTAATTCTTGCAAATAAGCAAGATATGGCCTTTGAATTCCTTGATAAGATTAAAGATTTTGTTAATCAATTCCCTAGATGGGC
>Ga0307942_1000406_pt1 | contig 29333 bp, 30 predicted proteins | sample OrgLakmetagen175_FD_201846 | JGI IMG/M metagenome (GOLD analysis project Ga0307942, IMG submission 201846) | Saline water microbial communities from Organic Lake, Antarctica - #175 | ecosystem: Environmental > Aquatic > Non-marine Saline and Alkaline > Saline | place: Antarctica: Organic Lake... | reverse complement strand
TGTGTGTGTGTGTGTGTGTGTGTGTGTGTGTGTGTGTGTGTGTGTGTGTGTGTGTGTGTGTGTGTGTGTGTGTGTGTGTGTGTGTGTGTGTGTGTGTTCGTGTGTGTGTGTGTGTGTGTGTGTGTGTGTGTGTGTGTGTGTGTGTGTGTGTGTGTGTGTGTGTGTGTGTGTGTGTGTGTGTGCGTTGTGGGTGTGTGTGCATGTGCGTGCATGTGTTGTATTTGCGTGTTTGTGTGTACTTACTTGTGGGTGTACCCTTAGTCAACGTGTTGAGGTCAACTTTTTGTGGCTCGTGATCACCCATCGCAAGAAAGCATTTTAAAATAATATATCAGTGTGCAATAATTGATGGTTCGACTGTTGTGTCCTTTCCAGGTTAAATGAATTAACATGAGATAGTCAGCTTACAATGACGGGGTTCGGGCCTGACACCCTTGAGCTTCAGTGTGCTTTTATAGCCCTTCATGCTCTGCAAGCAGCGCAAGTAGGGCAGGCTGCTGCCAGTGATGTCAAAGACATGCTTGGAGGCCGCATTCAGTGAGTTGTCTACGGAATGTATGCAGGAATTCCTGTGTACCATCCTCTTGCCCTGCGTAGGTTTGAAGCTCAAATGCTCCCGAAAATTTGGTATTTGTGTGCGTAGCTATTGCACAGGTGTGCTGTGCTATATCTCCTGTGCAAAAGACCTGTTTGAAGACCAAAGCTTCCTATCAACGCAACATGTTGACCTGCATGTCATATGTGCAAGCACGCGTGCAAGTGCTCGTGTTCGCGAGCATTGGGACGCAGTTACAGCTGATTTCAAAGCTAAAGCATAGGCATGAAAAACAGGCACAAACACAGAATTATGTGCAAGTCTATCTGGCCTTCATCTCTGTTTAGCCTTATATACCACTTGCATTGCCTCACACAAATGCAGGCAGCACAACCTGACAGAGTGCAAGCTGGGAACAGCCGGGCAAGGGCAAGCCTGCTCCTTCCTGCTGTGCTTTGCTAACCCCGGCGTGCACCCTGCTCGAGGCCCAGCCTCAAAATCAAAGGACAATGTGCAACCCCCCCCACCAACACACGACATCCAGCCCACTCTATACTTAGCCATCACTGCCACAAACAGCGCCGTGGCCTGCCCCAAATTGCTTTGTAACTTTCTATGTGGAATGAGGCCACTGGGCCAAGATGATTTAGGTGTGTGTGTGTGTGTGTGTGTGTGTGTGCGCGTGTGCGTGTGTGTGTGTGTGTGTGTGTGCGTGCATATTATAAATTGTCTGGCCTCCTTTGCAACTCCTAACGCTTCTCTTATGTTGAAGACTCTTTTCAGACATTGCCTTACCTCTGCCTCTGTGGTCACAGGTGTTGGAGTTCAGGCAGTGGCGGCACAGGTGAGCGTGTGTGTGTGTTTGTGTGTGTGTGTGTGTGTGTGTGTGTGTGTGTGTGTGTACAATACGTGTGTGTGTACATGTTCGTGTGCGTATGCGTGTGCATGTGCGTGTGTGTGAGCACAGCAGCGGACTGGTCGGCTTTTGGTCATGGTTTGGAAGTAATTTTGAGCCTACAAACTGCAAACCTGTTGTGAATTGGAGGTGATCTGCACAGCACCGTCATGGCAGCTTCCCTTTGATGTAGTTTTAGCACAAACCAGTGCCAAAGATTTAACAATTACAGCGGTTGCATTTTTCAAAGAGGGTGGTGTGTTCAGACCGTCAGATCGGCAGTGGTGTCCAGACCTTCAGATCGACAGTGTGTCCATTTTTCAAAGAGGGTGGTGTCCAGATGTTCAGATCAACAGTGTGTCCATGTTTCAAAGAGGTGTTGTCCAGACCTTCAGATCGGCAGTGCTGGCGGAGTTCATGCATTTCAAGATGCCCATGTTCTGCTTCAATGTTTCATTACAGCGACCCAGAGGCGCACACTTGTACACACATATGCATGCACACCGACACGCGCACACACACACACACATACACACGCACACACACACACACACACACACACATGCGCTACACACATAAGCATGCACACAGACACACACACACACGCTGCACATACGCATGCACACAGACACATGCACACACATAAAAAAACACATACACACACAAACACAACACTCATCATCTCTCCAGGCCATTGATGACCTGCCAGTGCAGCTACTGCTCAACTACTTAGGCCAAGGTTACAAGTGAGTGCAGGATAGGCCAATTGTGCGCCTGTGTACTAAGGCCAAGGTTACAAGTGTGTGCGGGTAAGGATGATATGCTCCCTGGCCTGTGCAAAAGGTTACAAGTGAGTGCGAGTGAGGAGGATATGCTCCCTGGCCTGCCTTCAGGTCATTGATGACCTGCTAGTGCAGCTAACGCTCGAAATGCTCAGTTCCTTAGGACAAGGTTACATGTGAGTGCAATAGAGGAGGATATTATTTAGAGTTGGCCAGCACCATATATATTATATACCTTGCATATATTATATAATATACCATTGGAATACATTGTATATACGGTATTTTTGGCAGGGATGAGGATCATGTAAGGGAATGTAGGTCCGAGAAGGAAGAAAAGGAAAAACTACACCGGCAGTGAAAATCAAACCCACCCACATTAGTTAGAGGGGAAAAAACCTTTGGCACCGTAGCCCTTCAAAACTCCGTAGCCCTTCAAAACTCCGTAGCCCTTCAAAGCACCGTAGCCCTTCAAAGCACCGTAGCCTTTCAAAACTCCTTAGCCCTTCAAAGCACCGTAGCCCTTCAAAGCACCGTAGCCCTTCAAAGCACCGTAGCCCCTCAAAGCACCGTAGCCCTTCAAAACACCGTAGCCCTTCAAAAAGCTTTGGCACCATAGCCCTTCAAAGCACCGTAGCCCTTCAAAGCACCGTAGCCCTTCAAAACTCCTTTACCAGCAGATAGAAATAGGCCTTGTCGAGAGGCAGGATTAACAAAGTTTCAGAGAAAGTCAAATTGAGACTGGAGCACCAGGCTCTCATTCCACACAAGTAGAAAGCCATGCATGCTCCTTGTCGCCTGTTGTGAACAATGGCTTACCTGGAATTTAATCAGTTAGGGTTTAGGGTTTAGGGTTTAAACCTAACCCTAAACTTAAACCCTAACCCTAAAGTGCATCAGGGGCAAACCCTGAATCAGTGCTGCCCTTGCAGCCCCTCCAAAAAACGATTCAGACCAGACAAAAGGCACACGCGTGATGCTGATTCTGATCACTATACGTGCGGCCCTGGTTCTGATCACTCTACATGCAGTGCTGCTCCTGATTACTCTACGTGTGGCCCTGGTTCTAATCACTCTACATGCAATGCTGCTCCTAATCACTCATATGTGGCCCTGGTTCTGATCGCTCTAAATGCAGTGCTGCTCCTGATTACTCTACGTGTGGCCCTGGTTCTGATCACTCTACATGCAGTGCTGCTTTTGATCACTCATATGTGGCCCTGGTTCTGATCACTCTACATGCAGTGCTGCTCCTGATTACTCTACGTGTGGCCCTGGTTCTGATCACTCTACATGCAATGCTGCTCCTAATCATTCACATGTGGCCCTGGTTCTGATCACTCTACATGCAGTGCTGCTCCTGATTACTCTACGTGTGGCCCTGGTTCTGATCACTCTACATGCAATGCTGCTTCTGATCACTCATATGTGGCCCTGGTTCTGATCACTCTACATGCAATGCTGCTCCTGATTACTCTACGTGTGGCCCTGGTTCCGATCACTCTACATGCAGTGCTGCTTTTGATCACTCATATGTGGCCCTGTTTCTGATCACTCTACATGCAATGCTGCTCCTGATTACTCTACGTGTGGCCCTGGTTCTAATCATTCTACATGCAATGCTGCTCCTAATCACTCATATGTGGCCCTGGTTCTGATCACTCTACATGCAATGCTGCTCATAATCACTCATATGTGGCCCTGGTTTTGATCGCTCTAAATGCAATGCTGCTCCATATCACTCATATGTGGCCCGGGTCTTGATCACACTTCATGCAGTGCTGCTTTTGATCACTCATATGTTGCCCTGGTTCTGATCACTCTACATGCAATGCTGCTTTTGATCACTCGTATATGGCCCAATTCTGGCCAACCCTACATACAGTGTGTATGACAATTCATGGCCAACCATGTGCATGTGCATATTAGATGTACACACACACACACACACACACACACACACACACATAAACGTACACACACCAATGTCGTGTCCGCACATTTAGGTTGGTACTGGTTGGACAGTCCTTCGGAGGGCTGGTTGCACACACGCTTGCTGCAAAATTGCTGCTGCAGGTCCAGCAAGGTACGTACGTGCACACGAGCTCCATCTAAAGTTTACTAATGTGATAGTCGTTTTGTCTTACTGGATGTGGGCATTACAGTTAACACTCACACAAACAAACGTACACACACACGCGCACACACACACACACACACACGCACACACACACACACACACATACACACACACACAAACTGCTCTGCATTAGCTTGTTGAAGGGATGAGCTGCATCCAGCCTAACGGAATGCGATAGACGGAGTCCAGTAATATAACACATTATCTATCGTTTATCTTATCGTTTACCTTTATAATCAATCGATACGTTTGTGACACCATGGCGTAGGTCCACACAAACCGACCTCACACTGCTGAGTGATAAGTGTCTCCGGCATGCTACGCATCCTCTCCATCACATTATACTTGAATGGCTGCACCGTGGTTACGGTCCAGCATTAACACGACGCTATTACCTCGACCATTCTTGATTCCACACTGCGTGATGATAGTGACACTGCGTGATGAGTAGGGTTGGCCAGAACCGTATGTATGCACCGTATATGACCGTATATTTGGTGTTTTCCCTGCCAAAATTACCGTATATATACACCGTATATTTATATATATAAATATAATTCTGGCCAACCCTAGTGATGAGCTGAGCTGTGTCAGCGTCCTGCATGCTGGACACCCTCGTGCCTAGCCTTCACTTCAAACTGGAAATTATGAGCTGTGTCGTGTTCACAGTGTGAACTTCACACAGTCCAGCACCAACAGGTCACCACATCCGCAGCCCGTATTGCCTGTGCCAAAACCCAAAACCCTATCTGTTTGTGTGTGTGTGTGTGTGTGTGTGTGTGTGCGTGTGTGTGTGTGTGTACCACAGCCATTATGTGTGCGTATGTGCCACAGCCATTGCAATGATGTGATTAGCTGATGTACATGCTGTCCAGCAGAATTACGTCCACCATACCACACGCGGCTGCTGCTGCATAAATCACTCTTGCCTGCTCGCCTGTGCTAAACCCACTTACGTCACAGCCTAGGTGATCATGTGATTGCTGTCCAGCATAACCACGTCTACCACACGCGGCTGCTGCTGCATAAATCACTCTTGCCTGCTCGCCTGTGCTAAACCCACTTACGTCACAGCCTAGGTATTCACGTGATTGCTGTCCAGCATAACCACGCCTACCACACTTGGCACTGCTGCTGCAGAAATCACGTTAGCCCAGGCGATGGGCATCAATCTGTCTGCCTTGTCTCAGACCAAGGACAAGGTGAGCATTACATGAAATACTCTTTCTGACACGGCTTTGCTGGCAATGTGCATCACCCTTTCTGCCAATACCAGCAAAAAAAGAGGTCAGCATGCTTTGGGTTGGCCAGAACCGTATATGTACACCGTATCTGACCGTATGTTAAGTAATTTCCCTGCCAAAAATGCTGTATATATTTACCTATAACTGTATGGTTCTTGCCAACCATATTTATATGGTTCTGGCTGGCGACCCGCGGCTTCACTTGCTCTATTTCTTTGTTGTTCATAATTCAGGGCTCTGGCTGGTTTGTGAGCACCACCAGCTTAGGGTCTGTACAGTTTATATATCTGTAAGGTCCTGTCAACCCTGCCAATTATGCATGGCTGGCAACCCGCATCTTCACGGCCCCCTGTGTGTTCACTCTGTGTGTTCACTGCCCCCTGTGTGTGTGATCACGGTCCCCGTGTGGGGGTCACTGCCCCCTGTATGTGTATGTTCACTGCCCCCTGTGTAGGTGTGTGTGTGTGTTCACTGCCCCCTGTGTGTGTTCACTGCCCCCTATGTGTGTGTGCGTTCACTGCCCCCTGTGTGTGTGTTCACTGCCCCCTGTGTGTGTTCACTGCCCCCTATGTGTGTGTGTTCACTGCCCCCTGTGTGTGTGTTCACTGCCCCCTGTGTGTGTGTGTTCACTGCCCCCTGTGTGTGTGCGTTCACTGCCCCCTGTGTGTGTGCGTGCACTGCCCCCTGTGTGTGTATTCACACCCCCTGTGTTTCCTTTTGTCGTTCTTGGTTTGGGGCTCTGGCTGGTTTGAGAGAACTCATTTGGGTCGCCCTGAATGCGTGCTCATTTTTATTAGCATGGATTCACTTTCATGGTGCTATCAATGAGAGCACTCATTTAGGTTGCCCTGAATGCGTGCTCATTTTAATCAGCATGGATTCACTTTCATGGTACTATCAATGAGAGCACTCATTTGGGTCGCCCTGAATGCGTGCTCATTTTTATTAGCATGGATTCACTTTCATGGTACTATCAATGAGAGCACTCATTTGGATCGCCCTGAATGCGTGCTCATTTTAATCAGAATGGATTCACTTTCATGGTGCTATTAATGAGAGCACTCATTTGGGTCGCCCTGAATGCGTGTTCATTTTAATCAGCATGGATTCACTTTCATGGTAATATCAATGAGAGCACTCATTTGGGTCGCCCTGAATGCGTGCTCATTTTAATCAGTATGGATTCACTTCATGGTGCTATTAATGAGAGCACTCATTTAGGTTGCCTGAATGCGTGCTCATTTTAATCAGCATGGATTCACTCTCATGGTACTATCAATGAGAGCACTCATTTGGGTCGCCCTGAATGCGTGCTCATTTATATCAGCATGGATTCACTTTCATGGTACTATCAATGAGAGCACTCATTTGGGTCGCCCTGAATGCGTGCTCATTTATATCAGCATGGATTCACTTTCATGGTAGTATCAATGAGAGCACTCATTTGGGTCGCCCTGAATGCGTGCTCATTTTTATTAGCATGGATTCACTTTCATGGTACTATCAACGAGAGCACTCATTTGGGTCGCCCTGAATGCGAGCTAATTTTTATCAGCACGGTCATCACTTTCACGATAATATCACTGTAGATTTGCATGGGGGGACCTTCAGCCAGACTGTTCGGCTGATGGGTTTTGACTGGTCCTTGTCAGTCAACAAAAAATTCATAAGCTCAGACACAAACTTATTTCTCGTGTTGGTTTATGGTTTCTGGCCAACCCTTAGAAAGACACGTCAACATGTTCCTCACCGTTTTGCAGGTCATCTCCTTCGGCTTTGGCACCCCCCTCTTTGCTGGAAGTGCGCTGCAACAGAGACTGGCAGAAGCACAGCTCGACCACAATATACACTCCTTTTGGCACGTGAACGATGGCAGCATGGCCTTTCTCACACTCGCTAGGTTAGTAATTTGCTCAAGTTTGTGTATATATGTTTTGTGTATACTAGTGTTTGTGCATGTGCATGTGCATGTGCATGTGCATGTGCCTGTGCATGTGCTTGTGCGTGCGCGTGAGCATGTGTCTTTGCATTTACGTGTGAATATGTATTATGTATGCAAGTGTTTGTGCCTGTGCATGTGCATGTTTGTGTGTGTATGCTTGAGCGTGTGTGTGTGCGTGAGCATGTGTCGTTGCATTTACGTGTGAATATGTATTATGTATGCAAGTATTTGTGCCTGTGCATGTGCATGTGTGTATGCTTGTGCGTGTACGTGAGCATGTGTTTTTGCATTTACGTGTGGATATGTATTATGTATGCAAGTGCATGTGCATGTGCATATGTGCATGTGCATGCATGTGCATGTGCATATATGTGTGTGCGTGTGCGTGAGCATGTGTCTTTGCATGTACGTGTGAATATGTATTATGTATGCAAGTGTTGGTGCATGTGCATGTGCATGTATATGTGTGTGCTTGTGCGTGTGCGTGAGCATGTGCCTTTGCATGTGCGTGTGAATATGCATTACGTATGCAAATATTTGTGCCTGTGCATGTGCATGTGCATATATATGTGTGCGCTTGTGCGTGTGCGTGAGCATGTGTCTTTGCATGTAAGTGTGTGTGGTTTTGTGTGCATGTGTGCGCGCGCGTGCGTGTTTGTGTGTGCGCATATGTGTGCGTGTGCGTTAGCATGCTTGCGAGTGTGAGCTTCTGCATGTATTTTTACTTGTGAATGCGTGTGAGTGTGAGTGTGAGTGTGAGTGTGAGTGTGAGCATTTGCATCTGCGTGCATTTGTATTTGTGCATGTGTACGCCCAAGTGTTAGGGTGTGTGTTGATGTGTCTGGCACTCAGCAACAAGATGATGACGAATTTGAAATCCTGTGCATCTGCGTGCATTTGTATTTGTGCATGTGTACGCCCAAGTGCTAGGGTGTGTGTTGATGTGTCTGGCACTCAGCAACAAGATGATGACGAATTTGAAATCCTGTGCATCTGCGTGCATTTGTATTTGTGCATGTGTACGCCCAAGTGCTAGGGTGTGTGTTGATGTGTGGCACTCAGCAACAAGATGATGACGAATTTGAAATCCTGTGCATCTGCGTGCATTTGTATTTGTGCATGCGTACGCCCAAGTGTTAGGGTGTGTGTTGATGTGTCTGGCGCTCAGCAACATGATGACGAACTTCAGACGAATTTGAAATCTTGTGCATCTGCGTGCATGATTGACACTCCTTGCGTTCATCTGCTGCCAAGACGCAGCACCGCGTGTGTGCGTGATATAAGTCAATACGTTCGTATCAGCAGCAAAATTGTGAGATGTCTCCAAACCATTTGTGTGTGTGTGTTGGGTCAGCACATTCTTGTCAGCAGCAAGCTTGTGGGATATCTCCAAAGCAGCAGCGCATGCCTCTTTGGTGCATGATCTAATATAAATAATCGAAGTACCGGTGTTGCCTCATCTAAGTACCGGACTTGCCTGATCTAAGTACCGGTGCATTATCTAAACACTGTGTTCAGTGAGTTTGTGCGATGTCTCCAAAACAGCAGCGCATGCCTCCTAGAAGGTCCAGTGCATTATTTTAACACTGTGTGCAGTGAGCTTGTGCGATGTCTCCAAAACAGCAGCGCATGCCTCCTATGAGTTCCAGTGCATAATCTAAACACTGTGTGCAGTGAGCTTGTGCGATGTCTCCAAAACAGCAGCGCATGCCTCCTATAAGGTCCAGTGCATCATCTAAACACTGTGTGCAGTGAGCTTGCCGCAAAAGACCAGCTCTTGGGCTCCAGCGATCCTTTAGCTGCTGCTGGTGAAGAAGACCTTGAAGGAAATGACAGGTGAGTCTTATTTTTAGCGCTTCTCTCCTTGGGCTCTTTTACGGTTATAGCAGGCTGGCTATAGCCTATCCCCCCTTTTTGGTTGCAGGGTTTAAGGGTTTGGCCAGGACCATGCATATACGGTGTATACACGGTACTTTTGGCAGGGAAATCACCAAATATACGGTCATATACAGTGTATACATACGGTTCTGGCCAACCCTAGGCTTCTTTATGGAATGCACGGCCTTGGTGCATGTGGTCACCCTATTTTTAAACAGTGCACGGCCTTGGCACACCCTAGGCTTCTTTATGGAATGCACGGCCTTGGTGCACGTGGCCTCTTCTTTACGTGCAATTTTGCCTTCCTTCCAATTGTGGTGTGCTGATCTGCGTACAGCAAGCCTCCTCTTTGCGTGGCTTTTTGCATTTCTTCCAGTTTTGGTGTGCAGATCTGCGTACAGTTCTGGCCAACCCTGGGCTTCTTTATGGAATGCACAGCCTTGGTGCACGTAGTCTCTTTTTTACGTGATTTTTTGCATTTCTTCCAGTTTTGGTGTGCTGATTTGCGTACGGTTCTCGCCAACCTTAGGCTTCTTTATGGAATGCACGGCCTTGGTGCACGTGGCCTCTTCTTTACGTGTTTTTTTGCATTTCTTCCAGTTTTGGTGTGCTGATCTGCGTACGGTTCTCGCCAACCCTAGGCTTCTTTATGGCATGCACAGCCTTGGTGCACGTGGCCTCTTCTTTACGTGTTTTTTTGCATTTCTTCCAGTTTTGGTGTGCTGATCTGCGTACGGTTCTCGCCAACCCTAGGCTTCTTTATGGCATGCACAGCCTTGGTGCACGTGGTCTCTTCTTTACGTGGCTTTTTGTATTTCTTCCAGTTTTGGTGTGCTGATCTGCGTACGGTTCTCGCCAACCCTAGGCTTCTTTATGGAATGCACGGCCTTGGTGCACGTGGCCTCTTCATTACGTGGTCTTTTGCATTTCTTCCAGTTTTGGTGTGCTGATCTGCGTACGGTTCTGGCCAACCCTAGGCTTCTTTATGGAATGCAGGCCTTGGTGCACGTGGCCTCTTCTTTATGTGGCTTTTTGCATTTCTTCCAGTTTTGGTGTGCTGATCTGCGTACGGTTCTAGCCAATCCTAGGCTTCTTTATGGAATGCACGGCCTTGGTGCACGTGGTCTCTTTATAACGTGGCTTTTTGCATTCCTTCCAGTTTTGGTGTGCCGATCTGCGTACGGTTCTGGCCAACCCTAGGCTTCTTTATGGAATGCATGGCCTTGGTGCATGTGGCCTCTTCTTTACGTGGTTTTTTGCATTTCTTCCAGTTTTGGTGTGCTGATCTGCGTACGGTTCTGGCCAACCCTAGGCTTCTGTATGGAATGCACGGCCTTGGTGCACGTGGCCTCTTCTTTACGTGGTTTTTCGCATTTCTTCCAGTTTTGTTGTGCTGATCTGCGTACGGTTCTGGCCAACCCTAGGCTTCTGTATGGAATGCACGGCCTTGGTGCATGTGGCTTCTTCTTTTCGTGGCTTGTTGCATTTCTTCCAGTTTGTTGTGCTGATCTGCGTACAGTTCTAGCCAACCCTAGGCTTCTTTATGGAATGCACGGCCTTGGTGCACGTGGCCTCTTCTTTACGTGGCTTGTTGCATTCCTTCCAGTTTTGGTGTGCTGATCTGCGTACGGTTCTAGCCAACCCAAGGCTTCTTTATGGAGTGCACGGCCTTGGTGCACGTGGTATCTTCTTTACGTGGCTTTTTGCATTCCTTCCAATTTTGGTGTGCTGATCTGCGTACGGTTCTAGCCAACCCTAGGCTTCTTTATGGAATGCACGGCCTTGGTGCACGTGGCCTCTTCTTTACGTGGCTTTTTGCATTCCTTCCAGTTTTGGTGTGCTGATCTGCGTACGGCAAGCCTCCTCTTTGCGTGGTTTTTTGCATTCCTTCCAAAGTTATGGTGCGCTGATCTGCGTACGGCAGCGCTGCTGTGTGGCGCAACAGCAGCGACTGTCTATGTCGTTACGTAAACCGGGAGAGAATCTGGATTTATAGCAATCGATAGTTAATGTATTTATATAGCCGGCCAGAACCGTGTATACCGTACAGACTTGGGTTCAGTCCGCAGCACCAAAAAAATATTTTAGTTTCACACTCCCGCATCAACCCCGCACCCTGAAAATATTTAATTTACACCAACCTCGCACAGGGATTTTTGCCTGACAGGCTCCAAAATACGCCAAAAATCCCCGTTTTTCAATCCCGCACCCCCAAAATAAATAGATATTTTTCGTGCGCGCAGTCACCCCGCAGGGCAAAAAACGATGTTTTTGCGCGGTGATATAAAGTCTGTACGGTATACACCGTATATGACCGTAATTTGGTGATTTCCCTGCCAAAAATACCGTATATACACCGTATATATATGGTTCTGGCCAACCCTATATATGACCGTATATTTAATCATATCCTGCCAAAAGTAACGTATAGTATGCACCGTATATGTATGGTTATGGCCGACCCTATATATTTACGCTTTTACTGTGTGGCCTAATGAAGCTTATGTAATGAATTGTTAGGCTGACAGCACCTGCTCATGCTCTGTGCCCTACTTCAGGTTCCTATAATGCAGCCACAGGCTGGCAGCACATGCTCGCGCTGTGTTGCCTATCGAAGGTTTCATGATGAAGTAATAGGCCGGCAGCACCTGCTCGTGCTGTGTTGCCTATCAAAGGTTTTATGATGAAGTAATAGGCTGGCTCATAGACGGAGCTTGAGGGCAGAAAATTTAAAGGCACCATCGGGCCAAAGTCCTATTCACGAGGTTTAATCAAGGCCCATTTTCGACGTAGATTTCCTGGTAGATTTCAGTACCTGTATGTAGATTTCAGTACCTGTATGTAGATTTCAGTACCTGTATGTAGGGTCCTGACTCTGTACTGTGTGTCTAGTACATAGATTCAGCATACCCCCTCCCACACCGGTTGTGATGTAATTGTAATCCTATATACAGGGCCATAATATTAATAATTATTATAATAATATAATAATAATATAATAATCCTATATACAGGGTAATTGTAATCCTATATACAGGGCCTTCTTGCACTGTCTGTCTACACAGAGTAAGCAAACTTCCACACTGGCCATGCTGCAGCATTACTCATAGCGTTGGCCAGAACCGTATATTTGCACCGCATTTGACCGTATGTATGGTAATTTTCATGCTTAAAACACCGTAAGTACACCGTATATACCTTTAAATGTATGGTTCTGGCCAACCCTAAACATTCAGCTGTCACACGTCCTGTGCCTCTGCCCCACTCCCTCTCTTCGTTTTGGACCTCCCTTTTTTTTTTTAAACAGAGGTCGGTCTGTGTTGCTAAGCCGACAGTGCTGCCCATTTTCCCTACCCCCTCAGCACACTTGGCCCTGTGGGTGCCACTGTTGTTTGGTTTTTGATATGCTGATCTGTGTTATTAAACTAGCAACCACTGCACCTCCCCTTAACCCCTCAGCGCACTTGCCCCCGTGGATGCCGCTGCCCCCCCCCTTGTGCTAGCCCTCAACCCCGGAGAGTCTGCTGCTATGCTTGACCGATGCGTCACAGCGCTGGGCCAGGCTTTAGAACCTATCCAGAAGGCCAGGTGTGTGTGTGGGGGGGGGGTGGATGTGGGTGTGGGTGGGCATGTGAGTATGTGTGTTTGAGTATGTGGTGTGGGTGTTTGAATGTGCGTGTGTGTTGGGGGGAGCGTTTATGTTGACAAGAGCATTCCAGCATCAGGTGGCCAAGGATGTAGAAGCGTGTTGCACGAGTATGTTGTCTTTTCCCGTTGCGCCCCACATGCTGTCTAGTGAAGTAAACCAATTTCACGACCAAGGTTGTCTTTTTCTGTTGCGCCCCACATGCTGTCTAGTGAAGTAAACCAATTTCACGACCAAGGTTGTCTTTTTCTGTTGCGCCCCACATGCTGTCTAGTGAAGTAAACCAATTTCACGACCAAGGTTGTCTTTTTCTGTTGCGCCCCACATGCTGTCTAGTAAAGTAAACCAATTTCACGACCAAGGTTGTCTTTTTCTGTTGCGCCCCACATGCTGTCTAGTAAAGTAAACCAATTTCACGACCAAGGTTGTCTTTTTCTGTTGCGCCCCACATGCTGTCTAGTAAAGTAAACTAATTTCACGACCAAGGTGCATGCGTACCCGAAGTAAAGAAACATATTAATTGCGGTACTGGACCAGAGGAACTTGTTTTGTATGACCAAAATGGAGAAACGTTCCAAGTGCCTAAACCAAGAAATAATAGTTTACAGACCATCATCTGTAATATTGTATTCGGATTGTTATAATTTTAATTCTATGCGTTTTGCGATATCATTATAGGGTAATTTAGCAGTTTTTAGTAATGTCATAGAAGTAGGTGATGAGTCAAGTTAGAAGAAATAGGGAAACACATCAATTGCATTGGAGGGTGTTAGTCTAAGTGGGTTACCAGGCCAGAGAGTACACCCCTGAGTGTTTTACCAGGTCAAAAAAACTGGGCATCCTAAATGCATTAACAAACTAGGGGGCTGCATTATGTGATATCCAGAGCAGAGGGAGGTGTGAAACACGCAACTGAGTCAGGGGAAGTCAGCCTTTTTGCAAAACACTGGGCTGAAGCAGGCGTCTAAGTACGCTTTTGCACCAGAGGGGCCCTGTAAGTGCTTCACCAAACCAGACACGTATCGAGGATAGCAGAAGCCTGACCGAGGAAACAGAAGCCTGAGACACGAAACAGAAGCCTGAGACTTGAAACTGTAGCCTGAGACATGAAACAGAAGCCTGAGACATGAAACAGAAGCCTGAGAGTTGAAACAGAAGCCTGAGAGTTGAAACTGTAGCCTGAGACATGAAACAGAAGCCTGAGAGTTGAAACTGTAGCCTGAGACATGAAACAGAAGCCTGAGACATGAAACAGAAGCCTGAGAGTTGAAACTGTAGCCTGAGACATGAAACAGAAGCCTGAGACATGAAACTGTAGCCTGAGACATGAAACAGAAGCCTGAGAGTTGAAACTGTAGCCTGAGAGTTGAAACTGTAGCCTGAGACATGAAAAAGTAGCCTGAGACATGAAACAGAAGCCTGAGACATGAAACAGAAGCCTGAGACATGAAACAGAAGCCTGAGACATGAAACAGAAGTCTGATACATGAAACAGTAGCCTGAGACATGAAACAGAAGCCTGAGACATGAAACAGTAGCCTGAGTCGTAAAAAAGTAGCCTGAGACATGGAAAAGTAGCCTGAGACATGAAACAGTAGCCTGAGACATGAAACAGTGGCCTGAGACATGAAACAGAAGTATGAGACATGAAACAGAAGCCTGAGTCGTAAAAAAGTAGCCTGAACAATTGGCATTACCAAACCAAAGGGCCGTCCTAGTGCATTATCATGTCAGGGAGCAGGATCCTGATGTGTACGCTCCCTACACGAGTACCTGCAATTCACACAAATAAGTGCTGCATATTATAAAGGGAACAGGATCCTGATGTTTTCGTTCCCTAAATGAATACCTGCATTTCACACAAATAAGTGCTGCATATTATAAAGGGAACAGGATCCTGATATTTTTGTTCCCAACACGAATACCTGCAATTCACACAAATAAGTGCTGCATATTATAAGGGAACAGGATCCTGATGTGTCTGCTCCCTACACGAGTCTTGCATTTCACACAAATAAGTGCTGCATATTATAAAGGGAACATGATCTAAATGTGCTCACTGTGCTCACTCCCTACATAATACCTGCATTATTCACAATGCTTATTTCTTACAAGTCATCATTACATATATGATAGGAACAGGATCTCAATGTGCTCACTGTGCTCACTCCCTACAAAATACCTGCATTACACACACTGTTCACTTCAACACCCTTAATTGAAGTTTTCTGGAGGAGGCTGTGACCAAGCGGTCACATCTGCCCATTTTACTAGTGTGCCCATTATACTAGTATGCCCATTTTACTAGTGTGCCCATCCTGGACAATGCCATAAGGGGCACAGTTTCAATCTGAAATAAATCATTTCTTTCCTAACAACACACACACACATACACACACATACATACACATACACACACACTAGCGCACACACTCACAAACACTCACACACACTCCATCACACACAGATGTTCACACAGGAAGATGCACTCTCTAGTGTGCGGCAGCTTGGAGGGCTCCTTGCAAATGACAGCCGCAGCTAGCCACAGGTCATTGCAGGTTGGTGTGTGCAAGTGTGTGGGTGTGGGTATAGGTGTGGTTGTGGGTGTTTTTGTGTGGGTGTGTGGGGAGGGGGGGAGCGTTTTGCGAGGAAGCGCTCTCACACCATCAGCCTATCATCAACAGATGAACATTCTCACATACAATTGCAAACGCATTCACACACGCATGCATACACACACACTCACATAAACACACACATGCATACACACACGCACATACACGCTCCCATGAACTGCTTGTGTAGGAACATAGCAGAAAAGTTGGCTTGTGTGTGTGTGTTTGTGTGTGTGTGTGTGTGTGTGTGTGTGTGTGTTTGCTGCCTTGGCTCATAATGCATCGGCCTATAGGCCGAGGCAGAAACAAGCGCTGATTTCAAAAAGGACCAGACGCCTGGTCATAGTTCATATCAGTCTGTCATTGTTTTCTCCTTCTTTGTTGATCGGTACTTCTGACAAAGGTGTCTGCTGGATTGCAGCGCTTCCTGCTCCCGTGTCTTTACTTTTTAAGAGGGCTTTGTTTTGAGCACAACTTCCGCTGTGTTTAAAACGTTAAAGCTCGACGGGAAAATGGAACTGAGTTAGGACAGAGCAGTTGTTTATGTGCTAAAACAAGAGCACCAAATAAAGCAACAGTAAAACTAACACATCAGCATAAACAATATAAAAAGCATAGCCAACATTACATATAGATTCAAGGAGGCCCAGAGAGAAGTTGAGGTGGAGAAGATTTAAAGCAACATCGATGAAAAAAAGAATCAGGATTGATGTTAGCGATATCACATTGCATCACCTAAACAACTGGAGTTCAAGTGTAAGATATTGAACTGAACGCAGCAATTTGGAGCTGTTCCATTTTTAACGGCCCTTCTGACTAGAGTAAGAACCAGTTCGGGGTATTTCCTTGATGCATTCTGATGTATTGCGATTATTGTCTCTGCTTCCACTCCGGTGCTTAAGGTCCTCCGCTGACTCGCCTCGATCGTCAGCTGATTTTTTTGCTGCAGGAAAAGGAAAAGGACGAGTTCCTAGGAAGAATCCCCCCTCCCCACATAGCAAAAGAGCAGCAACTGTTCTATCTCCAACCTAACCTAACTGTTCTATCTCCAACCTAACCCCTTTTGCCGTTCTGTCTCCAGTCTGCCCCCTTTCCTGCTCCATCTCCAAACGGACTCCTTTTGCCTATCTATAGACTACCATTGTATGCCGTTAGCTTGTAGGAACTCCAAAATGGGAGGAGCAGTGGCTCCTTGTCCGGATCTCCGTTCTCTCTCCAACCAATTCTCCTATGCCGTTTGCTTGTAGGTTCTCCAGAATGAGAGGAGCAGTGGCTTCTTGTCCGGATCTCCGTTCTATCTCCAACCTAACTCCCTAAGCCGTTTGCTTCTAGGGTCTCCAGAATGAGAGGAGCAGTGGCTTCTTGTCCGGATCTCCGTTCTATCTCCAACCTAACTCCCTAAGCCGCTTGCTTGTAGGGTCTCCAGAATGAGAGGAGCAGTGGCTTCTTGTCCGATCTTCGTTCTATTTCCAACCTGACTCCCTATGCCGTTTGCTTGTAGCTTCTCCAAATTGGGAGACGCAGTGGCTCCTTGTCTGGATCTCCGTTCTCTCTCCAACCAAATCTCCTATGCCGTTTGCTTGTAGCTTCTCCAGAATGTGGGGCGCAGTGGCTCCTTATCCGCTAGTTCATTCTATCTCCAACCTGACTCCTATGCCGTTTGCTTGTAGGCTCTCCAGAATGGGAGACGCAGTGGCTCCTTGTCTGGATCTCCTGTCCAGTCTCATGAAAGCAACACCCAGCCTGAGCTGTCAAGGCATTCAAGGTGAGACATAACTTACTTATATGAACAAGCCTGAGCTGTCAAGGCATTCAAGGCATTCAGCAGCAAAAAGCAACCAGCCTGAGCTGTCAAGGCATCCAAGGTGAGGCGTAACTTACTTACGTGAATGCACACACATGCACGCACACATGCGCGTACGCAGACACACATACTAGTACACACATGTACGCGCGCACACACACACACAAACTGTTAAGGCATTCAAGGTGAGGCGTAACTTACTTACGTGAATGCACACACATATTAGTACACACATATACGCGCACACACACACGCAAGCGCACACACAGAGGCCCTGCGGATTTCAGCAACCACAATCGTTGCAGTTGCAGGAGAGCGACAGAGCACATAATTACGCACACACGCATACAAACACACACAGAGGCCCTGCAGATTTCAGCAACTACACTCGTTGCAATGGCAGGATCCAAACAAATCCATGCACACACACGCAAACACACAAACACACACAGACGCCTTGCAGATTTCAGCAACCACACTCGTTGCAGTGGAAGGAGATCGACAGAGCACATGTGCACGCACGCACGCATACAAACACACACAGAGGCCCTGCATATTTCAGCAACCACACTCGTTGCAGTGGCAGGATCCAAACAAATCCATGCACACACACGCAAACACACAAACACACACAGACGCCTTGCAGATTTCAGCAACCTCACTAGTTGCAGTGACAGGAGAAAGACAGAGCACATACACACACGCACATGTACATACACACACAGAGGCCCTGCAGATTTCAGCAATCAAGCCCGTGGCGGTGGCAGGAGCCATACAGAGAGCCAGCTGGCATTCAGCACCCCTCATACCTCTGAAGGTATGTCCAATTCATGCAACTTTAAGGCTGTGCACAACCACAGCGAGCTGTGAGATACTCCCCGCTCCACAAAGAGCCTTAGGGCTGTGCATAACCACAGTGTGATGTACTACTCCCTGCCCCAATGACAACCCTAAGGCTGTGCATAACCACAGAGTGGTGTGCCCCATGCTTCAGTGACAACATTTAGGCTGTGCAAAACCACAGTGTGATGTACTCCCTGCTCCAAAGACAACACTGAGGCTGTGCATAACCACAGAGTGGTGTACTACTCCCTGCTTCAGAGACGACCTTGAGGCTGTGCGTAACCACGGTGTTGTACTACTCCATGCTCCAAAGACAACCCTAATGCTGTGCATAACCACAGTGCGCTGTGGTATACTCCCTGCTCCATAGACACGATAGATAGCGCTCTGAACAGCGTTTGGTTGCTGTCCCAAATTTGTGAAGGATGTGTATGGCGCAAATCGATAATCCAGGACGTCCTGACCCAAAGTTACAAAGCATGTGTATGGCGCAAATTGACGATCCAGAACGTCCTGATTCACAGGCACGACGGATAATGCTCTAAACGGCATTAGATTTCTAACCCGAATTTACGAAGCATGTGTATGGCGCAAATTGACGATCCAGGACTATGGTTTTTGAACACGCCTCTGAAAGTACGTCTAACTTTAAAGCTGACATACCATAGGTGCACATGATGTGCTGAAAAACACTCGCTGCCTAACAAGCTGCTAGCAATTTAAGTATCCTGGGCATGCTACTAGTAGGACTTGTGGTGTAAGTTTTGTGTACTGGGGACTAAAGTGGTGCGGTCAGTGCGAGTGGTGTGTGGTGTGTGTTGAAGGGTGGTGTGGGCTAGCCTGTGTGGAAGGGTGGGGGGGAGGGCAGTGCGGTGTGTGGTGTGTGCGGACAGTGTGTGTGGTGTGTGGTGCAACGCAGCTGAGGCATCGGGCATTGGGATGTGTGGTGGTGAAGGTGGTGGGTTTGGTGTGCGCCATGTTTGTGCGAGTGTTTGTCTTTGTGGGTGTGGGAGTGAGGGTGGAGATTTGTGGGTGCGTATGGGTGTGGGTGTGTGGACATTCCTCCAGAAACTTCCACGAGGTAAGATTGCACAAGATAAGATAGGATTCCACGAGATAAGATAACACACAGCACATAGTTTGTTGGTGCCTCATGTAAACCGGTGTAGGGACTTGACACACTGCCTGACTACTTATATCCAGAGTCAAAAAGTGTGTTAGAGAACACGACACACAGGCACGTGCTGTGTCCCTTCCCCTTCTACGAACACAACACACAGGCACGTGCTGTGTCCCTTCCCCTTCTTCAAACACAACACACAGGCACGTGCTGTGTCCCTTCCCCTTCTTCGAACACAACACACAGGCACGTGCTGTGTCCCTTCCCCTTCTTCGAACACAACACACAAAGGCACGTGCTGTGTCTCTTCCCCTTCTTCGAACACAACACACAGGCACGTGCTGTGTCCCTTCCCCTTCTTCGAACACAGCACACAGGCACATGCTGTGTCTCTTCCCCTTCTTCGAACACAACACACAGGCACGTGCTGTGTCCCTTCCCCTTCTTCGAACACAACACACAGGCACTTGCTGTGTCCCTTCCCCTTCTTCGAATACAACACACAGGCACGTGCTGTGTCCCTTCCCCTTCTTCAAACACAACACACAGGCACGTGCTGCGTCCCTTACCCTTCTTCAAACACGACACACAGGCACGTGCTGTGTCTCTTGCCCTTCTTTGAACACAACACACAGGCACGTGCTGTGTCTCTTCCCCTTCTTCGAATAGGACACACAGGCACGTGCTGTGTCTCTTCCCCTTCTTCAAACACAACACACAGGCACGTGCTGTGTCTCTTCCCCTTCTTCGAACACAACACACAGGCAAGTGCTGTGTCCCTTCCCCTTCTTTTAACACAACACACAGGCACGAGCTGTGTCCCTTCCCCTTCTTTGAACACAACACACAGGCACGTGCTGTGTCCCTTCCCTTTCTTTGAACACAACACACAGGCACGTGATGTCTCTTCCCCTTCTTTGAACGCAACACACAGGCACGTGCTATGTCTCTTCCCTCGCACCCTTCAAATAGGGATGAGCACACAAAGGCCCCTAACAAGAAATGTTCATACCTTGTTCCTCTGAGTGTGTATGGTTCGTGTATAAGGAGTGTGTAAGGAGTGTATAAGGAGTGTGTAAGGAGTGTATAAGGAGTGTATAAGGAGTGTATAAGGAATGTTTAAGGAGCAGCGCAACTGGGCGGAAGAGGGAGGCTGTTGTGTGCAGTGTCTGTGTGAGATTTTTTTATATTTTTTCCAGGGTTACAGGATTCACAGGATTTACAGATAAAGCCATCAGTCAAAACGTGCGACTGCTAGGCTAGGCTGTGTTATGTGCAGTGCCAGTGTGAGATGCATGCACAAACAAGAAGTTGTGTTGAATGGATTAAGGAAACGGAGACGTTGCTGAAAGACAATGAGGGATTTAAGCCACCAGGCAGATTTAAGCTTGCCACCCCATAGAGTCTGGTCTGACAACGGACCACTAGGCTTTCAGGGCAGCTACCCTTAACGTTGCTGCCGGACAGCATAGAACTCACGCTACCAGGCAGATTCGAACCCGCGACCCAAAGAGTCTGGCCTGATCACGGACCACTAGGCTTTCAGGGCAGCTACCCTTCAAAAATATCCGCATGCACTGCAACGGCCTTACAACTAGGTGACCAGGGAACCGGGTTTGGTGGAGGAGTTTTACGGTACCGGTATTAAAGTGGCTGATTTTTCAATCAGATTAGCAAGCATCTGTTCGCAACACCTGTGCAGATCACAGCCTCCAAAACGTGCTTATTTCTGTCATCCAATTTAACATCTGTCAGCATCACCTGTGCAGATCATAGCCTCCAAAACGAGCTTATTTCTGTCAACCGATTTAGCATATGTCAGCATCACCTGTACAGAGCATAGCTAGGGTTGGCCAGAACCATACATTTATAGGTATACACGGTGTACACACGTTATTTTTAGCAGGAAAATCACCATACATACGGTCATATACGGTGCAGATATATGGTTCTGGCCAACCCTAATCATAGCCTTAAGAAATCATCAGTTCTCTGCTTCAGCTGTAGAACTGGAGTTCTTGCGTAGTGAGCGTATTCTGAGATCTGGCAGGCACTTGCCATAAAGTGCTGTGTACACTCGTAATGAGCATTATTTTTATGCCTTGCTTTAGCTCGGGTTTATTTCTTTTTAGTCATGAGGCCTGATTATGCCTTGATGTAATGACAAAGCCTACAGCAAACTGTAGCATAGAACTTGCTTACTTCCGTCAACCAACTAAGCGTCTGTCTGCACACCTGTGCAGGTCATAGCCTTCAAAACGTGGTGGGGCCTCAAGGCTTGTTTGGATCAGGCAGGTGGTCTATTTCTGTAAGCCAATGCATATTTATGTTGACTAAATGACCATCCGCTTGCGACACCTGTGCAGATCATAGCCTAAAAGACGCGGTGGGGCCTCGAGGCATGTTTGAATCAGGCAGCCCCCAAGGAAGCTTAGGGTGCGTGTGGTGTAGTCTTGTACATACGTAACTAGGGTTGGCCAGAACCGTATATATACACCGTACTATGTACCATACATGACCGTATATTTGGTGATTCCCCTGCCAAAAATGCCATATGTACACCGTACATATATGGTTCTGGCCAGCCCTATACATAACATATGTACGTACGTGCTAATATACTATCATATCATACTATTGTATGCATACGCAAGAAAACCTCCGCCCCTGATCAACTTGTATGGGTGGGGGCCGACACATGGTTCAGCTGTATATTATTGAAGGGAGAGAGGACATGTGCGTATGGTGCACCCAACATAATTAGGGTTGGCCAGAACCATATATATACGGTGTATATACGGTATTTTTGGCAGGGAAATCACCAAATATACGGTCATATACGGTAAATAATACGGTTTGGGCCAACCCTAAACATAATGTAACGCCACATAACCTCAATTTTATGAAACGCCACATAACCCCAATTTTCCATTAAACGGACAAGCCTTGGGCTCGCACCTTAGAGTCCTCATGATCTCTGATTGAAAATAAATACTGACCAAAGATCCATCGTGACCCCTTGGTTTGGAACTGCATTCAAATCAAACACAGATCAAAGGGTCATACCGCGATCTTTGGAATTGGAGAAACGATAGCTCAAACGTTGAGTCAAAGATGGACCAAAGAATCATCAAGGTCTGCATATCTGGATGATAGATCAAAAAGCTGGCATTCTCTGGAATTGGGTCGCACAGGGATATGGTTGTCTACGTTTGCATCATACGATGCAGTAGCGTCGCACAGGGATATGGTTTTCTACGTTAGCATCATACGATGCAGTAGGGTCGCACAGGGATATGGTTGTCTATGTTTGCATCATGCGATGCAGTAGGGTCACACAAGGAGATATGGTTGTCTACGTGTGCATCAGGGATAAAAGAAGGTAGGCGGGGATGTACCAAGGAATTTAAATACAGTGAGAAACAACAGAGAACCACAGAATAGAAGAAGGATAAGGCCCAGCCAAAGAGGTCCAACAGAATACCAGAGTGATAAACTAAGCATATCACTTTTGCTGCACTACCAGAACTGGAATTAATGTGTTTCACACTGGACTCCGCAGCTCGTGCAAACAATGGAGCTTGAATAGGCGTACAGAGATTGCCAAGAGGGTGTGCTGGGAAAGTGTGCATCTTCACCACACTGCAAAGTCACTTAACAACAAATGTGGACTAATTCTCAGGCTCAGAGTATTGCAAAGTCGAGTAACAACAAATGTGGAGTAATTCTCAGGCTCAGAGTATTGCAAAGTCGAGCAAAAACAAATGTGGAGTAATTATCAGGCTCAGAATATTGCAAAGTCACGTAACAACAAATGTGGATTAATTCTCAGGCTCAGAGTATTGCAAAGTCGAGTAACAACAAATGTGGATAATTCTCAGGCTCAGAGTATTGCAAAGTCGAGTAACAACAAATGTGTAGTAAGTCTCAGGCTCAGAGTATTGCAAAGTCTTGATGGGCCTTACCTGATTACGAACAGTAGGGCTAAGTTTTAGAAACAATGCAATGATACAGACTTTAACGCTACAGCACGATGGAAAATAGGGCTTGATTATATTAACTATTAGACAATGCAACACAAAAAAGTGCGGAGTTCAGAAGAACTAGCCCTAGTAGATCATCGAGTGTGAGGTGGAGAGTAAGGAATAGGGATTTGCAATCGTGCTCATGGTTTTTTTCCTTGGGGCTGTGACTACACACAGACATTCACTCACACATGCAAGCGCACACACACACACACACATACACACGCACACGCACACGCACACACACTCAACACACACACTTGCAGATCAACCGAGCTCCCTCACCCCAGGCCCCTTCGCAGACACAGCTCCACCAACGGCGGCAGTGTCCTGCACCCTCTTCCACCGACTACGTACGATGCACAAAATGGCCGAATGAATGGCAGAGAGCCCATCCAACTCCCCTCCATCAAACAGAAGCAGCATGGCTCTGGGGGCGGGCTGAGTGATTCAGGTGTGCGATTTGAGCGTTTGCTCTGTTCAAGTCCTGTGTGCATGTTGTATGCTGCCAGCGTTCCAGAGTCGCGTTGTGTGTGTGTGTGTGTGTGTGTGTGTGTGTGTGTGTGTGTGTGTGTGTGTGTGTGTGTGTGTTGGGCAGTAAGGGGGTCGGATGGGTGGGGATGTGTGCGCGTTTGTGTGCGCTGCTTTTCAGCTTTGAATTTGTGTGCGAGCTTGGCCTTGCTTCAACAATTGTTTTTGTTGGCATGTCCTTGGCAGGCAAGCGCAACAGCGCTGCACATGACCTCAGCCTTGAATTTGCGTGATGCGTCATGGAATCATGAGCCTTGCTTCACGCATTGTTGTCCTGCATGTCCTAGGAAAGCAAGCACAACAGACAACGGCGCTGCACAAGATCTCAGCCTTGAATTTGCATGATGCGTCATGACATTATGAGCCTAGCTTCACGCATTGTTGTCCTGCATGTCCTTGGCAGGCAAGCAAGCACAACAGACAACGGCGCTGCACAAGCACAAGATCTCAGCTTTAAATTTGCATGATGCGTCATGACATTATGTGCTTTGCTTCACGCATTGCTGTCCTGCATGTCCTTGGCAAGCAAGCACAACAGACAACGGCGCTGCACAAAATCTCAGCCTTGAATTTGCATGATGCGTCATGGAATTATGAGCCTAGCTTCACGCATTGTTGTCCTGCATGTCCTAGGAAAGCAAGCACAACAGACAACGGCACTGCACAAGATCTCAGCTTTAAATTTGCATGATGCATCATGACATTAAGAGCCTTGCTTCACGCATTGTTGTCCTGCATGTCCTTGGCAGGCAAGCAAGCACAACAGACAACGGCGCTGCACAAGATCTCAGCCTTAAATTTGCATGATGCATCATGAAAATATGAGCCTTGCTTCACGCATTGTTGTCCTGCATGTCCTTGGAAAGCAATAACAACAGACAACAGCGCTGCACAAGATCTCAGCCTTAAATTCGCATGATGCGTCATGAAGTTAAGAGCTGAGTTCTGCTTCACGCATCGTTGGGGTGCAGGCTTTCGGCTGGCCACCAACGCGTCTGAGACGCTGCGGAAAGCACCCTCAATTAACAGGGTCTCGAATGCCGGAGGTGGAGACAAAGCACACACAGGTCTGGATGTATGTGTGTGTGTGTGTGTGAGCACGCATGTATGACCTTGCATGCAAGCCTGGCCTCTCTGTGTGTCTGGTTGTGTGTATATGTATGTACGTGTGTGTGTGCATGTGAGCACGCATGTATGCCTGTACATGTGAGCCTGGCCTCCGTGTGTGTGTGTGTGTGTGTGTGTGTGTGTAAAGTCCAAAGAAATGTGTGTCTATGCAAACACACACACACATACGCACACACACATACACACACACGCATGCACGCACGCACACACACACAAACACACACACACACATACTCACACATACTCACACACACACACATACACACACACACACACACACACACACACACACACACACACACACACACAGAAAAGAGCAGCAAATCTAGCAGCCCCAAGGCCAACAAGTCCTCCCCCTTTGCCATCAGCACAGACGGGACTGCCCATCCAAAAGCAACCACCAAGCTTTCTGCCAGCCACCACTCACTTGCAGCCTCCAGTGCCTCCCCCAAGAGCAGCACAAGCGGGGCAAGGAAGGTTACTGCAGCAGGTGTGTGTGTATTCGCGTGTGTGTATATGTGTGTGTGTGTGTTTGTGTGTGTGTGTGTGTGTGTGTGTGTGTGTGTGTGGTTGTGTGTCACAAAGAGCAGCACCAGAAGTAAGGTTTTTGCAGCACGTGTGTGTATGTGTGTGTGTGTGTGTGTGTGTGCGGGTGGGTGTAGGTGTGTGGGTGTTCGTGGGTGGGTGGGTGGGTGTGGGTGTGGGTGTGGGTGTGGATGTTGATGTGGGTGTGGGTGTGGGTGTGGGTGTGGGTGTGTGTTTGGGTGTGTGTGTCTGGGTGTGGGTATGGGTGTGCATGTGTGTGTTTGGGTGTTGGTATGGGTGTGCGTGGGAGTGCGTGTGTGTTTTGTTGTTGGTATGGGTGTGCGTGGGGGTTGGTTATAGGTATGGGTGTGCGTGGGAGTGTGGGTGTTCTTTTGCGTTTGGGTGTGCGAGTGGGAATGTGAATGTGTGTGGCAGTGGGTGTGCGAGTGGGAGTGTGAATGTGTGTGGCAATGGGTGTAAGGGGGGGGTGCAATGCACTTGAGAGTGTGTGTATGTCTAGTTATTGGAATTACTAATGTGTGTATGTTTAAGGAATCGTGTATGTTTATAGAATCGTGCGCTGTCCTTGAAACACATGTTTGCAGGCTCGTCACGCAAAAGTGATGTGCCAGAGGATGGCACTGCGCATGCGCACACACACATACACACACAGACAGACATACACAACACACACTCACACACAAACAAGCACACACACACTCACACACACACAAGCACACACACACACACAAACACACACACAAGCACACACACAAGCACACACACACAAGCACACACACACAAACACACACACAAGCACACACACACAAACACACGCACACACACACACACACACAAGCACACACAGAGACTAAACGCACACACACACACAGGCAGCACAGCTCCAACAGATGGGGGGAGCAGAAGCCGCTCTTCGGTTGAGGTTGACAGTGGTGCTCAGCTACGTGTGGCCCTGGACGCTCTGCTGGAATGCGTGCCTGCAAAGTGTGTGTGTGCGTGTGTGTGTGTGTGTGTATGTGTGTGTGTGTGTGTGTGTGTGTGTGTAGAGGTGTAGGTGTAGGTGTAGGTGTGTTTGGGTTGTGGGGGTGTTTTTGGTTGTGGGTGCGGGTGCAAGTGCTGGTGTGTTTGTGGGTGTGAGTGTGGGTTGGGGTGTGGGGTATGGGTGTGGGTATGGGGGAGGATGTGGTCGCACAAATGTGTGCGCAGTTGCGTAATGTGCACTCTAACACTGTGCATGTGTGTGCACATAATTCATGCCTCCAAATGTGGTGCTGCTTGGGTGTGGTTGTGGGTGTGGGCATTGGCGTGTGTGTGTGTGTGTGTGTGTGTGTGTGTGTGTGGATCAGGTGTGAATGTGGGTGTGGGTGTGGGTGAAGGTGAAAATGAAGGTGAAGGTGTGGGTCAATTAAGTACATACTGCACGTAAAAAATAAAACTGCCCCTGATTCATGTTTTGGGGGGAGGTGGAGTCATGTCTTGTCAATATGCAACCTAAATTCATTTTACACAATCTTCCAGATTATGCAAGGACTATACGGGATATTACATGTGGCGGTGATGGATATTTTTTGTGAGATGTTTGTTTAAAACGGGGGGGCGGTAAGTACATGTGCGTACAGTACTGCTGCATCTCTATGTGCTGGTGTGGTATCAAGTATAAGGTAATTCGTGCTTCTGGTCTGGTAATCATTGGATGGAGTACCTAGCACTTGAGTGGTGTGTGTATGGAAGCCCCAATTTGCGTCTGGTGTATGTGTTTTTTTGCAATTTGCGTGTACGACGCAGGCTGAGTGGCAGTGTTCGAATGTAGGAGTGGCTGGAGAATGTGATCAATTGTCTTATGTGTCTTTGCTCTTGTTTGGGTTGGTGCACACACGTGCATGTGTACACACGCACACACACACACACACACACACATACACACACACACACACAAACACACATACACAAACACACACACTCAGATTCAGGCTAGAACACCGCAAACACAAGGGCCACTTTTGGGTTGTTGAGAGCTACATGCACACACATACACACACAATTACACACACTAAGACACACCATATAGGCACACACACACACACACAAACATACACACACATACACACACACATAAATTCAGGCTCAAACACCACGCACCTATTGGCCGCTTCTGGATAATTGAAAGCCTGCAGCAGGACTCATCTGTCAAGGGGGCAGTAGAGAAGGCATCAGCAGGTGTGCCCTGTACTGATCTATAAAATTTAGAATGCGAAGCGGAAGAAGAAAAAACTGTTTTGAATCAGTTTGAATGGTCATAACAGACAGAGGGGGTCCCCAAGCTTTTTAATAAATATCCGCAAACTGTTAGATGTGCTTTCACCCAATGGACTGCACTGTTTCGTACAATAAGCACACCGTTGGACGCGTATTGAAGCTAGCTTTCTGACGCACTAATTTCCAGACTGTCCTTTTGAGAAATGGGGCTGCTAGACTTGTTTGAGTGGAAGTGGGTTTGCCAAGCTTGGGGACTGTGGCTAAATAGCTCGAACCCTTAACTACTTCGTGTAGCGGATTTGCACACACATGCATTATAAATGACACATGCACACGTGTCATAACAAACGACACACACACACACGTGTCATAACAAACGACACACACACACACACACACACACACACACACACACACACACACACGTGTTATAAGAAACGACGACACGCACACATGCAAAATAAACGACACGCACACACGTGTCATAACAAACGACACACGCACACGTGTTATAAGAAACGACGACACAAACATGCATAACAAACAACACACGCACACGTGTCATAACAAACGACACACGCACACGTGTTATAAGAAACGACGACACACACACATGCATAATAAACGACACACCCTGTCCAAAACCCAGACAGAAGGGAACCCGAAGGAAGTCCTTCGGACGAGGGTTGTTCCAAAAGGCCCGTTCAAGAAAACGGCGATTGCTGAGCAGGCAGTAAAAGCCACTCCCATTTTTAATAAAGCCTTGCCCTATCAAGTAAGGCTGTTATAACTGATGTGCATCCAATAGCTGACTTGCAGGGGAAGAGGCTTACCAGCATAGTTTGATCCCTGACCATTTTGCGTATATAAAAAAGGCTGCACAGTAAAAACCATGCCCCACATTAAGAAGAAAAAAGGACCGCCTCAATATTAAGCCTTATGTGCATACACACACACACACACACACACACACACACGCATACATCCACACACACACACATGCATACACACACATACACGCACACACATCCACACACACAAGGGTCTAGCTGCCTTCGTTACCAATCTCACCACCCTCGTCTGCAGGCCAGACAGCCAACCCCAAAGCCAGCCCTTCCTTGAAAAAGGCACCTCTCAGTCATCTGAGTAAGGTCTCCAGTCTCGCAGTAGGCAGAAGCAGCAGCAAGCCAGCTAAGAATGCTGCCAACAAAACCGGTATGGACAGGATTGCAGGAGAACAGAATCTGAGGACGCCATTCTCGGGGTGGGAGCCGCTGGTGCAGCTACGCCAGGTGTGTGTGTGGGTGGGTGTGCGTGTGTGTGTGTGTGGGTGGGTGGGTGGGTGGGTGGGTGGGTGTGGGTGTGTGGGTGTGTGTGCGTGCGTGTGATTGTGGGTGTGTGCG
>Ga0307942_1000405_pt1 | contig 29334 bp, 26 predicted proteins | sample OrgLakmetagen175_FD_201846 | JGI IMG/M metagenome (GOLD analysis project Ga0307942, IMG submission 201846) | Saline water microbial communities from Organic Lake, Antarctica - #175 | ecosystem: Environmental > Aquatic > Non-marine Saline and Alkaline > Saline | place: Antarctica: Organic Lake... | reverse complement strand
ACGTTGGGCTTCATTGCATTATGCTCTAGTACGTTGACATTCTTATACGTTGGGCTTCATTGCATTATGCTCTAGTACGTTGACATTCTTATACGTTGGCGTTCATTGCGTTATGCTCTAGTACGTTGACATTCTTATACGTTGGGCTTCTCTGTTTCATTTTCACACAGGGCTGGAAGCCATGCAAGGAGCAGCCCAAGCCCTATCCGCAGACTTCTTGGCTACCCTCGCCTCCGCCACCACGGCTGTGCGTTTGCTCAAGTTTTCTGGGCCAGGAAGTGCAGGTGTGGTGTATTTGGGCATTTGTGATAGGGCAGTGTGCAGTTACATTGTTCTGTCCAGTTATGCCACTACGGCTGCCTGGCTGCTCACGTTTCTTGGGAGGCAAGAAGTGCAGGTGCAGAGTGAGAATAAGATTTTTTCAGCTATCCCTTTAGTCAAATAATCATCAGCCAAGCCATCACACATCACAGAAAACTCTGCATGCAAACACTCTTCCCTGTGGTTTAATACATGTGGGTGCATGTTACATAATGGCTGACATTATTATCAGGGCTGTGCCAGTACGGTGTACGGTTATATTATTATGCATCGACTTCCCAAGCAAGCATGCGCCGTAAATACATACGCATTTCTCACAGGCAGGCACGTGTTATATGATGGCTGATACTGTCATGCGCTTACTCGCTAAGCCCACAGGCCTTACTCGTTAAGCACACAGGCCTTACTTGTTAAACCCACAGGCCCTACTCGTTAAGCACACAGGCCTTACTTGTTAAACCCACAGGCCTTACTCGTGAAGCCCACAGGCCTTACTTGTTAAGCCCACAGGCTTTACTCGTTAAGCCCACAGGCCTTACTTGTTAAACCCACAGGCCTTACTCGTTAAGCACACAGGCCTTACTCGTTAAGCCCACAGGCCTTGCTCGCTCAGCACACAGGCCTAACTCGTTAAGCCCACAGGCCTTACTCGTTAAGCCCACAGGCCTTGCTCGTTAAGCCCACAGGCAGGCGCATGTTATATAATGGCTGACACTGTCGTGCACCTACTCGTTAAGCCCATGTGTGTTGTGAGTATGCTCGTCATGTATGTATGAATGTATGTATGAGCGTACGATGATAAAGTGTCTGCCACACTCATTGCACATCTGCGGCTTTAAGTTTGAACATCGCTATCACAATATTACTATGTTTTTGTCACTTTTTTTGCCCCCTCAGCTGTTTATGGTAGTGAATCTACTCAGGTCCTTCAAGCGCAGAATGGCTGAGTTAACCGTAAAAGCTGATGTCCGTTTTGTATACCCCACAACTAGGTCCAACACGCTTTGTCTTGCCTGATCTACATCTCTGTGCATTATGCGCACAATTGCTTTGAAAGTCTCGGTCTGGAGCAGGGGGCTGCCAGCCACCCTCCAGATCCCAGCTATTTTTTTTCCCTTCATCGGGGGAGACTCACGGCGCTTTGGGCCAATGCTTCTCCTTTTCCTTAATTGATGCAGGGAGTGTTTTGCTGCCTGCGTGGTTTTCCTTGTCTTTTCTTTTCTGCATGTCCTTGTATATTGGTGTACACACAAAAGGAGTGACAGATCGTTTTGTTTGGGCTGTACGTTTTTGTTCCTATGCATTTCTCATAAAAACGGCACCAGCAGCGTGGCCTCATATGACCGCACTTTGTTAGTTACACAGGTGACGGGAAGCAGGAGTCTTATTTTGTTCATGTACACGTAGCTGCAACACAGACATGCACACACACATATATGCACACACACATACACGCGCCACTGTCTTATTGTGATCATGCATACATGTAGTTGCAACACACAAATGGACACACATACACACATGCACACACACACATGCACACACACACACACATACACACACACACACACGCGCGCGCGTGCAGGCGGGCATGCCAGCAGCGAGGCTGCATCTGATGGGGTGATGCTCCATGAGGGAGGGTCCAGTTTGGGTGGCAGCAGTGGAGCATCGTCAGATGTTGTTATGGTCAGCCCCCCTCGGCCTCCTGAGGCCAAAGATCCTACTTCAACAGGTTTGTTTTGTGTGTGTGTGTGTGTGTGTGTTTGGGAGTGAAAAGTGGGGGGGGCAATATGGTGCTTGTGGGCGTGGGGTGGGGTGGGTGTAAACCTGGCCGTTGTGATCAAGGGCAAGGTTTCCCTGCATTCCTATTTTCGACTTGTCCAGAATTAAACCCATGCATACGCACGCACACCATAAACGCCCGCACACAAATATACACACACACACACACCATAAAGGCTGGCACATACATACACAAACACAGACACATACACACCACAAGCGCTCACACATGCACGCATGCAAACTACACAATCACAAACATAGAGGCCTCTGGAGCTGCAGCTACCTCTGTGGCTGTGAGCCAAGTTGGCCTCGCAGCAGGAGTGATAAGCTGGGGAGTCCTGCATGGTGATCTGAGCAGTATGCGGCCGCTGCTGCTGCACTGTCTGCCCCACTTCCTGCGGCTGCAAGAGCTTGCAGGTATGAGCTGTGCATGTGTGTGCCGTCTAGGTTATGACTTTTGAGCAGCATGCATGCAGTCTCTGATACAGCATCATCTGCTCCTATCCCTGCGGCATGGGCTTGCACACTCGTGTGTGTCTGTGTGTGTAAGTGTGTGTGCTGTATGCTGTATGTAGCAGGGAGATCTGAGCAGCATCCACCCCGGCAGCTGGCTGCTTTGCCTAATTTCCCAAGATAATCAGCACGTGTGCGTGTGTGTGTAAGTGTGTGTGTGTGTGTTCGTGTGCGTGAGGTATCCCCGTGTCTGGCACACAGCACCTCACATATCCCTGCACTGATCTGAAGTTTGCTCTCAACGCCTTTGCAGGCCCCACCACACAGAATGTGGCCATGGAGGCGGCCATGGCACTGGCCATGTTGAAGTACGTGCCTGTGGGAACGAGCGCTGGGGCAAACCTCGTGACAGATGCGCTGCAGGTGATGAGGGATGGTGGGTGTGTAGGGTTGGCCAGAATCGTGTATATACACCGTATATGACCGTATTTTTGGTAATTTCCCTGCCAAAAATACCGTATATATATATGGTTCTGGCCAACCCTATGGGTGTGCTGTGGGGGTATGGGGGTGGGCGGTTTGGGTGTAGATGTGTAGACCCAGGAACAGAAGAACAATTTTTTGTGATGGCAGAGATGTGTAGATGTGTAGGTGTGTAGATGTGTAGACCCAGGAAAAGAAGAACATTTTTTTGTTAAGGCAGAGATGTGTAGATGTGTAGATGTGTAGGTGTGTAGGTGTGTAGACCCAGGAAATGAAGAACAAACATTTGCGATGGACACGCTGCTGGTGAGGAGAGGTGGTAGGTCTGTGTGAGGTGTTTCTTTGGTAGGTGGTAGGTCTGTGTGAGGTGTTTGATGTGGGAGTCTGGTCGCCGCAGGATGCTGGGGCTCCAAGCACTGTGTCCTTTGTAGAGGGTGCCATGAAGAGGGCTTGCTTGCTCAAACCGATGGGGACATTTCAATTTTTGCTGTAAAAGCACTGTTCATTAATATGAAGTATGCAGGATTGAGCGCCGATGGCAAAGTGTGTGGAGGGTCTTTGGGGATGCTGCTTATAAATAGTAGCCTCTAACTTACAATAGGAGGTATCACTGCCTGCTGCTGTACGTAATCTGTTGTGCGTACGTAATCAGCCTCTCGCACTGCTCTGACCTCTGCACTCACCCAAATTGCACACACACACCAAAAAACTGCAGGGTGCTGCTTCCCCGACCACTGCCACCACTGCCACTGCTGCTGCCTCGGCAGCAACAGCTGCTGCGTCGGCAGCTGACACAGGTAAGGAGTCTTGTGGCACATTCTTGTGACACAGGTAAGGAGTCTTGTGAATGCATGCGCTCATGTGTGCATTTCCTTGGGCACTTCAGCTCTGGCCCCTTGACCATTGACTGTGTGCTGCATCGGCAGCTGACACAGGTAAGGAGTCTTGTGCCTGTATGTGCTCATGTATGCATTTCCTTGGGCACTTCAGCTCTGGCCCCTTGACCCTTGACTATGTCCCGCGTCAGCAGCTGACAGAGTTGAGGAGTCTTGTGCCTGTATGTGCTCGTGATCTCTATCTCCTGTGCACATCAGCTACAGCCCCTTGACCGTAAAATCTTTTCTACAGGCAGCTGACAAAGTCGAGGGAGCTTGTGGCAGTATTTGCTCGTGACCTCTATCTCCTGTGCACTCAAATTCAAGCCCCTTGACCATTGACTACGTTCTGCGTCAGCAGCTGATTCAATATAAGGAGTCTTGTAAATGTATGCGCTGTACTCTGCTTTTTCTTGGGCATTTATTAAGCTCTGGCCCTTTGATTATTACATTCCAGGATATTTTGACTTTCTGTTGCTTCTTTTGGAAATCCACATTTTAATCGTGATTTCGCTATCGATAAAGTAAGCGTTTAAATGGCAGACCCTTTCCTGCGCTTTGGTAGTGACAGTGATTTGAAGCTGTGCCTTTGACCCTTCGTAGGCCTGCCCTACAACGAATTCGTTATGGGTTACTGACACACACACACACACACACACACACACACACACACACACACACACACACACATACCCACACACACACAAGCGTACTTTCATGACTGTGCACCATGTATTATAGCTGCTTGTCTATTTAAATGTCATGGTATTAGTACATTGGCATAAGTTGCAGACATTAATTGCGGTCGGTGCTAAATGCTTGGAACCTAAGGGACCATAATTGACGTGGATCAGTTTGGGGAGTGGTGATCACTGCCTGCATGGTTTTCTATCAATCTCCTTCTTCGTCCTCTGATGCGTTTGTTAAATCAATATAAACATATTCGGCGCCACTCACACATTTTAATGTTTGTACAATTTAAAGAGCGAACACACACACACTCACACACACACATGCATACACACAAACACACACATGCATACACACAAACACACACAAGTACATACACACACATACACTCACGCACATACACACATTCACACACACATTGTCACAACCACACACTCACACACACACTGTCACACACATCGCAGCTGCGTCAACAGCAGCTGCAGTGGCAGCAGCTTCCTCTGGAGGGCAGCAGCATGAGGTCGAAGCTGCTGCAGTGGCTGCTGCACAGTCTGCTGCAACTGCTGCTCAGGTAACAGATGGGCTCATTTCATTTCACAACGCTTTTTCCAGCCTACACAACGCAAAGGTTGCTGCTTGTGTTATCAGATGTGTAATTTACACACTGGAGCGACAGCAAAGTCTGATCCAAGTCTAATCTAAGTCTAATCTCAGTCTATCAAAAATGATGGGGGTGAGCTAGACAGTAGCTGCGTACTGTGGAAGTGTAAGAGGCAGCCGTTATTTAAGGCGTCTGTGTTTTTGCTTTTGTACAAGTGACGCGACAATGGTTCAAAACAATGGTTCAAAACATTGGTTCAAAACAATGATCCATAGAAAACGATGGTTCGAAGGTGGATAACAGCGTAGCAGCAGTAAGGAAGCCTTGTTGCACAAGGACGTTTACGCGCACACTCGCACGTGTACTCACACACGCACGCACATACACACACATTCATAACTACACACGCACGCATGGGCTGCTGCAGAAGATGGTGGCCAGCCGTGGAGTGTGCGTGCAGTTGCCCTGAGCTACGCACAGCCCTTTTCGTCGTGTTCACACAATATACGCAGAAGCACACACACACACACACAAACACACAAATGTATAAACACAGGCTGCAGCAGCAGCAGGCGGTGAGCTGTGGAGTGCACGTGCAGCTGCCCTGAGTTACGCGCAGTCCTTTTGGTTCCGTACTTGCTTCCTGCTCAGCAGATGTGCTGTCAAGCACCTGGAGGAGATTGTACTTTCAAGGCTGGCCGATTCTAAGGTGCGTGTGCCTGTACGTGTGTTATGTGTAAAGTTGGCCAGAACCGTGTATATACGGTGTAAATATGGGGTGTTTTAGGCAGGGAAATCATCAGAGGTGGTCATCTGAGGCCCCAAACAGGGGTACTTTAGGAATGTGGCTAGAGTATTTGCGCCGGAACTGGCTATTTTTAAGCTCAGGACCCAGAGGTAGCCCTTCTGATAGCACCTAAGCTTGAAACTAGCCAGTTCCGGCGCACACATCTAATTGCCCGCAGCGTGAACCCTATTTTTCACCACCATTCTCTCATATTTCACCACCCACTGACCTGATTTGTGTCATTTTTGTATGAATCGTTTACATTTCAATCGAAATATCATTGCAACAAAAATGGGGCAAACGGAGCAGCACTTGGTCAGATACTCCATTTTGGCCCATTTCCCTTAAAGAAAATCAGCAAAAGGGGTGCCAAAAAGGTGGAAAATCAACCTTCACCAAATATACCTTTCAAAACCCCAGGATGATTTTGTATCATAAAGCAAGTCCCCCTGTCTTGTTTTGGGATGAAAAGAGGCCCTGGTTGGGGCGTGGTGGCCTGTAATGTGGAAACTCAGTGTCAGTGCCAAAATTTGAAATGTATTTCTGTCCAGACCACTGGGGTGGTCCTTTTGGCCCCAAATTTCATGAACCATCTAGTTATATCATTCAAACATGATTTGTGATTTGCATCGAAAAAGTCACATTTCAGGACATTTGCTTCGTCGACCCCCTCTGGGAAATCATCAAGTGTAGGGTCAAATTCCTGGTATGTGTACAGTTCTGGCCGACCCTGGTAATGTGTCGATATTGTGTAGATGAGTGTGTGCTACGTAGCGTTCCGTGCACACGCGTGTGTGTGTGTGTGTGTGTGTGTGTGTGTGCGTGTGTGTGTGCGTGTGTGTGTGCAGAGCTGTAAAGAGTATGCCGGATGTTTGTGACAGCTTTGGTACAGTCCCCCATGGGTGTGTGAGCTTAGAATTGTTGGTGTGTTGTTACTGTGTAGATACTGTGTAGATACTGTGAATATACTGTGTCGATACTGTGTCGATACTGTGTCGATACTGTGTCGATACTGTGTAGATACTGTGTCGATACTGTGTAGATACTGTGTAGATACTGTGTCGATACTGTGTAGATACTGTGTAGATACTATGTCGATACTGTGTAGATACTGTGTAGATACTGTGTAGATACTGTGTCGATAAGTGCTGGCCAATAAAGTCCCCAATGGGCAAGTACGTAGGTGTGGGTAAGAGATCCATGATTTTTTCCGCTGCCCTTTTTTCCATTTGCTCATGGGTTTTTTGGTGCTTGCTTCACACTTCTCTACGGAGCTGTATCAAGTAGACACGCGCGCACCAGAACATTTTTGCACACAAATTTTGATATCTGTGCAGAGGCTTTTGTTGCCGCTTGTGAGGCAGAAAGCCTGCGCCCTTGTATGCACCTCAACATACGTACATATATTCACCACTAATACATTTTCATTTCATTGTTCATGTACAGTACTTGGAAACACTTTTACTCATAGTCTTCCTTGCTTGCATATCAACTTCAACTTCAGCTTCAACGCAACTGCATCCACTGATCTCCATTGTTTGTGCACGTGTGCCTTGCAGCCTGAAGTTCGGACAGTAGCAGGAGCCACTTTGTCTGGAATGGTGAGCAACAAGCACGGCGGCACGACCAAGCATGTTTGCCTGAAAAGCCTTTTTTCTTTTTTATTAATCAAGACTGGCCCAAGTGTTCGTTTAAACCTTAAAATTGTTGGATGAATCTGAGGGTTTGACCTGGTGGTGAAGTAGGATTCTTTTGTCGGTTGAATGAAGTAAAACGTTAAGATTGCTTGTTTTCGGTTGCTGTTGGCCAGAACAATATTGTTTGTAGAAACCAGGTCTAGTCTCTCAAACAAAATAGGCACAGAATAACACAGAATGACACAGAATAACACAGAATAACACAGAATAACACAGAATAACACAGAATAACACAGAATGACAGAATAAGAAGGTTTGCCAACTCATAATATTTATAACCCTCTTTGTGTACACTTTCACGTTGTGAGACAGCTTACTTCACGTACAATACACATGCACACAAGCTCCCTTTCTGCGCTCAACTCTTATTTTGACCTCACCCTTGTCACTCCCACCGACTTTCTGTGAAACGTTAGGTGCGTGGCATGCCAGAAGCCGAGGCAGATTCTCTGCGTGCCAAGCTGGTGGCTGACGCCAACACCCTGCTGCGACCCAACAGGAATCGTGGGGGTGCAGGGGGCAGAGCCAAGGTTGGCTGCGGTAGCTCTGCACCAGCAACAGGAGATGGCGACACAGGATTGGTGGCACAGCAGCAGCAGCTGCTGATGAAGCATGGCCTGGTGCAGGTGCGTGCATTTATTTGTGTTGCGTGTGTGTTTTTTTGTGTTGTGTAAAGCACAGCACAATTCCCCCCCGTAGTATTTTATACAAAGGGACAGGAATAGGAATGGCCAGCACCATATATTTACAGTGTATATACGGTTATTTTGGCAGGGAAATCACTAAATATGCGGTCACATATTATGCGGTCACATATGGTGCATACATATATACTTGGTTTTGGCCAACCTTAGACAGGAAGGAGGACATGTTGTGGCACCGCAACAACAGCTGGTGGTGGAGCATGGTCTGATGCAAGCGTGTGTGTGTGTATAAATGCACATGTAAGCATCTCTGAGTTTAAGTTATGATCATGAGTGAGCTGCCCTGAGATGAAGCAAGATGAGGTCCTTTTTACTGTTATGTTGGGATTAAACCTTCCTCAAAGCGTTCCTACTGTCCTCTCCTTACACTCATCTTTGTGACTGGATGTGGCATACACACTGGGATCAAGTCTACCTCTGTCCACGCGTACCACCCAATGTCATGGCGTACACACACACACACACATGCACTCATGCAGGGCCTGAAAGCTTTCCTCCTGTCTTCCCCATACGACTGCCCTCAGTGGATGCCCCCATTGCTCATGGCACTGGTGCGGTCTGCTTCAGCAGCACAGGAAGCCTCCCTCAGATCTGCTGCAGCAAAGGTAAACGTGTACAAGAGAATATTGCTGTGAATTTAAGCCAGTTATTAAAAATGCGTGAGGTGAGACAATATGGGGGATAATAGACAGGCTTGAGTGCATCCTTCAATGAGTAAATCAAAAACATTCAAGCAGACTCAGAACTGGACCAAAAAGGTGCTGGGCTTCCCAGCCTCCTTCAGATTTGCGGGCAGCAAAGGTAAAAGATTAGGAGGATAGCTGCATGATTCCTTGCTTTAGCAGACTCAAAGCAAGGGCAGACTTAACACATAGCTGCTGATAGATTGTCGTGACGGCCGCTGTTCTGGACTATAAGAGTGGAGGGAGGAGAGGCATCCTTTTCTGCATGTCGAATCACACAGAAGTGTTGCAGCTAAAAAGCTTACAGGTAAGGTTTTTACCGTACAAAAGTACACCTCCAGGAGAGAGGAGTTTGTGTAACTTTTGGACGGCATGTACGAATCCCCTTATAAATTAGATATTCGGAATCCTGACGTCGAGAGCTTTCGATTGATATATGTATGGGTTTGATCGGAGGGGGGGGGGTGGGGGGGGGGCCGAGTTTTTTGGCCCCCCCCTCCAAAGATTTAATGGGCCACTCCTGCAAAATTTTAAATATATCAGCGGAATACTCAGCTTAAGCCCAGTTGGTCGGCACCCTTTTTGAGCAAGTTGGGTAAGGGGAGAACGCTGTGGACATGTCCAAAAGTCAGAGGCACATGCGCTCGGAAATGCAGGCCACGGGGTGAGTCAAGCCAATGAAGCAGCAATTTACCCCAAACTTACAGGATTGTGCCAGCATGAGATATTCAGTGGAATTCTGAAGAAATGGATGCAATGTGGGACTGTGCAAGCCAGTTATGGGTGCCAGGGAGGTCACGTGTGCATGGGCGTCCGTATCTCAGTTTTTGCCCCATAACTCTGCAACACTTCAGTCTCAGGTCTTGATGAGTATGCAGATGGATGCCCATTTGAAAAAGGAGCAGATTGGTACCCTTTTTGTCCGGGTGGGGGCACCGGGGGTTTTGGGGAGGGGGGGGGGGGGAGGGGGACCCAGCCCAAAAAGTGCACATGCCTTCCTTCAAAAATTATTCTCCTCCCTCCTGTCACCGCTCTAATTATTGTTTTTTGGTGGGGGCAGTGGTTCAATACATATTTATTTCTAAAGGGGCGGTCGTGGGGCGGTAGCGGAAATTGAGGTTCTCGAGCAGTGCAAACAATGAGTTGTCATGAAGCTTCCCGGCACTCCCTGACCCCCCAGCCCCAGCTCCGCCTGCGCCTGCCCCTGCACCCCCAGCCCCAGCCCCAGCCCCGGCCCCAGCCCCAGCCCCGCCTGCACCCGTTGCACCCGTCGGGAAGTTCCAGTGAGGGGGGGTGGTTGCAGTACAAAACTGTAAAATAATTACTTGGGGGGGCAGTACATTTTGACCATTAATATTTAATTTTTCAGGGCGGTGGTGGATCCATGAACGTACGGTACCCCACTACTTCATAACCAACGAATAACTCGTTTCCACAATTCCATATGGCAATTTCAGCCCATGACTTCCAAAATAACTCCATCTGGCAATATCATCAGTCCATGATTTCCACAATCACTCCTTGTGGCAATTTCAGCCTATGATACCTCGTGCCTAGGTCCTAAGCTCACCCATGAGGCAACCATACATTACCTGTCACGCTACTGCACAACTCCCTAACATTTTGCAGGCGCTTTCCGAATTCAAGCGCACGCACGAGGCAGACAGCCTGCAGGCTCTGAGGGCTATGATGAGTACGGATGAATGGGAGAGCTTGCAGCAGGTCACATCGCCTGCGTCCTACTTTTCGTGAGGATTTTCGTGAGGCACAAGTTCGTGAGGCACAAGTTCGTGAGGCACAAGCAACTAGTGTACGCTGCTAAGGAATAGAGAACAAACAAAATAGCTGACTTTAAACTAGTGCTACAAATTGCTTGAGTCCTGCTTTTTGTGAGGCTTATCCCCGCTTACTTATTTGGTGCAGTTACCGTGCATTGTCATTTCTGGATGAGGTGTACCTTTTTATTTGCATGTACATATTTTTGCCAACAACTGAGGTGCGTGTCTTTTGTGTCCGTGGCCTCGCAATTGTACTGTCTCCTCATTATTGACAGAAGATGTTTTTGTGCCGGTTGTGAATTGTTAAGGAGTATACTATGCTGTGTAACACCCCTTGTGTATAAAGTACACCGATGAGCCAGAGAAGAGGAGAGGCAGCTATGTAAATAAAGATCTCCGTGGAGAGACAACGTCGGTCGATGGAGAGACCCCATATCCATGGAGACAACTGGCAATGATGTAGAATTTTGAAAAGCGGAGAAAATTGAAGACATGCTATCGGCAAAAAGAGAAGAGTGGTTCCCTGCTTGCTATCGCATGAAGTAGTGCAATAATTTTGTGGCAGGGAGCTGCTGCCTTTGTTGCCACCATATTTCTTAGTGTTACCCATAGCCGGTTTCAGGCCAAGCCTGCAACCCTCCTGATCCCCATTGATTGTTCCTTTCCTTTTCACGGTGGAGGAGCTTTACGGTACTCGGTACCGAAGTGGCTCCGTTTCCTTAATTAATGTGGAGAGTGGTTTTCACTACCTGCGTAGTTTCTTTTCTTTTCTGTTACCCATTGCAGGCGCCAGTATTGACTCCTTCAAGTTGTGGAAATGCTTTGGGCTTGTTCGTGTCAATTTTGGACACTGGCCACGCTCGCAGTTACTTGGTTCCTCCTTTGGGTGAAAGTGATGACTTGATCTGGCAAATCCAATAAAATAGTGTCAGGTTTGAATGGACACGAAGGAACCTCAATATAAGTAGGACAGGATAACGGTGCTGAAAAATGTTTGACTCAAGTTCCACGGCCTTATTGGAGTAAAAGGTCTGCATTGCCACAGCAGCTCACGAGAGAACGAAGCGCACATGCCCGCAACCGAAATCAAAGGAGACATTGGATTCAACCCCCAGAAGCTGCTGAGCAAATATACTCTAATTGCATCTACCTGCCAACCGCCTGATCCCTCGCGTTGCCACTCTACCCCCTATTTATACCCATTTACACCTTGCTTATTGCTTGTGTGTTTTATACGTGTGTTTTATATCATTACCTGGCCAAGTTCACGTCCTGCCCCCTGCCCTCCACATGGGCAACGGCCTTGCTCAGTTGCATTCAAAACCTCATTGGGAATCACCCTGACACACCTGTGTGTCAATCCGGTATTTTGGGGCTCCACCACGCCGTTTCCTCTCGAGCTCCTCCAGGCTATTCATCTGCCAGCCCAGCAGCTACAGGCACAAGTCGAGCCAGGATATGGCGTCTGATTTCCAATAAATTTTACAGGTTGTGCTCAAGCAGTACAGTGCACTCATCATCATTCGCATTGTACAAGCACACACAAACGCATCCCCATTGTTCACAAACAGATGCGAGCAAGCTACACACAAACATATATACACACACTCACGCATGCAAGCAGAGCTGCTCAGAGTAGCTGCAGAGTATACTTTCCTCACCTGGACTAGAATGAGGTCTACCACTGCATATCCCACAATGTGGATCCGACTCAGGTACACCGCCCACTGCTCCAGGGCTATAAGCAAACGCCGATCCTTAGAAAAATAATAAAAACTGTTTCTAGGTAGGCAATTATTTAATCAGTTGAACATTGTTTATATAATTAACTGAGCCCAGCAATTGCGACCCCAAACGGTTCAGAGGTTGTCGACTTATAAAATTAGCACTTTTCCCTGCCAAAAGGGGGTCCAAAACCGGAACTTCACAAATTCAAAATGTCGGGAATATTATTTAGAACACCCCTAATTGTTTCTGGCACCGGGGAGGAGCTTTTGGAATTTGACTTTTTGGCAGGGATTTCCACCCAGGTCCACCCTGCCCACCTGGGCGCCTCCCGCCTAAAACTGAGTGTGCAGGGGTGCTTAAATATATCTACCTAAGGGTCATGGATACTTAAATGTATTCTTCTGCATTGGGGCAAAACTTTTGGCAGGAATGGCTGACCTGACCTTAAGAACATGCCTTCTCTTGTGCACTCGCTTTGCACCATGCAGACCCGTTCTTTCTTTAAGAACGCGACCAGAATTACTTCAAAGTCGCGGACAGCAACATAACTGCACGATTCTGAACGGGATCAAGCAAAAACCGAAACAGTGAATTCCGCATTTTGAGGCCGATTTTTGAACGGAATCAAGCAAACATCAAAACAGTGAATCCCGCATTTTGAGGCCGTCACAACGCGCCGCTCTGTAGCCCTTCTCATCACCAAAAGTCCGACCCTCACAGCTCGCCGCGAAACTCGGCAGACCTGTTAAGTTACGCCCTACGACTTTTTCTGACAGAATCTTACGCGGAACGGACGCCCGACCGCGGAGCTATTTCGACCTCTGCAACTTTCTTAAAGAATTTTGGGATATTTGAAGCACAATACATAAATAATGCAACCCACTATCATGCGCCCCCAATTTGCTCCGGGGGGGAACACTGCACCCCCCAGCCGAACCGTCTCCGTGAAGAATTTGCCCCCATTCGTGGACCAGAATGAGCTGACTCGCGTGTTCGCACCCTCCCCCGGCCTGCTGAACGCTCGCCTGCTGGGGAGCGGCACGGCGCATGTCCTGTTCCAAGACGTCCAGTCTGCGGTCAACTGCCGGAACTTGTACCATAACTGGAACGGATGGGGCTCCGCGCTGGCCTGCGATATCCTGGGCGCGGAGGCAGCAGCGGTTCCTCCCGGCGTTGGGAGCGCAGGAGCAGGAGGAGGCACAAAGCGCCCCCGCGAGTACCAAGAAGCCTCAGAAGCAGCAGCAGTAGCCGCAGCGACGGGGGGAGGAGGGGGGTACGGCAGCTACGGTGAGTCTTTGGGGCAGGGTCACGATGGCAGAAGAGACCTTCCTGAGTCCGCTTCCCTCCTTCCCTTCACGAGGACAGACCGCCCAGAGGAGTACAGAGATAGAGGAGCTTCTCTACAGTCTATGCTTTGGCTGCATGCATCTGAGTTTCGTGCATTTCTGCAAGATCAGAGAGCTGCCTCCAGTCGTGTGTGAGAGCTATCCATCCTCCGCATGCATGCACGCACACGAAAGTGGTGCACACATGCACTCGCACATGCATTCGCAAACGTATATGCGCGTTTGCACACACATACACACACACACACGCACACACACACACACACACACACACACACACATATCACACTCAAATGCACACATGCACACATACATACACACACGACATACACGGTCTTTTGTTTTCTCATCTTGAAGTTATATGAAGGAGAATAAACAAACATGGCGTGCGTTTTGCGGCGTCTCCTCTTCCGCTGGGGCAGTGATGGTTCACTTCTCCGTTAATTGATAGATCTCTCCCAGATCCCATGTTATCGACTACCAGCGCGCTGCAGCTAATCATCTATGTGGCTCGTATAAGCGCACATGAAACACACACATACACACACAATAACACTCACACAGACAAATGCGTATGATTTGGTCCCCCGCATGCACGTATTGGCAGTAGCTGATGACCTCTCACTCGTCAGACCTTGTTCCTTAGGTTATGCCAGCTCTTTATACACAGCACCTACGACGCATTAAAGCACAGAGTCCATCAGCTTCCCTTTTGAATAAATCCACCTGGCTTTGCAAGAGCGCCTTTCCCTTTAAAAACCAGCTAATCCTCACACGTACACGTACACACCCCGCCATCCGTTCCAGATGCTGAGTACAACAAGCAGCAGAGGACAGCCAGCTCTGGGGTGAGTCCTTGTCCCGCTGGCCTTGTAATGTTGGCATGCTATAGTGTAGCTGATACACAGATGCGCTTTGACTTTCGGACAGCAGCTGTGTGTCAGCTCAGAATGGGACAGAAATCCCTGCATGCGACAGCTTATTTTGGCTTACAGCCGCAGTAAGTGTTATGAACAGTATTTTAACCTCTTGCGCGCATGCGTTGGAGCAACAGTGCTACAAAATGGGGGGGCCTAACTGCCAGGAGGTAGAAAACGCTGCCCTTCGCTCTTGTCCCTAGGTTGCCTCAGACCGGAGTTGTACAGTACATCAAAATAGGTTGAGTGGCTACATTAAGCTCTTGAGACTTTTGACTGCTGACTGTATCAAAATTGACCAGTGCATGGAACCCTTTTCACATGCGTGCACCCTCTTCCCCTGCTGGCCTCTCCATGCTCAGAACAGACGATGCGTATGGTTCCTCTTCTCCTCTTCTTGCAGCAGTTACAAGTTATCATAGATAACGTACAACATCCCCAACGAACACATGTGCTTAAAACGACGTGTGCCCGTAGGGCCCTGGCGCGCTAGCGCAGCAGTACAACGGCATCCCCATGGGCGGCAACCTAGTTCAACCTGGTGCGCCTGAACATTACCCGTTTGAAACATCTCCAGTGTCAGGGGTAGGGTTGGCCAGAACCATATACGCTGTGTATACGGCATATTTGGCAGGGAGATCACCAAATATGCGGTCACATACGGTATAAATATTATATACACAGCTCTGGCCAACCCTAGTCATTCATGATCCAGCTGTAGCTGTGTGGCGCTCAATGCTTCCTGCTGTACAATGCAATCGCAACGACCGGTGAATTTCATGGCAAAGAGGTCGACAAATAAGCAAAAAAGGGCAGCATGCGACGCAGCCGTTGCCTTTGCCCCCACAACACGTGCCTCCTACTTGGTTACTGAGACCGCAAGTCATATGCCAGGTCCCCGTCGCACGCAGGTCTGTGTTTTGTTTGGACAAGAAAGGACTTCAACCTGGGATGGCTGCTCAATCTTTGAGGACGGGGTTTACCTCTCAAAACAAACCAAGTATTGCATCGCTATTGGAAAATCTGATTCGCCTACAAGATTGCACCGCAACTCCTGCACGTGTTTCTGCGCATCTTGTGTTCCCTACGAGCGCTCCTGCCCTTCTCCTCTACCCCTTGCTGTACTACCTATATTCCGTATTACTACAGTGTAAAAAAATTAACAGCTTAGTAGGTTGTCATGAAGTTTGTATGGATCAAGCAATGGCAAGCATTGCTGGGATAAGGTATGGTAAGGTTACATCGCTATATATGCCTTTGGGGGGCATCTGAACGGAAGCTTGGTAAAAGCCTGAAACCGAACCTAACAAGGCGCTAGAAATATCAAGGGAAAAGGGCTAGGCACTCAGCCACAAAAGAGACCACGCTATATATATCTGGTTGGTTCAAAAAACTCCTCAATCAATTATCCCTTGCTGGGATATATATTGTCCCTTGCTGGGATCAAGCAATCGCAAGCACACACACCAAAATCCTGTGTGGATCATGGGATGCCCTACTTTTTAAGTACCCCGTAAAGAATTGTTAGGGCTGCATCATCGCTTTATTAGCTCCAGCTGGGGCAGCGATCAGCAAAACATGGCACAAAGTTCATGAAAACTGTTCACCTTGCTTCTTGACAGCCTAAACATGCAAACAGCAAAACTGGCTGGCTGGAAGATTACTTCCTACTCAGCCAGTGCGTTATGATGTAAACACATCAAGACACCGGTTTTACGTCGGTGCCTCCCCTTCCTTGTGTTTCGAGCTCAGAAATCTATAAGTTGAATTTCCTACCTTCGACGCCCTACAAGCTGACTATGCTGTACAAGCTGAAAAGCATTGCTACCCCACGGCAAAAAAAATAGGTTGTCATAAATATAGAATCTGTATGAATCACTTGTTTCCTCAAAAAATTGAGCAATAGTGGGATATTTCTTAGTTTCCACGGTGCCACTCTTAAATACTCTGCATAAACGGTAACAAGAGCACCGTTGTTCTAGCTATACAGGAGCTGCATGATTTTCAGGACATTCAGGAGCAGGAGCTTTTGCTCCTGGAACCATGCATGCAGAGCATTTACGGGTGGGACCTCCATACAAAAATCCGTAAACAAACAATCAGACTGTCAGAAATATTCCACGTATGACCCTGCCCGCACACAAAAGACGAGGCTTACTTCGTGGCAGCAAACATTCATTTATTGGAGTGCTCTACTTTTGGTATGCATACACTGCTACGCCTGAAAGCGTAACTTACATTTAAAACACGATCAAGGCCGATGCCAGCCACCGGAAGTCCACAGGCGAGAACCAGAGGTCATCAATATATTTCTGGTGGCCATGCCTCTCTGAAGCACCCACGTGTTTACCCTTCGTGCTTGACGGTCCAAAAAGGCCCGCTGTTCTGTTCTGCAGCTAACAGGAGCCAACAGGTGCCCATGCGTTCAAAACGTCTTGCGTCACACTGCACCAATACCTGCAGCACAACAAGCTTCCCAACTCCCCATCAGCCGACCCCCCCTTGCTCAGCCCAACCCCTTAGCAGGGCAGCCAGCCCCTCAGCCTGCTATGGCCCCGGTGCCTGGGAACACCCCCCCGCAGGGCAGTCAGGAGTTGGCACGACTGCTGCAGGCCCTCAGCGCAAACAACTACAACCCTAACCAGATCAGCAACATTGCGGGGTTGATAAGTCAAGGTTTGTGTTTGCGCGCGCGTGTGTGTGTGAGTGTGTGTGTGTGTGAGCACACGCTTGTGTTGCTTGTTAAACGTTCAATACAGCAGTGTGTGGAGCCCTGCTCTTTGGCAGTGCTGCTACTTAACCTCTCAGAGAGCTGTGTGCTGCTGATATTGGTGATGCCAAGAATATGGAAAAACGGAAACCCTCGCAGGGGTGCTCCCTGTTGTCGTAGTTAAAGTAAAGCATTGGTACGGAGCTAGCACCAAAGAGGCCATGCTTAAAACTGTTTGCATCAAGATATGCATGCGTGCGTGCCTAGCTGTGTTACATTGCCCGGAGCCTTGCCAGCATCCGTCACGAGTGAAACAAACAAGCTGCTGCTCATCCTTGTAATCATCGCCCATGCGTCGTCAGCTGCAGCGTCACCAGGAGCTCACTTTTATTAGGAACTCGATCATTTGCACCAGCCCTACGTATGTGCGGGCGCACGCACGCAACAAACCACACGCAGACCTATGCACAAACATGCATACACCATCACACATATGCTCGTCCTCGTACTGCTTCTGCACAGCTGTCGCATCTTCCGGAGCACCACCACCGGTAGGATCTGCCTCTCTTCCCATGCAGCAGCCCTCTGTCCAGCACGCACTAGCTGGCCCTGCACCCACCGCCTCTCAGGTACACCAGCATACAGATTTTCAATACATTTTCACGGACGAGGGCGTGACTTCTCTAGCTTGTTTGTGGTGTTCAACCATTCGACGGTGATGGGCCTTAGAGAGGCCAAAAAGGCGAGGAGGCATCAGACAAAATAGCCGCCTCTCAATCGTGGCCATGCAAGCCTCCGCACCACGTACAGGCTGCAGTTCGTTTAATAGGTTGCCTGATCACAGTGCCTGAGCAAGGGTGTTTACCTGGCATGGAATGTAGCGTCTATTAAGCGTTAAAGCCTGTCTCCAGGGAAACTGCGCTGACATTGACTCGCAATCCTGAGATGGGCTCCTATAGCATGGGCAGCTCACGTGGAGTACTTGGTTTTTTAAGTTCGGTATCTACAAGGCCTCATGGCTGCCCGATCGAGAGATTTCTTGAGATGTTGCTGAAAAGATCGAGATGTCGCTGAGGAGGTCGCAGAGTATTTCTCTCATTCGAAAATCTCTTTCAATTAATCATGCCCAGTCCTTCCCTTTGACGACTGCGTTCGCTCCTTGCTCCTTTGTTCTTCCTCTTTTGGGCTGACGAGGTCTTTCTCTACCCAAATTTCAACTGCTTTCGCATGCAAGGTGCCCAATTGTCCAGCTTCAAGCGCAAAGCCTTATTTTATTGTGTGCACACAACAACGCCTTTAGCATTGAAAGACACGTGAGGAATTGCTGTACAGAATACGCCAACCCTGCTTGCTTTGCTCATTTTATTGCTGAGATGCAGCATGACGTCAAAATTGCGCGTTCACAGTGGGAAGTGTGTGTGCAGACACAAATATTTGCAAGGAGTCGTGACCTTCAGCCAGGTTGTGTGGCTGGTCGGCTGCTGACTAGTTTTGGCCGGCCACAAATAAATTTATAAGCTCAGAACTAAAGAGACAAAGTTAAGTCTTCTGCTGAGAAAGGAAAATATAAACAAGCGGGTTGTTGCAGACTCAAAAAAGTTGTGTGACGTGCAGTGCAGCCTTCAAAGCTGGTGATGTCCATCACTAGTGCCGATACTTCCTCTGCTTGTTTAGTTTAGTTTAGTTTGGATTACAATTCCTCTGTTTGCCTTCATTCCCAATCGCACACCTTCACGTTATGAGCAATGTCGTGAGCAAGCTTAGTTGTTTCTGTCGGTTTCGTTGCACTCCTACTGACACAGTACATCCACGCAATCAAACACCAATGCAAACCCACACCGCACGCGCGTGCACACACACACGCACACACACACACACACACGCACGCACACACATACACACACACATCACAGCCTTTGGGCATGCAGGCATTGGGTGGGCACCAATACGGCCTTGCTCAACAGCCACTGGCAGCATCCGCGGTATGTGACGAGCTTCAGTTTGATTTGGATTACAAAGGCATTCAACCTGGGATGGTTGCCCGACTTCTGAGCACGAGGCAGGACTCATTAAAAACATGTGAAAAAGAGGCTGTGACGACGCTTTTAAAATTGTGGCGAGCTCTGCCACTCCAGCCATTTCTTAGTTGTGACGCGGTAACAAATTGACTTAGCGTCTCAATTGTTGTCAGGGAACACTGGCGTTGTTTACGCTGTACACTGTCATTAACTGGAAGACCTGTCCATGAATGTTGTGTAGCGTGTGAATGATGTAGGAATAGGGGCCTAGGCAAAGGGCCTGTTTGGGTGAAGAATGAGTTTACAGAGTTTACATACAAAGCCATCAGTCAAAATGTGCGAATGCTAGGCTGCGTAAGTAAAAAATGTGAAAATTGTGATATTTGTTGTTGTAGCACCACACTTGTGAAGAATGAGACCAGACACGTAAATTACATGCGAACCTGAAGAGTGAAAATGAACTTAATGTCGGATGTCGTGTGCAATAGCTCACACAGGCACACACTCACACACGCATATGCCAAACACCTCACTCACATTGGCAGTTGGATTAAAGGCACCTGGAACGATGACGCACCATGTGCGCATACAAACGTTCATTGTATAAATGCTCGCGTGCACACACACACACACACACACACACACACACACACACGCACACACACAGGGAATGCAGCCCAACTTGTATAACCCTGCAGCCCCACCGCAGCAACCCCTGCAGCCACAACAGTTAGCCCAGTTCCAGCAGCTTTTGGGGGGGCTTCAACAGCCACAGCCACAGGTAGAACTGCTCTAGCTTTGTTGCCATGACAACACGTTTCATCTCTTTACAGCCAGTGTGTAGTTAGTTAAGTTTGGGTTACAAAGGCCTCCAGGCTGGCATGGCTGCACAACCTATAGGTCCCAACAAATAAGTTACAGCCAGTGTGTAGCACGTGATGCACAGCTTAGACAAGACACAGAGGGAAGGTACATGCCTTTACAGGTGACGTCCTGACTCACTGCGGGCAGACCTCTCTCGCCTCACGCCTTTTTGTGCCAGCTTGAACGTGACCGATTGGGTATTGGCACACATGTGTAATGTGTAATCTCTCGTCACCCTCTGGCAAGTTTTGAATCGTGGCACTCAAAACTGCAGTCTTCTCCCGCCCTTTTTGCTAGCTTGAACGCAAAGCGTGAGTAGGGTTGGCCGGAACCATGTACATACAGTGTATAATCGATGCTTTTGGCAGAGAATCACCAGATATACGGTCATATACGGTGTATATATACGGTCCTGACCAACCCTAAGCATGAGCATTGGAGCATGCGTAACCCCCCTACAACTTCTAATGACTCCTGGAAGAGGACCTGCAGTCCCCTCACGCCCCCCTGGCCTCCGGTGCTAGCAAACAGAGCATGCACATTGCAGAATGAGCAAGGACGTGTTTGACCGGTTTTGATTTTATGCTTACCTTTGGGTAGGTTCTGCAGGCTCGTAGTGCCCTCACGGCCTACGGTGCCAGCTTAAAATTATGGTATAAGCAAAAGCGCATGCTTGAGCTCCTTTGACCTCCTTACTACCTCTGGAAATAGATTATGCAGGCCCCTCCTGCGCTCACAGTGTTTGGTATGAGCTCTAACACACAGACTGTTTAGTTTAGTTTGGATTACAAAGGCCTCCAGCCTGGCATGGCTGCTCAACCTATAGGTCCCAACAAATAAATCAAATGGTAAACTCACAGACTGTTTGTACCTAACCTGCTCACTTTCTGATCCGTCTGAATCTGTCGGCATCAGGAATGTAGCAGGCAGCAACTGGTGTGAAACCTAAATGTGCAACTTAAATGTGAAACTTAAATGAAACCACTTCTGGACTTTTAAACACAAAAGCTGCAGGTCCCTCCCGCACTCACGGCCTGCAGTGCTAGCTTAAACGTATAGCTAGCTTATGCATACATCTATAAATAAGGTAAGGTTACATCACTATATATGTCTCAGAGGGCATCTCAGCGGAAGTTTGGAATTGGCCTGAAACTACACCTGGCTAAACAAAAGAAACAGAAGCTAGAGGAAACATGAAACAGATGTATGAGAAGAGAAAAGTGTATAGAGAAAGAGAACGTTTGTTTTGAAGAAGCGCGAAGAGAAAGCATCAAGGAGAACAAGAAAAAAGCTGTTGACATGTCTCAGGATGTGCATCTATAAATAAATATATACCTTAAACATTTAGCGAGCGTTAGCATACAGCTCAAGCAATGGCACGTGTTACGATGACAAATTCTGCAGGCCCCTCCCGCCGCCTACGGTGCCATGCCCCAACCCCAGCCCCAGCCTGCCTACGGACTGCAGCCTCAGCCAGCACAGCCGCAGGTCCTGATGGGTATGCAGGTACGGCATGTGTTGTATCGCCAGCCCACTTGGTTTTCGTCTCAAGCTGGCGTGTCGTACACTTCATGTTGTTTGAGTGTGTATCGCCAGCCCACTTGGTTTTCGTCTCAAGCTGGCGTGTCGTTCTCTTCATGTTGTTTGAGTGTGGTCGTATAGCCAGCACATCTACGTAGGGTTGGCCAGAACCGTATATATTCAAACCGTATTTGTCCGTATAATTGGTAGTTTCCCTGCCAAATATATCGTGTATACACCGTATGTATATGGTTCTGGCCAACCCTAAGTAAATGTGCTGGATGTACGGCCACACTCGAAAAAAATTACGTACCGTGCCAAAATTTAATCATCCCGCACCCCAAAAAAAAATATTTAGTTTTGCAAATCCGCAACCAATCCGCACCCCCTTCAATATTTATTATATTCCAATCCGCAGGCCATTTTTAAGCCATTCTCACCAATTTAGGCCATTTTTACCAATCCGCAGGCCTAAAATTATTTATTTAATTTTCTGTCCGCACTTAGCCGCACCCCTCAAAAACATTAATTTTGCGGGGTGATATAATTTTGGCACGGTACATGGTTCTGGCACACCCTGATCTTACTGTGAACTGCGTCTCCAGCCTTACACCTTTTCTTTGACTTCCTGATTCATCAAAAGCTGCCTGCATTGCACAAAAAGTGAAAAGGAGGTAAGGTAAGGTACATCGCTGTTTATGCCTCTAGGGCATTTGAGTGGAGACATATAAAAACCCTGCAACCAAACACCTCACTGAAAAAAACAGTGATGAAGCGCTGTCCATGTTGCTTCAAGCACCCACATTATGCTGCACACTCTTCAAGCTTGCAAATAGGGATGAAAGTCGTAGAAACCATGGCTCTTTTGTGTTCTCTCTCACACACACACACACACACACACACATACACACACACAAACACACACACAGAAACACACACACACTCTGTAACTTGCTTTTTAAGTGTACACAAAGATGTATGCATGCGCATGCTCAATCTCACACATACATGTGCGCACACTTGCTTGCACATATGCTCACGCATACGCCCGCATATATACTCAGATTGCTGCCAATTGTATGGCCAGCCATCCCATGCAACCTCAGCAGCCACCTCAGCAGCAGTGGACAACTCTCACACTTACACACACACGCACGCGCACACACATGCACACAGGGTGCTCCCAATCCTATGATCGGCCAGCCCATGCAACCTCAGCAGCCACCTCAGCAGCAGTGGACAACTCTCACACTTACACACACATGCGCACAGGGTGCTCCCAATCCTATGATTGGCCAGCCCATGCAACCTCAGCAGCCACCTCAGCAGCAGTTGATGGGTGCACCCCCCCCAGCTGCACAGCACGCCTTGCCGGCCCACATGGTTACAGGCGGAGAGCCTGGGGGCATGAGAGGCAACCTAGCTCCTCCGGTGTGTGTGTGTTTGTGTGTGTGTGTGTGTGCAAGTGTGTGTGTACATATGTGGGGATTTTTGTGTATATGCATGTGTTTCTGTGTGCATGGACATGTGCGTGGCTACACATTTGTGTGTGTGAGTGTGAGAGGGAGATTCCTGTGTTGTGTCGGCAGAATAAGCATCGTTTTGTGAAAGAAAGCTGGGTTCCGTGCATTCCCTTATTTTTGTTACCGCTTCCTGTCTGAATTCCGTAAACGTGTAATTTCAAATGCTTAACCTTAAGCCAGTTGTTAAAGCCGCTTGACTAGACAACCTGTTCCATCCTCGCCAGTGCCAATGCCACAACTTGATCCTTGTAAGCATGTGTGTGTATGTGTGTGTGTGTGTGTGTGTGTGTGTGTGTGAATGCTCATTTTATATGGTGTTCTGGCTGAAAGAGGGGCTGAAAGAAGGGGAATGCCTGATCACTGCTGCATGTGATCCTCAGCGTTTCAACACCCAAGTCCTCCCTTCACGCAGGAGCGCTTCCCTCACAACGCCAGTACCACGCTGTACCTTGACCACGTCCCCACTGACATGACCAAGCGAGAGGCTGCTCACATCTTCCGTCCCGTGCAAGGCTTCCAGGTGTGTTTGTGTGTGTGTTTGTCTGTGCACGCTCGCTTTTTTGTGTGTGTGTGTTTTGTCTGTGTGTGTCTGCACGCGCGCTATTGTGTATATGTTTGTCTGCACGCGTGCTCTTGTGCATGTGTGTGCGTGTGTATGTCAATGCATGTTTGTGCATGCCTGTGTGGGGTGTGCCACGCATCTGCATGAGTGCTTGTTCTTGCACCGATGATGCCTAGCACCGATAATGTCCAATTATCCTTTGACGAGTGAGTACAAGAGCAGCCTGCGTGCCCTTCACTGTGCTCTACTGATGATGTATGAGGCCTGAGTGAGTATAGCACAGTATATTTGTTGTTGTAGCAACAAAAGCATCCGCACACGCAAGCCCAATAATTCTTTACTACACACACACAGCCCTTTCTCATTTCTGTCTGTGGAGAGATAAGGAGCTGCGTCTAGTTTACACACACACAAACACACACACACACACAAAACACACAAACATAAACACACACATACACATACTCACACACACGTGATACACACATCCTCATTCCTGTCCATGCAGGAGCTGCGTCTAGTATTCACACACACGTGCACACACACACACACACACACACACACGCACACAAACATACGCACGGTACACACATCCTCACTCCTGTCCCTGCAGGAGCTGCGCCTGATCAGTAAGGAGACCCCAGGCAAGCCGGGAGAGAGGTCCCTGAAAATCTTTGTGGACTTTGTGGACATCCCCTCTGCGCACGCTGCCATCAACCTGCTGCAGGTGCACACTGCTGGGGATGGTTGTAGTTTGGAGGGATTTTTAGAACAAAGCAGACTGATGCGCTGGTGTTATATGTATGTATTCTATCAGCACACGCTGCCATTAATTTGCCGCTGGTGCGCAAATGTTGGGGGAAACTTAGAGAGGAGTGCCAGTTTCAAAACAGCAGCACTCCTCTCTTAGTAAAGTAGCAGAATGTGGCACATGCTGTGCACGCTCTGTATGCCCATGCTGCATAAGCCACTCGCCTGCGCTGCAGGTAGTGGAGTGCAGGAGTTGTGAAGTAAACACTCCACATCCAAAGGAGGTTTGCAGTGTGCTTTTTCGACAAACAAACAAACACACACACGCGCACGCACACACACACACACACACACACACACACGCACGCTCGCACGCACACACACACACACTTACACACTCACCACAAACTGATAATATTCCCACTCAACCGTTTACAAAGTAAAGCGCTTAGAGCTGAGCAATGGGTTGCCTCCTCGCTGCACCCTACTTTTCACACACCACAAACTTGCCATTCATGCCTTGTGCATCCGTTATTATTCCGTCATACGTTATTCCGTTATTTCGATATGCATAATTCCGTTATGCATACATATGCATGCATACATCCGTGTGCAGGGCTACCGCTTGGACCTTGATGACGAGGCCTCTCCTGTGCTTCGCCCAGTGTTTGGGCGCCCCCAGCCTCCACGCAACAGCGACAGGTGCGAGGCCTTTCTCTTTCTTTTCTACTCTCGCGCCCCTTTAGGACGCAATGTTTGGGCAACTCCAACCTCCACACAGCAGCGACAGGTAGCAGGACACTCCCTCTTTGCTTCCTGGTTTCGGGGTTTCGGCACACCTTGCTAAGTGGGATGACAACCTTGATTTCTCTGTTCCTATGAGTTTGGTTGCTGGCAGGCTTCTGCTTCCATGGGGTTGCAGATTTCAAACGACTGCAAATTGTAATCTATGCTGATAGCGATCGTGCTAGTAGCGCTTCTTTTTCTCCGGCCTCATTTCATCATCCCTCTTATGCGCAGTAATATTACATTCTAACTGTGCAGACCTCCGCACAATATGTTTAGGGTGTGCCAGAACCATATATATACGGTGTGTATACGGTATTTTTGGCAGGGAAATTACCAAGTATACGGTCATGTACAGTGTATTTATACAGTTCAGGTCAACCCTGAATATGTTACATCGCTGGAATGTGTTTGTGCTGCATCATGAGGCGACGCCGCTCAAATAACTTTGACCTGCGCACTGCATCATTGCTAGTTACGGCCAATGCTAGGGTTGCAATTCATGCAACTGCACTGCAGCATTGCTTGCGGTCACCTGTTGATGATATGGCTGTGTGTGTGTGTGTGTGTGTGTGTGTGTGTGTGCGTGCATGATGTGGCGTTTTACATCTGCCCCTTTTAAAGGCACACCCCCTGTTTATCACATGCGGAGGGGCCTTTGGAAGTGCAGATGGATAGTCCTGTTTCTACTGGGCAGGATTAGGGGCAGGAGTGTCTATCTGCTCCTAAGAATCAGATCTGTGAAGGTGTGATACAATGAATGAGCTGTACAGCTGTCTGGGACTCATTTCGTCCTCCCAAAATCTTGGGTGATGAAAGTCTATGGCCTGCATAAATTAGTGTCAAGGAATTTGATGATGTAGGTACATGCAATGCGTTCATGACATACGTGGTGCATGTGGTGTCCGTCGCACACATCGTGCCCTACGTTGTGAGCCAGTGCATATGGTGTTGTGAACAGTGAACAGTGGTGTTGTGAATCAGTGCATGTGGTGTTGTGAACCAGTGCATGTGGTGTCTGTCGCACACATCGTGCCCTCGTTGTGAACCAGTGCATGTGGTTTTGTGAACAGTGCACAGTGGTGTTGTGAACCAGTGCATATGGTGTTGTGAACAGTGCACAGTGGTGTTGTGAACCAGTGCATGTGGTGTCTGTCTCACACATCGTGCCCTACGTTGTGAACCAGCAGGCGTGGAGGTCCTCCTGAGAGCCGTGGCGCTGCTGGAGCTGGGCGTGAGCCCTACAGCCGAGGAGGGCCTCCTCCGAGGCGTGGGGATGTTCCTCCAGGTGGTTCAAGGTAAGAGGAACGAGAGGAGACTTCTTAAATTGGTTCCTGAAAGGGTGGGGATCTGCAAAACAGGGTCTCAAGGTAATAGGAATGCCGCTTTTAAATGCGCTTTCCGCTTAAGATATGGGAACCTGCCAGCCAAGTGCACCCCACATCACCGTCAATTGATCAAATGGGATGTTTTAAAGTATTTTGTTCTGTCCCATGGGTTGCCATGGGAACTCACGGTTGATGATTTTGCTTACACGAAAACATATATGCACGAGTCCGCACACGTACACAGACGCACACACACCTGTACCTACAACTGCATTAATACACACACACCACTTTTTCTGCAGCCGATCTGTGGAGCCAGCAGGCAGCTATCGTCGAGGTGGCAGTGACAGAGATCGTAGCCAAGGCCGACATGGACCTGTAGGGGGAGGTGAACGCGTAGCTGAGCCGCGTGGTGGGGGAGGAGAGGGCGGCGACAGGAGGAGGAGGTGGTAGGGGGTGGTGTGAGCAAGCCTTGCTCCCTTCAGACCAAGGGGGTGGTAAGAGGATGCAATAAAATGGAGTCACAATGATGCACGTCTGCTTCATTCTCAAAGCCACCTCGGGTCCTTACCCCAAGGGACTGTGCCATGGGAGTTGGACGTTTGTTGCTCCACAGAGGAATCGAAGCAGACAGGACCGAGTGGTCTGACCTGATGCAGGCAAAGAGCGTGACAAGCGGGGGGTGCGACAACAAACAGCAAGAGGAATGGCAAGAGCAAACAGCAGAAGCCCCTGCGCTCAAGGTCCCTACCGTTCCTGCTTTTCCGTCCTCTGCCGTTGGCCCAGCAAAGCTGAGATGTTGTGTGTGTGTGTGTGTGTACCTGCCAAAAAGTCGGTTGCCCACCGGCCACGTTGTCTATCGTGGAGGGGGGAGGCAGTGCCCATTGTCAGTGCCAAGAAGCACACATGCAAGGAAGTGGGATGCAGATTTCAATCAATCATGGCAGAAAGAGAGCAGTGACGATTGGGAAGTGTTGAGTGGAGGGCAGTGTAAAAGCAGGTCAGAGTTGAAAGACAAAGCGGTTGTGGTGGGATTGGGAGAGAAAACTTGTTCTGAAATGTGTTTGCAGTGCAGGAACACAAGTGTGGTTGGTATATGTCAAGAAAAGAGGGTGTATTTGGCAGGCACGCACGGGCTTGTATTATCGTTTTAGTGTTGCGCAGGTGCATTTCTGTTGAGCTCGGTCCGTTGATGCAGAAGCGCCGCAATTGCACGCCCATCTGCTGCTTTTTCCAAACGTTTGTGCGTGTCATGCAGCCTATCAAGTCACAACGACCGCAGACAGCAAATGCAGCAGCAGTGGGCAGCCTCTGAGTATAGCGGAAGGCTTGCTCGCTCGTTCTTTTGGGATGGCCTGAGCAGCTCCGCTGTCTGTCCTTTTATTTGCCGATGTCACACCGGTTTCAAAACCCGAGAGACAGCATGTGCGGAGAGGCTTGCAATGCAGGATTTTACTCGTTGAAGTCTATGCCAACGAGACAAGCTGCAGCACCAGGCAGCACCAGAGGACTGTTCTAGCATTGTAATAACGAAAAGGCGTGTGGTCTGCACCCTCTGTACCCAGTCCTCCTCATTGTTCGATCGAAGCCTGCCGCTTGTCTGCCTTTTTTCTCTATCCCTTTTCCTGACAAGTAGAGTATTCCGGCCTTTCATGGTGTGGTCTGTAATATCCTCAGCGCATCCCTTCGGTTGAGTCAATCAGATGTCGCTTATTTGTGGGCAAGCAAAGACCTCACTTGAGATATTGTCAGTTCCAAGACGCTGTGCAGCATCAAACGTGAAGGTTTACGTGCCATGGTACCTGCTTGCCAGCTAGACATGGGTTTCAGGCGAAATCCACAATGGTCCGCCGAGCCTCTCTCCTCCACAGCAAGCATGCAGCTTAAGAACCCACCCAGTCTTCTTGAAGGAGGCGTTAGTCATCAGCGCAGTCACGTCAAGACTGCTGATTCAACTTTCGGAAAGAGCGCGTTGGTTGGCTGCAAGAGTACTGTCTGAACTGGAAAAAATGCGTGGTAAATTTAAGGTAAGGTAAGGTAAGGTTACATCACTATATGTGGTAAATTTAAGCACCGTCATTGATACCTCTAAGTTCCAACGGTCATGGCGCTTCTACAGAATTTACAGAGTAAGCCATCTGTCAAAACGTGTGACTGCCAGGCATGGTGCTCACACACACACACACACACACACACACACACACACACACACACACACACACACACACACACACACGTGCGCTGGTCTCGTGCCGCGCCTTGTCCTGGGCTGGGAACATTACTCGATCAGCCAATTAGTTGGGGGTAAGGGTAAGGGTTACACAGCTATATCCGCCAGCGAGGGCAGTTGAGCTATAGCAAAAAAAAAAGGCAGCTTCAAGAAGAGAAGGAGGCCAGACTGAACAAGACACCAGAAAAAGAGAC
>Ga0307942_1000404_pt1 | contig 29365 bp, 22 predicted proteins | sample OrgLakmetagen175_FD_201846 | JGI IMG/M metagenome (GOLD analysis project Ga0307942, IMG submission 201846) | Saline water microbial communities from Organic Lake, Antarctica - #175 | ecosystem: Environmental > Aquatic > Non-marine Saline and Alkaline > Saline | place: Antarctica: Organic Lake... | reverse complement strand
GGAGGCGAGGGAGGATGAGGACTAGGTGGTTGAGGACTCGGTGGAGGCGGGAATGGTGGGGGGGGAGGAGGCGAGGGAGGGGGAGGACTAGGTGGTTGAGGGCTTGGTGGAGGCGGGATTGGTGAGGGTGGAAGAGGTGAGGGAGGGGGAGGGCTGGGTGTTTGAGGAAGCGAAGGGGTAATACATACAAGGCCTGGAGATAGGCAACTACAAAGTCAGTAAAAAACACACAAGCCCGTTACACAAATCAAACGTACTTGTAACATCTTGTTGCATATCCAGACAATCAGCAAGAGCCTGTGCTTCAGTGAGTTGGTCGTCCCACACCTGTGATTATTGACAAGGGGATAACGGGACAAGGGGACATCTTTGCTACTTCCAGTTACATCATGTCTCACGTGCACGCTACGGATACAAAAAAATACAGTTTCAGCACACAATTTGCACCACGCCACAAAACACACAAAAAAAAACACTGACCCACCTTGATGCTGTGGAAATCAAGGTGGCTACCATAAAATTCATCAGATACCATGAACACAGTCTCAAGCTGCTGTTCTTGGTCAAAAGCAAGTATTACGTGCCGCCAATCATAACCTCCGGTGGCAATAAACGCGTTTGTATCACCTGCAAGGATTTTAGGAACAAGAAGAGAGGAATTTAGAAACTTAAGTGAACTACTCAGCAAAGACACAACCACAAGTACGTACATTGCAAAAGTTCGTTTGCAGGTTCGGCGTATTTTTCACCATTGACGTAAAGAATATCATCATCTATCTTGCTCCCTGCATCACAAATGATGTAGCATTTTTGAAATATGGCAGCATTTTTATGCAATGTGCACATCCACAACATCACAGCAAAAAAATGTACTTACTTGAAATAGAAATATATTTTTCTTGTTCATCAGTCGAGAAGAGGTACTCATTTACACCACTTTTTTCATCGCACTGTTCCTCCCGTATACGATAAAGAAGCATGATCGTTCTTACAGGAGCTGGAATTAATTCAAATTTAAGTCCGGCATTGTTAAAATTAAGAATTATATCATTGCTGATCAGTGAATCTGCTTCGCCATTGTTAGTGACAGTGAAAGTATCTACGACAGTTGCGTCACCAAACGCCGAATCCTGAACTCTGTTTGAAACTTTACCGTCTTCCTCAATATCTGCTGCATGAAAGTATGCCACAAGGTTCTGGGCATCTGCAAAACCACATTGCTTGTCATGGAATAAATATGCTCAACATGATTGAGAGACACACGAGTGAAACATACCAGTTGTCCAAGTTGCCGTAGAGAAAATAAGGACAAGCTGTAGGAACAGTGGCGCCATCCTGAAAACGGAGGCACATTAGTAATTGTACAAGAAAGCAAAAATTGATCTTGAAGAAATTTTCTATTATATGACGCAACAAGAAAGGAGTGCAATGTAATAATCATGTAAGGAATAAGAAAGGACTAGAGGGTTGCAGGCACGGCCTGGCAAACACCTCCTATGAATGGACTACAGAGGTACTGATTTAAATCTGCTCGCATCCCCACTCACCACAAACAGGCACTCACAAAGGCGCGCAGGCACGCAAACACATATAGTGTAACAATATTTATCTGTCCAGCGGACGCTACCTCGAACATAAACCTCTACTTTTATACAGACCCACAGGCGTGCAGGCTTGCAGGCTCGCAGGCTCGCAAGGGGTTACTGAAGGGGAGGAGGGGAGGTTGTTGATGTTGGAAAGAGGCATCCAGTTGGCCTTGCTCGCCAAAGGAGATGCCGCTTGTGTACATAGACATGTATGCACAAGCAAGGTGCAAGCTTGGGTAAGCTTGGTGTCCAGAGGTGACAAAAGCTTCTTCAAGCAGTTCGCCCGTGTGAAGCTCGAATCGACTTTGAACTGAACCCAGAGGAACGTCGTTGGCTTCAATTCAAAATGTAACAGCGCTAATTGTAGTACCAGCAGTAGTACCTTCGGTCCATGTGTTTAAGTTGTGCGGAGGACACGGGCCCCAAGCTCTCCCGTGTCTGTGAGCTGCTGCCTAGTAGAGAAATCAGGAAATTTGTGTAATTTTTATTATAAACTCTGTAAACCAGCTCCCCAGGGATAATATCCCCGCCTTACAGTAGGGGGTTAGGATAACTAACTCCGGTACCACACATGTAAAAATGTTCGTTACAGGCACACATATAGGCATGAACGAACGCAGGCACGCTCGCATATCGGCACGCAGGCGCTGTATAGTAAACGCCTATCTGAGATACTGGTCTGGATATTTGAAGAGTGTATGTATTGTTACGCAAGTGAAATTTCCCCCTATATTGCTTAGCTGCGGGCGTCTCGGCCAAATCCACGTAGTCTGGCTGGGACGCAGATTTTTTGTTCAGGTCTTATTTGCCCAGGAACAAACCTCAGCACGCAGACATTAATTGCAAAGAGCCTGTCTGGAGTCTGGAGCGTTTTTTTTTGTAACCAAAATTGGCGGGTTCTATAATACTATATATCGTATTCGTGCGAAGGTCTATTTTTTGGCATGAGGCCGCAAAGCAAGGGGCCGCAAAGCAGTTGAGACTATACTTAGACATTAGACACCAACGTATATATAGACAAAACCAGTCTGGACATTATCCAGAGTTCCAATTTTTTTGTAAAAGTAGACGTCGAACCTGAGATACCGGTTTGGACAGTGGAAGAGTGTATGCGTATCGTTTAACATTTGGAGAGTATGTGTAACAGAACCTCTCCTTTTCCTCAGATCACCAACACCTAACGGACATCACAGACTCTCCAGACTATATAGACTCAAGGTATAATAGCTGCAGGCACGAGCTCAAGACCCGGCTGTCTCAATTAAACACCTGTTTCCTTACACTATGTTATCATTGCACGCACGCTAGCATGCACGCACGCACGCACGCACACACTGTATGTTACGTGGATATTTGAAAGGAACAGAATTAGCATGACTCTTTATTTAGCATCGTTGGTATCGAAGGATGGTTGAAGCCGTTGATTGATATGCATATGCAGGCCTTCGCTCCCTGATAGTCAATTGCTACCGCTGCTGCCTCGCTCTGCAGGTGCGTAAGTTGACATCAACCCCCTACACCTGTGACTCTAGCAGGGAGTGACACCCAGAGGACGGACCAAAAGCTACGCGTACTGTGACAGGAAATAGGCACTCATCACACAAGCTTGCATCAGAGAAGTTGCCTATAATGATGGTGACAGAAAACAGGCACTCAAACAAGCTTATATCTAAGTTTCCTGCTGTTCAACATGCTATGGTGACAGAAAAGAGGCGCTACATTTGCATAAAGGCAGGACAGAATTGGCACAAGCGCCTTTGCGACTCCTACGGTCGGTAACACCCCGGGGGCCCCTTACGCACAAATTGGCGACCCTTGCCCACCCTTTCAAAATTTGGCGACCCTTACCTTTTCATGCGCTCCGTCCACGGGTGGGGCAAGTTCCGCAGCTGAGGCGCAAGCTGGTGACGTCAACGACTGTATCTCCAGCCCAGCCCGGCGGGACTACCGGCCTGCGAGGGCAGCCATCGTCGCGTCGGTGAAATCATGAAATGCTAGCGCCAAGTGCTAGAGTGCACTGCGTCCGTAAAGTATCCAGGCCTCACTTACTTGCTTGGAGCACGGATTCGTAGCAATTGCTAGACAATAAATACAAAGGAAGTGTAATGTTACAGTATATTAAATAGTAAAATTGTGTACCTTCCCCTTGGTCCAACTGAATATGTCGAATTATGGAGGAATAGATATGGCAAGCAGTGTCGCGTAAACACGAACGGACCCACATCGTACGTACTATAGCACGGTACGGTATGTACGGTACGGTACGGCACGACTGGTGCGAATTTAAAATTTAAAATTTAGAGGGGGGGTCGTGCTTTTCGGAATTTGCGAGGGCATTTCCTTACAATGATACTATTTCTATAAAATAATTTTTTTGAGGAATTTTGGGCAAGAACGGACCATGCTGAACTGGCATGTCGTGCAAGGGGGGCTGAAAAGGGTCTACAGTGAGGGCCACTCAACTCTTAGTTTAAGGTTGTTTTGAGCTGCATTTTTGAAGGAGGCATGCATGAAAGGCTTACTTAATGAATTTATGAAGTTTGAAAATGGTACGATCTGCAGCTTTCGTACCGTAACTGTACGTACCGTACGCGACAACACTGGTGGCAAGGAACCAAACAACTTCCGGATGGGGGTGCGAAAAGTGCAAGTCTGAAAAAACAAAGTTAAAGATTCAATACTGAAAATTGAAGTTCGGCAAAAATTGCGAGAAAGTACAAACAGTATTTTTCTTTCATTTCTAATTGTTGATGCGTTGATGCAAACCCAGTGGCGCAGCTGCTACTCTGACTGTATTAGAACGCTGGCAGTGCGATGGCACTCGGAGGGACTGCCATGTCCACAGATTTGTGCGCGCTCTGGGGTCATCCTTGTGTAAGACAGCTGAATCCTGGTGCAAGTACGCCAGGGGAGAATAGAAATGAAAGAAAAAATACTGCTTGTACTTTCTCGCAATTAAGACCGAACTTCAATTATCAATATTAAATCTTTAGTTTTTCACTCAGATTTGCACTTTTCGCACCCCCATCCGGAAGTTGTCCCTTGCCATAATAGAAAACCAGTAGCCTTGTGGTAAATATTGACCTCTCACCTGAGAGCAACACTCTAGTTCGCTGACAAGACCAACGCGTTAACGTTGCTAAAGAATACGGGCAATTCGATAGATGGCATTTCTATTCCTTATGCGACACATGCATCGGCGGTTCTCACTTCAGGTGTCCGGTGGCGGGTCGGAAGGGGGCTACCAGCATGCATCTCATCATAATTGCCTAATGATAAACGTTCAAACGTTCAAACCAGCCTGACGAACATTTGAACCAGTCTGACTCCGTGGCTTTTAATGAGCGAGACGTCTGCAGCTTTATCTCAGATAGGTATTTTGTAACAGAACCTCTCCTGGAAATAATTCTCAGATCACCTAACAGACATAACAGACTCTCCAGACTATATTTGGCTCTTGAATTCTGGGCTATAACCAGGTACTATAATAGCTGCAGGCACGGGCTCAAGACCCGGCTGCCTCATTTTTATAACCGTTTTCTTGCATTTGGTATCAAATTGGACTTCGAAGGACTGGAAGCAAGATGGCAGACGGTGCGCATTTACATCTAAAAAGCTCAACAATGCAGAACGCAATCATCGCATGACAGACCAAGAGCTAGGTGTTGCACGTGCAAAGGTAGATATATCTATATAGAGTGGCACTGTTATTTAGAAGGCAGCAGTTGCACACCCATCATTGCCCAAAATGCTTTAGTGTATTTTCAGACACAAGCAATGTTAAGCAGACAGCAGGCACGATGGATGGAATTTCTGTCACGCGTTGATTGAGTCGGGACTCAAGTAGTGGACGTACAGACCAGGCAAGCACATGGTAGCAAAACCCCTCAGCAGACACCCAGCGCTCAACATGGTGTTGGTAAGTATGTGCCCTTGCAATGTCATAGACCGTGCACCTGGACTTAAAATGCTGCAACGCGTAAAAGACGGAAACTTGAAATGAGTGATTTCCTATGACCATCCTCAATTTCGACTGAGGTAATTACTAGCTTAACGCTTTGAAAGCATGAAAACTGTCTGGAAAATTAAAACTATACCCAAATTTTGACAATGCTCTACGTTGCGCTGGCTTGAGCAACTTCCTTGTAAGTTAGCTTTTTGTTTGCAAGCGCTGCTTTGTACAGCCCCCTCCCATAGAAGAATAGAGATGAGCTTTGAAACTGATGAAACTGTGCTTGTCCCTGTACATTAATGTGTTTTTGCAGTGTTTCATTTCGCTATTTATGTTATTAATCCACTTTTACTGCCTCAATGTGCTTATTTTATAACATGCAAAGTGACGTGTTTTTTTAAGGCACATGCAGGCAAACTCCACAGCCAACAACAATCGAACTGTGTTTGTGACAAGGTGTGTGATCAAGGAATGCAGCAGGAAAAATAATTGCTTATTGATTAGCTAGCCGATCATGTTGCTTTCAAGATGGATGGCATGACCTACTAGTTGTATTGATTTCTAATAGCGCATGCTCTTTGGCTTCACATAAGCATCGAAAAGGGATTTTGAGGGAAGCAAGAACAAAATCTGCTTTTATATACTCTTATTTGCCGCCCATCCCCACTTATCCATCTTCTGGCCATCTCTCCTATCAGGTACTCTTACCTGCCAACCTGGGCCTCCAGCAGAAAGGCTCTCCATCTTCTCAGATCTTGATGCTGTAAAAGCACACATGCACGTTTTACACAAACTAGGACCTAAATGTTGTTTACAAAATGCTACACAAAATACCAAGAAATGATCAATGAAGGCATTGTTGAGATAGACATAAGTAACTTATTTGGAAAAATGCAAGTGTCACCTCTGAAGAAAAAAAGAATGCCATGCTCTGCCGCACAGATTTGATACACAACCAAAAGCGTGCCGCTCAGTGCAACATAAACAAGGCCCACCAATCTGCCCCATCAGCCAGAAGCTAGATGGCATTTACCACATGCTGTCAGGCTGCAGTCATCCCATTATATGAATATATAAATTATCAACAGGCATAACGCTACTGGACAAATGACTATAAAAGCAATTCAACAAGGTACACGGGGTGCACGTCTACTTGCACAAGTAGACGTAGGCAGTTGTGAATAAATGGTTCAACAAGACATCATACGCCCTTCTGAGGAGACACAAAGGAATGATTTCAACCTGGCTCTTACCTTCCAATCTTAATGCACAACAGCGGCGGAAATTTAGCAGGCCAGATGCAATCATAGTAACTCCGACCCAGCATGGGTAACTGCCCTGAAAGCCTAGTGGCCCGTGGTCAGGCCAGACTCTTCGGGGTTGCGGATTTGAATCCGCCTGGTAGCGTGAGTACTTCGCTGTCCGACAGCAACGTCTCCGTTTCCTTAATCCATGCTTGTGGTGTTATCACCCCTGCATAGTTTTTTTCTTCTTTTCTTTTCTAACTCCGACTCAGCAACCACGCCCCGAACGAAAATCAACGCAAACACGTATCACACTAGGTCAGCCAAAAATGCAAGAAGAGTTGCCTGTGATAACCTAGCAGATGGCCCTGCCATTCCATATTACCCCCTGGCTATGAAACCAAAAGGCATACAGCTAAACGCAATATACAATTAATTGAAATCAAGTACTGTTTCGATACTTCCCCTACCCAGTGTGTACGTGTGTGTAAAAATCATGGCCACTGGATTATGGACACACAGTCCCCTCTCTGCATCCATTGGGTGGTGCAGAACCTCCATCATTATTGGTATCCTCAGTGTGACAGTCCATGTTTTTATGTTCCCGAGAATCACAGAGGTGTTCAATATAAGCGCTAGTTAAATTGACGCTCACACAAAGCAGGGAGGATATGGAGTGCTCCTCAGCTGATGCAGTTTTGTAATGGATGGATATGGAGTAAGATTTGCTGCACCCCCTACAACGCTGCTCTTCTGTTGCTTTGCTGCTTTGTGCTGCCAAGCTTGTCCAGTGGGATTGTGTGTGTGTTTGGTGTTTAAGGCTGGCAGGAGCCTAGGGTGGATTGCTTGCTTCTTGTCTTCACTGCTTCTCTCTTGCTTTGCTAGTTGCTTATTACCTTTTTCTCTCTTGCTTACCGCCACTGACCTGTCTTGATTGACGGGCTCTGATTGATCTTTATCTTGGCAAAGATTACATAAGGGAGATTCACACGAACATCATAGTTTTAGACTCAATTAACACCCCGAAAATAAAGTTCCTCACACAACACTTTCTAAATAGAACATTGGGAACAAAAGGAACAGATAAAGCAGGCTGGAACACTGTTGATCCAGTCATACATCTTACACGAATTCACACTCAGAGTATTCCAACGCTGGGCTTCATAAAACAGGTTCATCCTAGCAACTCTGTAAAACTGCTATCAATGACCTGCCTGCCGTTTTAAAGCTGTGGCAGTAAACAGTGCGCTGCAGCTAGTGCGTGTGCACTCCCCCTCTTTGAATTAATGCGGTCGGTTCTTAGTCCTGGCAAACGCTCGATTAATATTACAACTGGTTTAATTTAGTGCTGTAATGTCACAAACAACGTTGCGCCTTTCTTCCTTTTATGTTTCATTCATAATGCGTTAAAACACTTTTTTCCTTTGTGTCTGAGCGTCTAAGCTTGTTGACTGGCGAGGACCAGTCACAGGCCGATCAGCCGAACAGCAGTCTGGCTGAGGGTCCCCCCATGTTAGTCTATATTTTCTTCCCTGAGACAGTGAGGGTATCCCAGTTTGAGTACAGAGATAGCTTTTCTGACTGTGCACAAGCCCGATACTTCTTGACGGCTTTTTCTTGTAATCTTGTTATCTTGACTGTACAGATCTTGATCTTGTGATCTTGTAATCTTGTAATCTTGACTGTACACATGTGCACAAGCCCGTGTGTGCATCAAGCCCCTAGTCCTCAAAAAGGTCTAGCCTTTGGTGCCACCCACAACCGAGAAGAGAATATGCATTGCCGCAACCATCTCCTCAGCTTGTCGCACAGATGCTCGTCAGCCCTGTCAGCCCCCTAAAACCTACGCCTGTGTTTAGCTCTTTAACCTGTATTTGTCATCAAAATTGTCACAATTCATATTCAGCAAGGAACAATGCGGAAATCAAAGATGCTCTGCTATTGTTTGGGACGCGTCTGTGCTTGCGCTTCTATGACCCCTTCCAAAAGCAGCTGGGACTTTTCAATCTCTGCTTCCAGCGGATCAATGGTGGCGGTAAGTAAAGCCCGCTGCTCCAGCATGCAATTTGCCTGCAATCGTGTGCAGCCAGAGTGCATTTAGTGAGACAAAAAGACTGATGGAGGAGATTCTTGAAACTAGCAGATGGCATTGGTAAAGAATAGGGTGTCTGAGGTTGGCAAACGGATTCACAACTTTAGTGTCATGTAGCATGTTGCGCATACCAGCACTATCTTTCACTGGAAATGATCTAAGACACGCCGTTTGGCATGGAAATTGGCAAAGAAGATCACGCACCTCCTCCCTCAGCATGGAGAGAAGGCACGCTTACATCTAGCACCTCCTCCCTCTGTCTTGCTCTTTCATGCCTTGCTCTTTCATGCCTTGCGCTTTCATGCCTTGCTCTTGCAGGGACAGCGTACGCAGCCAACACACAGCGTACGCTGACAACAAAATCCCACACATACACGTAACAGAAACACACCCTCCCACCCTCACTCTGTTATGCACCCTTTCACATAATCCCTAATTCCTAATCAGGACCGTCTACACAACCAGTAAGCGCACGCACACATATCCATACACACACATAACACACACACACCTCCTCCCTCACGCCCTGCATTTTCATGTTTTGCTCTTCCCTCTGGTCCCTTATCAGGGACAGCTCAGCATGCAGGGCGTCCATGCGTCGGATCACGTCCTGCTCTTGGGCGTCTACGTGTGCTTGCACAGCAGCAGCCGTGGCCAGCCGCTGTTGGAGAGCCTGGGGAAATACGTGCGTGTGTGTATGTGTGTGTGTGTGTATGTGTGTGTGTGTATGTGTGTGTGTGTGCACGTGTGTGTATGTACGTGCGTGCCCGTTTATGTCCGTGTATGCGCAACAGTGCATATGTCAGTGTTAGGGTGTGTGCGTTTTTGAGCGTGCACAATGTGTATGTACGTGTGTGTTTGTGTGTGTATGCTTGCGTGCGTGTTTGTCTGTGTGTATGTGTCTGTGAGCGCGTGTGTGTGCTTCTGGACGATAATAGTCTGACTGCTGTTAGAAGCATATATACTTGTCTAAACTTGAGGGAGTGCCAGCAACTGTACTAGGCCAAGCAGGGTCTGTCCTGCCTTGTTTGATGCCTGTTTGATGCCTTGTTTAATGCCTTTTTTGGTGCCTGTGAATGGCAAATATTACTCACCCTGGCGGCCCACGCCTACATGAAAAGCCCACGCCTACATAATAAGCCGACGCCTACATGAAACGCACACGCTATACATGAAAAGCCCACGCCTACATGAAAAGCACGCGCCTATACATGAAAAGCACACGCCTACTTGAAAAGCACACGCCTATACATGAAAAGCACACGCCTACATAAAAAGCCCACGCCTACATGAATAGCACATGTGATGCAGAAATGCATGTATAGCGGATAATTTCAGCTAGAACTCTTAAAAAATTACAAATCATTTTTCTATAACGAAATAAAGCTTCTGCTGAAATTACGAATCTATTGTTGGCAAGTTTGTAATCTAAATACTTGGCAAAAACCACGCACACATACACACACATCGAGCCACCACATTCCTACTAGAGCTCATTCCAACCCCCAAAAGCATATTAACATCATATCATGAACCAATAGTGAATGTTGGAAACTGGGTTTGGAAGGGTTCACTGATTGGCAATCATATTGGACAGATGTAAGCAGCTCCTTTGATAATATAAAGTCAGCTGATATGGTATTTCGATAACTTGACTGGTGTGTGTGTGTATGTGTGTGTGTGTGTGTATGTGTGTGCGTGTTCGTACCTGCTCTTCTGAGATGACGTCAAGCAGCTCGTTCTGGAGAACCCTCAGCCGGAAGTTCAGTCGCTCGTTCTGCCTCCTCAGCCTGAGCGTCAGAAATGTGAATTAAAGTATAAACTTTGCTGCTTCTTACATCCCGGTTGTTCCCATGAACGGACCCCCCCAACCAGTCTCACTCAGGGTTCCAGCACGTTTTCCTGCATTATAAGCATGCAGACAGGTCTGCTGGTAAAGGAGTTTTACGGTACTCGATACCAAAGTGGCTTTCTTGTCCTAACTCAATGTGGGGAATGGTTTTCACAGCCTGCTTCTTTTCAGCAAGTCGTTCACATGCCTTTGGCTCGGTACTGAGCTGCGCAAACCCCACGCTTGCACCTTAAATTTGAACCCTTTGAAATCCAGCATTAAATTTGCCGAAATATGTTTCATTGATATTAGCATTGCTGCAAGCTGCGTGCTAAATAATTGCTGTTTCAGTTTCCATGTGACCCCACAGTGCTTCTGCCCGGACCCTCAGGCCCCCTTACCATTTCTAGGCTTCATTTGGAGGGAAGGAGCTTACAGGCTGTCAACCTTACCTTACCTTACCTTACAGGCTGTCAGCAGCGGCAGCAACAGCAAAGCAGCTTTCCAAACACCTGCAAATCACTAAAGGCTTCCTTCATCTGTCTAGTCCAACAATTAGAAGCACCAAGGAGCTCACAGGCTGTCAGCAGCGGCAGCAACAGCAAAGCAGCTTTCCAAACACTTGTCAAGTTCCGGGCCTTACAGGGACAACCCCCCAGAGGTGGTCATCTGAGGCCTCAAATGGGGGTGTTTTTGAGATGTGAATTGAGTGTGGTGGCCGGGACTGGCAACAATCAAGCTCAGTACCCAGAGGTAGCCCTTGCTGATAGCACCTGAGCTTCAATGTTGCCGGTATTGGCTAAAATGTCTAATTGCCCGCAGCGTGAACCCTATTTGTAGGGTTGGCCAGAACCGAATATATACACCGTATGTAACCGTATATTTGGTGATATTATTGCCAAGAATACCGTATATACGCCGTATATATATGGTCCTGGCCAACCCTACCTATTTGTCACCACCATTCTCTCATATCTCACCCCCCACTGACCTGATTTGTGTCATTTTTAAATGAATCGTTTACATTCAATAAAGAATATAGTTGCAGCAAAAATGGGGCAAAACGGAGCAGTACTTGGCCAGATACCCCTTTTTGGCCCATCTCCCTTAGAAAAACAGCACAAAGGATGCCAAAAAGGGTGGAAAACCAAGTTCCACCAAATCCGGTTTTCAGCATTCCAAACGACTCCTTATCATGTAAGAAGTACTCCTGTCGTGTTTTGAGGTGAAAAGAAGCCCCCGGTGCTGTGGCCCAAAATGTGAAATCTCAGTGCCAAAATTTGAACTGAGATTCAGCCCAGGCCATTGGAGAGGGCCATTTTGCCTTAAACTCTGTGAACCATCTAGTTATATAATTTGAACATGGTTTGCATCAAAAAAGTCGCATTCCAGGAGATGACCCCCTCTGACAACCTCCCCCGAGTGATAAGAAACACAAATATGGTCAATTCTGCTGCTTTGTGGCTCCTTTTCCTGAATTGATTTGGGGAGTGGTTTTCACTGCTTGCGTAGGTTGTCCTTTCTTTATCTTTGCTGCACACCACTCCTGTCATGAAGTAGCTGCCGTCATTGATTGAGGACCTTGATCCTCTTTGCCACCCTCCAAATAAACTTCCTCAGCCTTTGCACTTTACTTGAATCTCCAACTCCAAATGCACACATGCTCCTGTTTGGCGTACAGTGGACATGTGCATTTCTGATGGACACCAAACAGCCTTTTCTCAAGACACAAATGCCACCAGAATGCATCATACATCTGTGAAAACAAACGTGCTATAGCGGCGTTCGTGGTGCACTCTTGTCCGTTCGCTCCTCCGCTCTCGCATTCAAGTCACGCCAGCAGCCCTTCATTTTCACGCAGCCTCTCAACTACTGCACACTGCCCATTGATTTTTCTTCTTTGTAGTGGAGGAATTTTACAGTACTTTATGTAAGGAGTGGTTTTCACTGCATGTGCAATTCTTTCTTCACATTGCGCTGTTACAAGCAGCACTGCAAATGATGAGGCCACTTACAGATCAGCAACGGCTCCTCTGCCTTCTGCATCCCCCCTGGATCTGAAAACTGCACTGTTTTTTATTGCAGACAACAGGGCCACTCACAGATCAGCAGAAGCTCCTCCACCTTCTGCGTCTTCCTGGACTTCTGCCTCTGCGGTTTCTCCTCCACCCTCACCTCCTCTGCCCTGCGTCACCTCCTGTGATTAAAGAGTTCATATTGGTGTGCGCGTGTGTGTGTGTGTGTGTGTGTGTGTGTGTGTGTGTGTGTGCCAAAGGTGACCCTGCTGTTATCCTGCTGTGGTGGTGGGCTTAATGCGGTGAAAGTGTTTTCAGTACCTCACAATCAAAGTAGCTTCCTTACTCTGAGTGTACAGGAATGATTGTCCCTGCCTGCGCGTTTTCCTTCTTTTGCTGCACCTGCTGCAGCATCCACCCATCTGCCAGCCAGCCAAAGGAAGTGAGCCTTAACTCCAACTGGTGCCTCCCACTGTCACCTGTACAAGCGGTCCTGTCCATTCCACACATGCAAATGCTGCTACTGCGGCGGCCTAGGTGACACCAGCTCCATACAGTTAACACCAAAACATACACACAAACTAAAAATCACAGACAAGTAAGGGAGCCCTATTGTCTGTACGAGCTGTTACATTTAGGGTTGGCCAGCAGGCCATACATAAACTGTGTATATACAGTGATTTTTGCAGGGATTTTGTCATATATAGGGTCCTATGCAGCGTATTTATACGGCTCTGGCCAACCCTAGTCGTGTTCTGCCACCTGCCGCTGCTCCCCATTCTCTGCCGGCCTGCGGTTCACAAATACATACAAACACATACACACAACTTACGCGCACATCGCACCTGTTGTTGCGGTGACCTTCCACCACCACCTGCTGCTGCCCCCCCCCTCTGCCGGCCTGCGGTTCACAAAGACGCACACAAGCACGTGCACACAACTTACGCACGCATCGCACCTGTTGTTGCAGTGACCTTCCACCACCACCTGCTGCTGCCCCCCCCCTCTGCCGGCTTGCGGATCACAAAGACGCACACAAACACGTGCGCACAACTTTCACACACACCGCACCTGTTGTTGCAGTGACCTTCCACCACCACCTGCTGCTGCCCCCCCTCCTCTGCCGGCCTGCTTGTTGCGCCGGTTGACAAAATTTAGGATGAGCTGCTGCAACGAGTAGTTGGGCGCCTGCAATAGTGTGTGTGTTTGTGCGTGCGTAAGTGTGTAGTGCATGCATGTGTATGTGTGTCCGTTAATGTGCTGTGTGTCCGTGAATGTGCATAGGTTTAAAATCACTGTTGCAATGGGTAGCTGGGCGCATGTAGCGGTGAGTGTGCGTGTGTGTGTGTACATGTGTATATTTGTGCGTGTTTTTACCTGTCCGTGTATGTGTGTGTAGTTACCTGAGTATGTGTGCGTGTTTCTCTGTCTGTGTGTGCGTGCATGCATGTGTATGTGTGTACGTACATGTGTATGAAATCACTGTCGCAACGAGCAGTTGGGCGCCTGCAGCAGTGTGTGTGCGTGCGTGCGTGTATGTGTACATGTGTATGTGTGTATGTGTGTGTGATTTCCTGAGTATGTGTGTGTGTTTATCTGTCTGTGTATGTGTGCGTGCATGCATGCGTAAGTGTGTACATACATGTGTATAGATTTGAAATCACAGTTTTGACGAGCAGTTGGGCGTCTGCAGCGGTGTGTGTTTGTGCATGTGCATGTGTGTATCTCGATATAGGTATGTATGTGTGCACGTTTACCTACATTTGTGTGCATGTTTAACTGTATATGTGTATGTTACATGTGTGTGCATGTTTAACTGTATATGTGTATCTTACGTGTGTGTTACATGTGTGCAAACGTACACCTGTGTATGCTTACATGTACGCATGTGTGTGTACGTGTGTACACTAGTGCATAGCTTAAAACCATTGAGCTGTTGCAAAAAGTAGTTGGATACCTGCAACGGCGTGTGTGTACTTGTGCACGTATGTGTGTGCAATTGTGCATTGTATACGTGTGTGCAAGTTCAAGTAGATATTTATTTATGAATTTGTATGTTTACATGCACGCACGTGTGTACACTACCGCTACCAAACAGTGTACATCAAACAGTGATGCTTTATGGTGGTACATCAAGGAACAATACGTCATGAATTTGAGAGCTGCGCTTGAAAACATAAAAAAAATTCCAATGCAGAGTCGTACGCACATACCACATCGCACAAGTACACGCACGCAACACACACGCATTCACACACACACACACACAAACAAACACACACACACATTAACAATCACGCACACCTTTGAATCTATTTTCTTGCGGCACACGGGGCAGTGCAGCTTTTTGTGACGGTCCATGTGGTTTGAGGTGCACGTGTGGCAAAAGGTGTGACCTGGAATGTAGTGTGTGTGTGTGTAAATATACGTGCATGTGAGTCTAGGTAGGATGTGAGTGCAGTTGATAAGCGGCTCTCCCTCTTACCGCACCAATGCCTTGGCATGACGGCTTTTATTGGGGAGAACCTGGGAGAACCATTAAAGTCTCAGCAGGCCTTGTCTGGGGAGACCAAAGGTGGCAGAGTCCGCCGTGCCTCATACACACATACACCTTCCAAGCCCATAGCCTCTACACAAGCAGCCCACGCCGGCCCAGGCGCTAAAGCGCGACGCTCCTCCTACACACACACACACCCTCCCCCTCCCCTGCCCCCTCTTCAGCAGCTGCTTCAGTGCAAGCACACACACCCAAAGCTGCATGGCCAGCAGGTGTTGTCAAGGTTGCAGCAAAGCGCGCCACCCATGTAATAATGGTTTTGCAGCAAAATGCAGCAAAGCGCGCCACCCATGTAGTAGTGGTTTTGCAGCAAAATGCACCACCCATGTAGTAGTGGTTTTGCAGCAAAATGCACCACCCATGTAGTAGTGGTTTTGCAGCAAAATGCACCACCCATGTAGTAGTGGTTCTGCAGCAAAATGCAGCAAAGCGCGCCAGCCATGTAGTAGTGATTTTGCAGCAGAATGCAGCACCCATGTAGTAGTGGTTTTGCAGCAAAATGCACCACCCATGTAGTAGTGGTTTTGCAGCAAAATGCAGCAAAGCGCGCCAGCCATGTAGTCGTGGTTTTGCAGCAAAATGCACCACCCATGTAGTAATGGTTTTGCAGCAAAATGCACCACCCATGTAGTAGTGGTTTTGCAGCAAAGCGCGCCAGCCATGTAGCAGTGGTTTTGCAGCAAAATGCAGCAAAGCGCGCCACCCATGTAGTAGTGGTTTTGCAGCAAAATGCACCATCCATGTAGCTTTGCAGCAAAATGCACCAGTCCCCTTGAATGGAAATCAGGAACATGCCTGAGCTGCAGAAAAGTGCCCCCGCTCTGTAAAATGGCAATAGGACAACATCCCCTTTTTACCGCAACTTTGTGTCAGATTTAGTTTCAATTTTCGACACTGGTTGATTTTGTTTCACCAGCCAATTGCCATCAGCCAGAGTCTCGGGCTGTAGGCCATCCTTGTAACCCCTTGTAACCCCTTGTAACCCCTTGTAATTACCGCAAGGAAACAGCGGCACTGTTGTAACCCCTTGTAATTACCGCAAGGAAACAGCAGCACTGTTGTAACCCCTTGTAATTACCGCAAGGAAACAGCAGCACTGTTGTAACCCCTTGTAATTACCGCAAGGAAACAGCAGCACTGGGGCCTTGTCTGGGGGGACCATCAGGTCGTAGCAGATGGGGCATGTGTTCTGCGCCTCCAGCTCTTGGGCCAAGAAGTCGTCCAATTGATGCGCAGCGGCCGCAGCTGCCACTTGAGACGCATGTCCAGGCTGCCGCTCGTTCTGCACACTCAATGGCAACACAAAGACACGCACTGCCATTGGAACGACACGCAAAATCTAGCACGTGCACATTGTGTAGCTCTCGGTGCAGAGTGAGGTCTTGCAACATTTAATTGCAGCAGCGGCCGTCACACTTGGGTAGAACGCAATAAGTAGACACACCCACACACTCACACTCAGGTAGAATGCAATAAGTATACACACACACTAACACAGACCTACCCTTCCTCCCCCCCCCTTTCACACACACACACATACACACACACACCCACACACCCACACACCCACACACACACCTGTAGCTCAAGCTTAAGCTCTGCCCGTAGCCGCTCTGTGATGCGCTCTAATGCCAAGTCGATGACCTGTAACAAATTTATTAAACAGGCGGTAGTAGGGCCAAGAAATTGGGCAGGTAGCGTCACATCACGACTGGGTAGGGGCAAGAAATCGGGCAGGGAGCATTTATGCACACCACGTTTGCGTAACCTGTCTGCCGTGACGTGGTGTCGATTGGCTTGTTTTGTTGGTAACAAAATGGCAGTCCATTTAAAGCAGCCGCAGATGGCGTGCACGTATGATTCAGGGATACACACAATAGTCAATGTACGTTCATCATGCAAAGCTATTGATCACGATGAACCTTCATGCTGCATTTAGGGAAACAAATGAGGAGACAGCAGCTGCATAGCAGGAGTTTGGGAGGGGGCAATGAACTAGAAAGTGGTTTTGCTGACCGCGTAATCGAAGAATTCCTTGTCAAATGTGGGAGGTGGTTTTTGCTGCCAGCGTAATTGTGTATCGAAGAGGGAGGAGCTCTTGACTGTCCACAGAAAAAACAATTTGTGCCGGAAATGTTACGTTGAGGCAGGAGGGTTCTACTCTTTGATGTTTGTCCAGCTCAGCAATTCTTATTTAAGACTTTTTGAACCGTGGACATGAAATGCACTTACGAACACAAACACACGTACACACACACACACACACACACACACACATACACACACACACACACACACACACACACACACACACACACACACACACACACACACACACACACAAACACAGTCACAAACACACACACATACACACACACACACAGTCACAAAGATACAAAACCAAAGTCATTGACCAAGTCATTAGCCACCTGCTCTGGGCGTGTAGCCGTGTGCTGCGCCGGCTGAGAGGGTGTCCCATACTGTGCTCCACTAGCCCTAGTGCTATTGCTCTCATGCGGTGCTTTTTGGTGCATGCTCTGGTACTGCTTCTGTCCATCCTGATACTGATTCTGTGTGTGTTCTAAGTGCGGAGCAGTTGTCTGTCGCTGGGAAGGTTGCCGGGGGTAAAGCGTCTGTTGAGGCGGTGGGGGATCTGAGGGTGATGTGTGTTTGTAATTGTGTGTGTATGTGTGTGTGCATGTGTGTGTGTATGTTTGTGTGTGTGTGTGTGTGTGTGTGTGTGTGCCTACGTGCATGCGTGCGCGTGTGTGTATGTGTGAGCATGCACATGTGCATGTCTATGTGAAAGAACATGCACCTATTGATTATTATTTCTAAGAACCTCACAGGTCGTGTCCCATTAGTACCTGCGCGATTTCGCTGATGCAATTCTGCCATGACTTGTACGCGCTCCATCTCTGCTTGCCTTTCTCGCATCCACCTGTTCTGTTTTTCCACTTGCTTCTCTCTCAGCGCCTATGGGGTATAAAGCAGTCCAGCGTAAAAAGCGTAGACACATCTTTCAGCAAGAAACGGCGATTGGCAACACCCGTTGTTTCCGGGCTAGGCGCACATTCGTCATTTATGCTCAAGCAGCTGTTAAGCACTGTTCACAATGCGTACGTTTGCAGCAAACTCATACATGTCTTGCATCGCGCACTGCGCACCTGCAGCCTGGAATCATCCATGCTGGTGCAATTAACCCTAACTTGCAGGAGTGACGAAGTCTATGCAAGCATGGACCTAAGTTTTTGAACCATAAGGCTCAGGTAAACTTAGTGAGAAATTATTGTTTTTGCATGGGGAGAGCTGGTGACCAGCCATGATTTATCATGGCTTTAGTGTTTTCCTTGTTCTCATAAAGTACTTTCCAGGCTCAACATCACCGCTTATTTTGTTTAATTAAATTGCAAAACATTTTTTTTAAAGCAACGCGGAATCTCCACTCGGCTGACGGTTGAGGGATCGTGCTTACGAGGATGCCAATGGACAATAAAAACACTTACATAAACGTATATATACTTTAAGATGGGATTGCGGAATCGACGCCCAGAATTTTGGTGGACAATTTCGCTCACCTAAAACTAAATCAATAATATCAATAAAACGCTATAGCAGAGGAGGTGGTCGCTGCGTGGGACAAGAGCACCTGTGAGTAAGCCATTTCTGCCAAAGAGGTACCCAACACCCACGAGCCGCTGCGTTCCTGCCCACATTCGGAACTGCTCCCATTTCCTGTATTTCCCAGCTCCTCGACTTCGTCGCCATTAATTTTCCCCGCCCAGAAATGCAGTACGACGAATGCTGGTTAGCAGCTGATGATGAGCAGGACCTCGTGATGCTGCATCCTCTGTACCCAAGGCTCCTGCTTGCCCTCACTGCTTGTAAGAAGGTGCGTGGGCAGGTGAAGGGCTCAGACTGGACCAGACTGGACGCCTTGCAAGCGTGACTTTTTCTGAGTGCAACAGCACTTCACCAGGAGCCGCCCAGCACGGCATAAAAGCAGGAAACCCTTGTAGAACATGAGAGAGAAAATAGGTAGAGATACGCAGGCCCTCCAGGGGGAGAGAGAGGGTGTGTAGCAGAGGTGGCACATCTTGTCGTGCAGCAGTTTAGGTTTAATGCAAGCACGTGTGCCGTACATTAAAGTGGAGGTTGGTACAAGCGACCAGCGAGTGCTCATGGCTTCTTCTACCTCCAGCTTCTGCCTCCAGCCTGACCGCATTTCTCAATAATGAATTTCAGGCCTGTGTTGCAATTGCCGCAGCAGAGTCCAAGGTTCCATCAGGGACGATGTCAGAACCATCATGTATCATGTTCTTAAAGTGGTATGCAGGAACACAGGGTTATTGTGCAAGGCTTGCCTGCGCGCAATTTCAGTATGCCTCATTTGTTTCTTACAAGCAACAAAGGATCCCCTTCCTGAAGGTTCCCCTTTCTGCAACTCTTTGCAAAATACAACATCGTCCACCCATTCATCAGATCAGCCTGATTTGTAAGCCTTGTTGTGGGAGCTTTGATGGGAGGGTGGGAGGATGGCAATGAGAACACTCCGTGTTGGCTTTGTTGTACATCTGAATGTATTTGGAAGTAAGTACGCACACCATGAGAACGTGTAAGATTTGGTGGGGCCTGGCTAGTGTAAGCACCCGTTTGGAGGCTTGGCTTTTCGTACGCTGATCCTGGCCAGAAGACGCTATTGGCAGACGTTTCATACTCAACCCTTGCCGTGGTGCTAAAAAAGGGACGCAGACAATGTCAACGGTAACACCCAAAATGGTAGCTTCTTTTCCTCTCCGTAATTGCCTTGCCGCAGGCCACCACGTCGGATGAGGTGCAGATTGAGCTACTGGACAGGCAAATGTGTGACGCCCTGCAGCAGGTCTCCTTCATGCAGGTGGGGAAAGACATTTTGTTTGCTGCTTGATCATTCAAATTAATCAAATAAAAAAGGACAATTTACCTGTGTCTAGAAGCAGGTCAGGGATGGAATGCCGAGGGAGTACTCTCAAATGCATTATGTGCGTTTAAGTGGGCTCACAATAGAGGTTTTATTTGAGAGGAGACCCGACCCTTTGAAACGTACAATCCTTGCCTTCCACCAGTCCTCAACTGAAATGTCATCATTGTAAGCATTGCTCTTTCTGCAGACTCACCCCTTCCTTTTCCCAACAAATGCCAGGCACATTGTGCATGCAAAACCAAACATTGCTCGATACTCTAGGCACTTCGATGTCCTGAATGGTGTGAAATGCTCACGACGACAATCGAGGGTGAAACATTGTTGGAAACATGACATGACAGGGCCAGGAGAGACTGGAATTGGCTGCAGCTGACCAGGATCTGACAGAATATCTGGTAAGATTGGGTCTTGCCTCATAACTTGGGTCAAGCGGTAGTATTTATTCCAGCGCGGTTTTTGTTGTACACATGTCAGCAGGACAAAAGTCCCATCAGTATAGAACACCAAATTTGCGCACAACACACACACCATGCTTGGAAGCCTCAGTCTTGTTTGCATACCTTTTTGGAATGTATTCATTGCCCCTCTGAGGAGTTGGGAGGGGAGGGGTTGTTGACGCAGACCTTTATACCATTTGTGTTCAAGGTGATGTTTTAATAGTGTACATGTACAGAACTTTGCTGCTCTACTCCTTGCTGCTCTGGATCATACGCTAGAATGTTTTCTTCTGTTGTCTGTACGTATTCCTGGTCAATTAAAGCATTGTCTCCAGATCTACATCTGCAGCGACCACGCTGCCTATCTCATTCTCCTTTTCTATCCTCTTTCTTTCCAGTCAGATTATGTCACTGCAGCTGAGGATCATGCCTTGGAGCTGGTAAATATCTGTGCATCAATGGAGAAGGTGTCCAGCACGGTCATGAAAGAGGTGGGGCCTGCAACTCTTTTACTGGCCTTTTGTCTTAACATTGCAAGCTGCGCGCATTGGTGCATCAATGGAAAAGGTGTTCAACACAGTCGTAACAGAGGTGGGCGTGTTTTCATCTGGCCTTGTTATCTTGCTCGCCAAGCAAAGCAAGCCAGATCTTTAGTCATATTTTGTTTCGTTGTCACTTTTCAAGCACTTTTGCACCACGGAAAATTTTCAACAGACAACAGAAGTTACAACCACATCTGCTTGTTCCTCTCATTGCACGCAGGTGTTAAACCTCCAAAATGGCGATCCTTGCTGTACGGTAAGTAACTTAAAGTTGAATGTTTGGATGCTGCATGGGCTCCCTTCTTGCAGTGACTCTTGTAAAATCGTTAAAGCTTCCCAGCAGAGGTATATGAAAGGAAAGGTTGTTCTTTTAATGCTGACGTAGGTTGTTAATTCATGTGCTGCCTCGTACGTACGTATTTAACCTGACAACCACTGCTCTTGACAACTGTTGACGATCACTGTGAGCTTGGATAGATGCTGGTCCTGAAGTAAGAGAGATCCTGCATCTTATTGTCATGCTGCCTTTTATGATACAGGTTGCTGTCCCAAAAACAGCTCCTCCATATGCAAATGGAGATCCTTCCAGCAGGGTGCTGGCCGTGAAGCGCAAGTGAGTAATTGACATAGTACAGGCCTGAGCAGTCAAGGATGAGCATGCATCAAAGAAAGATTCCAGAACAGTGCTTGCTCCAGTCAATGCCTCGACAGAATAGCACTGAATATATGAGAAGGGTCAGACTGCTTTGTGTCTATCAGCAGGGGAAAACACCATTTATATGACCATTTATCTGATGGTGCATGCTTATGGGTTATGCTTTTAAATTTATGGATATTTTGATTCTTGGCATCTATACGTTAAACAGCAATGCCAGGCTGGAGGCCTTTGTAATCCAATGAAACAAAACTAAATTATCAGCGAGGGAAAACCACTTTCCATCGCGTGTTTTACATGGCATTTCAAAGTGTGAAATCTTACTTTTCTGTATGCCTCAGGCATGCGTACCCGTGAATAAATGCTTAGTTGCTGACAAAGAATTGAAGAAGTACTGACCGAGTACCTGACTGAGTACCTCAAGTGCCTGACTGAGTACCTTAAAAAAACACTCACCCAAGCACAAGGATTTGAAGACATGAAATGACACCCATTGTATTCATCGTACCATGTCTCACTTTCGCGCACACGCATTCCTCATACCTTCACGCCAATTGACACCATGCCTTCACAAAGTTCATCAAACAATCTTCATGTTAATTTTATTGGCATGGACAAATGGCATTGACCTGCAGACATGCTGATCGGATCAACCATCTCCGCGAGGAGTTTGCCAACAAAAAAATCAAGGTATCCCTTTTTTGGTTGGTAATTTGACTGTCATGTTTAATATTCTGAATGTGCATCCAGTCTTTTGATATTGTTGTTGCTGTTAGACCACAAAAAGCCTGGCAGCTACGCATCTGTAAAATTGCACTCTCTGCTATACGTTTGAAACATTCTGTAATATCCTGCTACACATTTGAAACACTCTGTAACATCCTGCTACACGTTTGAAATATTCTGTAATATCCTGCTACACATTTGAAACATTCTGTAACATCCTGCTACACGTTTGAAACATTCTGTAATATCCTGCTACACATTTGAAACATTCTGTAACATCCTGCTACACGTTTGAAACATTCTAGAATATCCTGCTCAATCCTGCAGCATGCTTGTGTTCATCCTGCGGCATGCTTGTGTTCATCCTGTGGCATGCTTGTGTTCATCGCATGCTTGTGTTCATCCTGTGGCATGCTTGTGTTCATCCTGCGGCATGCTTGTGTTCATCCTGTGGCATGCTTGTGTTCATCCTGCGGCATGCTTGTGTTCATCCTGCGGCATGCTTGTGTTCATCCTGCGGCATGCTTGTGTTCATCCTGGGGCATGCTTGTGTTCATCCTGTGGCATGCTTGTGTTCATCCTGCGGCATGCTTGTGTTCATCCTGCGGCATGCTTGTGTTCATCCTGCGGCATGCTTGTGTTCATCCTGGGGCATGCTTGTGTTCACCGGGTGGTGCTGATCCTTAACAGCACCTTTTTGACCATGCTGAAAGAAAAAACAAAAAGGTCACACTGGCAGTGCTAATACATGCAGCGTGATGCAGGTCTTAAACAGTGCCTTTTCCTGATCAAGCTGGTAGCATTTGAATTACACGCCTGTTTCTTTCCTTGTATTTATATTTCAAATGTGTAGCAGGATAATATTCACCTACCCCTACAGTTGAACAGGAGAGCAAGTACTGAGCGGCGTGCCCTGCATTGAGTTGAAAGTGTGGCAGCGCACACCCTCCTCCATCGTCTTATAGCCTCAATTATGAGCATGTTTATACATAGATAGAATATTATATACCCTCCTGCACCATTTATGGCCTCAATCCCATCCCAATTCTGCCATGCATCAGTCAGTCACGTCGCACTTGAATGATGCCCGATGTCATTGTATGGAGGCAACCCAGCCTAAAAGATGCTGTCTGTGCTAACAGGTCTGGTAGGCAGCGAGGTGCCATTTGTTCAAGACATGCACATACATAATTGTGCGGCTTTTTGATTGCAGGCACCCCTGCCAACAAGCTGCTGTACAATAAGCAAAGAAAGAGGAAATACAATCGCACTCACGCACACACAGAAGCACGTGTACACACATACACACATGCATGTCTGCACTGCTTCTCAACTGCAGGCGCCTCTGCCAAGAACTGCTATAGAAACCCTCAGGGCTTGGTTTGAGGCCAATCTTGCATGGCCCTACCCATCGGTGCGTACATTTGCTCAAATGGCGGATGCAATAAGTAAGAACATCAAATTCGAATCGGTAAATCATACCTACCAACTGTCATCAGAAGCCGGTCTCAGGCCAAGCCTGCAACCCTGCTAATCTCCATCAATTTCCACTTCCCTTTTCTGTGGTGAACCAGAGATCCACGTTGTCAAAACAAATCCTTCTCAAAATTATTGTGCAAAGTGGTAATCACTGCATGGCTTAAATTCTTCTTTTCACCTAGTTCCTGGGATATAGTGAATTGCTACAAAGTGAGTGACACCCCCGTAGAAAGCTCATCAGATCAGCGTGCTGCATTGTGAACCTTTTTGGTTGCTTTGGTGCCATGTCACGACAAAACAGTGCAGTAATTACATTCTGCTGCCATGAAAATCCACTTCACGCAATTAACCTACCTACACCCCAAAATTGGGAGCCTGCAAGCACAAATGTTGCCTAGCTTATAGTTACATTGAAGCTGTACACGATTAGTTGTCTGGGGGAAGCAGTACAGAGGAGCATTTCCCGCCATTCACCTGCAGGAGACAGTAAAAACGCAGCTAAGCGAGGAGACTGGCCTACAGAGGAAGCAGGTCGTGGATTGGTTTGTGAACATTCGCAAGCGGGAGTGGTGCAAGGTGAGAAATGGCCATATAGCCATCTTATTCAAAAACCATATTAAACCATGAGGTTCGGACACTCATCCAGCTACCATTCCTTTCTGCCACATCATCATTTTTGGTGGTCAAATTTGCGTATTTCAAGGGTCAAACCCTGTAAACCTCCCTCAATCACTGTCCTATTATTAGCAGTACATACAAGCCTAGCAGTCGCACGTTTTGGCTGATGGTTTTATCTGTAAATTCTGTAAGCAGTACAAACATGACAGAGGCACTACTGGCATGCTGGGCACAAATACACATCTTAATCTCAATTAATTTTTGCATTTTGCATTGTCTTATTGCTTTGCACAGCTCGCATACTGTGTTTTTGTTGCCTTTTTCGAATTACCCGAGCTCTAGATGTACAAGGAGCGACGTCAAGGCCTTTGCACCGCAATTTCTACGTCTTCAGACACATCGCAGTTATTTATGCTCGCTATTCCAAGCAAGCAAGCGAGGACACATTTTTGTTTTACCAAAACACTTGCAGCATTTTGGGGGCGTGCCACCAAAGGAGAAAGAGCAGTGCCTCTCGATCCTTGTATCAAAAGGCTTATTGACATGCTAGGTGGAGCTGCTACAACGCTGGAGGATTTTGTGAACCACGCAATATCAGGGTGCAAGGTCCGCACGTGTAGACAATCACGAATGTCGCATTTGTTGATTCAATTAATGGCAGGTCGAGCTTTTAGGTTGGCATGTTCTGTGATCATTTAAAATGATTTGCTTGTCAAGAGGAGTGTGAGAGGAGAAGCAATAAGCACTGTGTGCAGGTACGACCGTGATGTCCACCAATGAAACAGAGGTCGCTAATCTATGAGCTCAATATGTTGGTAGTAGGAAACCTTCCAGTGACTTTTGGGGGCTACGAGGTGCTGAGAATGCACCCTTTTTTGGTACAGACCTATGAATAAGCACTTTATCGTGCCAGACCGTTGTAAAACATCATGGCTCTTGATTTCGAGCAAAGTATGGTCAATACTATGGCATAAAGGCAACTCGACAACGTGTCCTTCAGCGGGATGCTTTACTTTGGCAGGTGTGCACGCCGGAAGTATTCTAACCTGCGTGTGGTGCAAAAAAGTAATTGGCTGAGATGTTCAAGATCGATGTGCCCATTCCTACCCATGGATCACAGCATTGTGTGCTGGTGAAGCCGATATGACTTACCTGCAACATGGTAAGGTTTAGCAAACAGCGGCTTACTGTTTTGTATGCAACCAAAATAACGGGCAGCAAAATTATGGAGGCAAATACCTGGAGAGGCAGCGAGAGCAGAATGAAGCATTTTTCTGGTGTGCTTCGTCAACTGAATTTGAAAACGTCCTGCAAAAAAGAAATTATAGTTTAAAGATGTCCTCTATATGCACTCACAACTTAGCCATATAGACTAATTACAACCACCTTGTTCCTACAAGTTGTTCTTTGCATGCCAACCAAGGTTGAAATTGGAGCCACATCAAAAAGGGAAGTGTATAAAGGGGCGTGCTACTAACCACTGCATTCGTGCCATCAAAGAATATGCAAACTAGTACCCAGCTTGCAAGCACGATCGCACGAGATTGAGTGTTCAAATGACACTCACATGACGCAGGGAATATTGCAGTGCACTAGCCCAAACACGTGGCCGAGCTCGTGCACACACTCCTGCTTGCATGTATTGTTGGCAACTAGATCAAGATCTTAAGGAGGTGATTTGTAATGTTTCTTCCTTGAATTACGCACTACTGTGAGGAGCTGGTCACAATGGACAACAAGACTTGCAATATTTGGCAAGCCTCTGCCACGTTCTGGGTGATCACCTTCAAGCAGAAGTCTGGATCATCCGCAAGCCGGTAAGTCGTCACAACGCAACCTCGCTTGAATTTGGCAACCCCAAACACAAAATTCCTGAGGTGTATTTTCATGTACGCTGTGTGTGATCATGTATGGTTTTGCTGCAGCATTCAGGCACTGTCTACGATTCTGATGGAAGTCAAACCATGCATTGGGACAGCAAGCCTTCTACTGGTGACGGATACCTGCGCTGTACTTGCTGCGCATGATAATTGCTTAGCTGCTAATTTGGGGTGTCCTCGACTTTGTTCACGTCAATAGCAACCCTGCCAAGAGCTACTAGTACTTTACCAATTGCCCAACACTTACAAAGAGTCGCTGAAACAGTCTTTGCTGCAGGAGAAGGGTAGAAAAGGTAAATTGTCAAACCATACCTAAATCGTCAAACCATCCTAAAGGGTTATATTATTTATAATGAACTTTGCAGCGAGAGAAAAGGTGAACGGCATAATTTTCCTACCACAGCAGCAGCGAAGCACACACAAGTGCAGTGCACGCCGCAGCTGTTGCAAGTTGCCTTGGCACGCAAGTTTGTGCATGCAGCTGAAATGTTCCGTACCTTGTGATGATGAGCTTCACTGATGCTTGGAGGCTAGGGGGAGCAGCAGCAGGGCTCATGTCTGTCAGACCACCCTCCCCGCTAGCCCCTGAAAGGCACCAGTAAAATCTACGCTGATATGGATCAGCGCTATTAATCAGTACGCATGAAAGACTTGTCACTTTATGCTGCATGGTTTTACAACAACAAAAGACACAATCTACCTGCGCTTGAAGTGCACATGTCTTCAAGGAGCTTTGAGGCGTCAAACTGTTGCCTCCTACTGACCCAGGCCCTGCTCATAAAGGACATGGAAATCTCGGAAAAAGGATGGAATGACTTTTTCCTGAACCTGTTTTTTGAAAGTCCTGTTGTACTACTCTTTCTCAAAATTTGCGTTCCATGGGATGTGGTCCAGTTCAGGATCTTGCACAAACTCTAATGTTAAGAAGCAATGGGCCATCGTACATTTGGGCCACACATTACCCATGAAGTTGCAAATTTGCTTAGTATCAACTGCTTATAATTATTATAAGACCGCCCACCTTGCTGGGAGATCCTGCACAGCTTCCTGAGAAACAGCCTTCACGAAGGGAAACACCGTCTGCAGTTGCTCTGGAAGGCCCTCAGTCAGCTCTGTGATACCACAACCCAAACTAGACCGTGAACAAGTTCAATACACGTGATGAGCGAGCACATCATCCTGTCGCACTGAGGCACTGAGGTAATTCCAACTCACCTCGTTTGACCTTGTGTAGGATGATTTCAATGTTCATGAGGTGAACTATATCGCGAGAATATTAGCAATGAATTTTCTTAATTGAAACCAATAATATAAAAACCAAGAAATACGAAAACACGCTCCAAGGGCGACGTAATTATTCCTTATTTGTTGTGAGCCCACATGAGCGCGAAAAGCAGCACGTTCTCTCTCGTCTCTTGCCCAAATATATTGATTTGACATGACAATCACCAGAATTTTCTGCCCTGACAGACTTTATTATTTGTTTCGACCACCTGGCCAGGTGGGTAAATTCATTGGGTGGTCTAGAGAAATCGAGAATGGCACAAATGGTATAGGTAGAAACAAGCATGGAATTGCTGTGGATTGAGCAATTAAGGTTTGCCTCCTTGCAACCCTGCCTGCAACACTGGCATACGCCCCCTACAACGTTCAGCAACCAGTTGACGCTGTTCTGAGTCTTATACAACTCACTGGTCAATGCTCAATCGGATGCATGATGAATCCTCGTGTGATTTTCCTGGGATTTGTAAGAATGCGATTGACGATTCCATGTTTAATATTTGGTGATCCTTGTTAAAACTCGCTTCCTCAGACATCCAGCATCGCTGTGCCTTATTTGAGCCATCTTCTTTTCAAGGAGGAGGATAGGGAAGAGAGGAACAGCAGTTGCTTTGCAGCAAATGGAGAATGGAGTAAGGGGAGTAGGGGGGGCTGACGAGGGACCTGAGTATGGCCATTTGTGTTTATGATGCAAAGGTAACAGTTAAGATGAGAATGAAATCAGTTGCTAGGCAGGTTGAGGCGTTGGGGGGACTGGCAAGCGACCTGAGAAGTTGTCGTGTTTTGTTGAAATGTATATGGAGGGGTGTGTGCAGTTTTGTAGGTTGTGGTGTTGTGGAAATTGGCAAGAGATCATGCTTTATCACATGTGCAAGTACAATATACATGGTTCTTATGTTGGGTTGGCCAAAATCATACATACATACGTATATATGGTGTATATACGGTATTTCTAGCAGGGAGGTTACCATACATACAGTCATATACAGTGCACATATATGGTTCTGGCCAACCCTATTCTTATGCAATGTTCGGAGACGAAGGCAGTGGAGGTCATGGTGTTTCAGATTTATTTGGCAAGTGCTGTGCTTCTGCACAATAATTGTGTTGCATAAGTACGACGTGTTCCCTGCGGCCCTGCAGCCAGCAGCAAGAATTTGCTCCTGTAGGGTTAAGACTCTGGATTAGCAGGCCCTGCAGCCCTCTGAGTGTGTCAGCAGCAAATCAGGCTGCAGAAAACCAGCCTTTCTCAGGGGATATCACACCACAATTTTAGGTGCGGCTCTTGCAGCAGCTTGAGCTCATCAAGCCAACCACATCCTCCCTCCCTTGGTGCTAAGGGGCACTACACACAGCGAATACACACACACACATGCACACAAACATATACATTGTAACATGCATAAGTAAAGTACAATTTACTTATCGCTCATATTCATCCGGTTAACCATTTTGAGCCACTACGCTACATTTGGCATCGAAGCTGAGGTTCTCGGTTCGAGTCCTC
>Ga0307942_1000402_pt1:7500-29460 | contig 29460 bp, 30 predicted proteins | sample OrgLakmetagen175_FD_201846 | JGI IMG/M metagenome (GOLD analysis project Ga0307942, IMG submission 201846) | Saline water microbial communities from Organic Lake, Antarctica - #175 | ecosystem: Environmental > Aquatic > Non-marine Saline and Alkaline > Saline | place: Antarctica... | reverse complement strand
CTTCTCCACGCAGCAAGGAACTGAGAGCACTGGCCCCTCGTCCCAATCTTCCCCTCCCTCCTCCTCCACGCTGCAAGGAACTTATAGCACTGGCCCCTCGTCCCAATCTTCCCCTCCCTTCTCCACGCAGCAAGGAACTGAGAGCACTGGCCCCTCATCCCAATCTTCCACTCCCTCCTCCCCAACGCAGCACAAAGTGCCCCCTGCTTCTGATACCTTGTCTCTGCCAAGCCGGTCAGCAGAGGGCATCAGCCTTTCCCTTTTTGCTGCCGCAGCCTCGTGCTTGGTCGGAGAGCTGCTTGCCAGCGCCCTCAAAGCGCCCTCGGGCTCCAGCCTTGCCTTCATGTGAGTGCACTGCCACCTGACTCACTCACACTTTGTGCTGCCACCTCACTCACTCACACTTTGCACTGTGCACTCACACACTCACATTTTGCACTGTACACTCCACACTCGGGACGGACACCTTCAGCTGCTATTTTGCTCACATTTTGCAATTCTTCAGCTGTCACTTCCGCCACTTACACTTTGCTATGCATACTCACGCTTCGGACTCACGCAACTTGTGTCACGCACTTTGCGCTGCGCACTCACGCTCTGCACTCTCACAATTTGGGTCAAGCACTGCGCACCCACGCTCTACACTCTCACAACTTGTGGCAAGCTCTGCGCACCCACGCTCTGCACTCTCACAATTTGGGTCATGCACTGCGCACCCACGCTCTACACTCTCACAATTTGGGTCATGCACTGCGCACTCACGCTCTACACTCTCACAAGTTGTGGCAAGCTCTGCGCACTCACACTCTGCACTCTCACAATTTGGGTCATGCACTGCGCACTCACGCTCTGCACTCTCACAATTTGTGTCAAGCACTGCGCACTCACGCTCTGCACTCTCACAATTTGGGTCAAGCACTGCGCACTCACGCTCTGCACTCTCACAATTTGGGTCAAGCACTGCGCACCTATGCTCTGCACTCTCACAACTTGTGGCAAGCACTGCGCACTCACGCTCTGCACTCTCACAATTCGGGTCAAGCACTGCGCACCCACGCTCTGCACTCTAGAAATTAGTGTCAAGCACTGCGGGAACACACGCTTTGCAAAGCAATTCGAACTATACTTTGCACAAGGGCCCTCATTCTGGCAGCCTCCCCTCACATGCAGTTGTCTCAAACATTTAATAATTCACCCCTGGTTGTTCGTCTGGTTCAAAATAGCAGTTTACAGCTGATGCTCTTTTCTTGCCTTCCCCTTGCTATCATTCCTGCGTAAATGAGTAGAGCACCCACCTCGTACACAAAAAGCGGAGAGCTTCCTTCCCTGTGCTTCTCATACCCCATGTCAGTGTGTCCGCATGTCCACATGCCACGGTTAAATTAAAGAAACCTTCCTCCGTCCCAAAAAAAGCACGCTCTGCCCCTACACTCGTCAAGCCACTTGTCTACGGTCTAACACTATATTGTGACAGCACTATGGTTTGAAACACTGCCCCTACACTCGTCAAGCCACTTGTCTACAGCCTAACACTATATTGTGACAGCACTGTAGTTTGAAACACCGCCCCTACACTCGACAAGCCACTTGTCTACGGTCTAACACTATTTTGTGACAGCACTGTATGTTTGAATTAACCTCTTGATTGCTTTGTGTGTATGTGTGCGTGTGTGTGCCGTGCATGTTGCAGGTCAGTCAGTGGCAGCAGTCGAGTATTATGCAATAAAAAGCAACGTTTGAAATAATGATTCAATTGTTCTCCACTGTTGCGTGCCGCGCACACCGTAGGTCAGTAGCGGCAGCAGGGTAGCAGAGTGCAGCAGACAATAGAGTAAAGCAACTGCACATATGAGCAAAATTTGAATGATCTCTCCACTGTTGTGTGTTGTGCATATGTCGCAGGTCAGTAGCAGCAGTGGGCTTTGCATTTGCAGGCAATGCACTTGCCAGAAGAGCACAGCTCCGACACAAGAACCACCATCCTATCGCAGGCACGCAAGCAACAGGAGAGCGCACGCTGTCCCCTTTTTTAGGCGCAACACAGGCAAGAATGGAAACAGAAGGGCTAGACTTGCTTGCCAGATCTAAGCTTGCAAGGGCGATAACTGGTTCAAGATGGGCTTGCAAGTGAGAGACTGTATGCTGACCCCTGTCTCAGGCACGGCACAGATGGGAGAGGAGTGAAAGGACGTCATCACAATGTACGCACGCGCGCACACACACAAACAAACTCACACACACGCACACACACACACACAAACAAACACACACACACAAACAAACACACAAGACACATGTGGGTCGTACAGAGCTGTGTACATGAAATATTTACGCATACTTACTTTTGAGGCTTTCTGTTTAGAATCGGTATACACACTGTAAATCGTCGGATGGCTAAACGGCAAAAAAATGGTATTATTGGATCGCTACTTTGTTGATATTGGTAAGGGCTAACAAGCCCCTCAGCTTAGTGCGATTTGGGCTAAAGGATAATTATGCCCATTATCAAAGCAATCTTCAAACCAAGCGTCTGACTGCTCATGTAAATAGAGGGTGGAAATTCTTCCATAAACGAACTTTGTCATTTCCCATGCCTGTCTGCCCTCAAACAAATAATGTGGAGGCAGTAAGAGCGTGTTTTTGCACGCCACACGAGCAAACATGCAGGATAGCCCTTTTCCAGTTACCTCATGTAATTGCATGTATTTGCATTTTAACCCAAACAACAACCAGATGCATTATATGACTAGGGTTGGCCAGAACCGTACTTATACGGTGTATATACGGTAGTATGCTCCCTCCAACTCCAATATCCGTCCATCTCAGTTGCGAAGAAATTGCGCGTGGGCGGGATGCACATGCCTAATAGCTTAATCAGCTGCGGCAAAAAACCGCGTTTTTTGCTGCCAATAATTTTTAGATTTTTGGTGGCTCCGTGGCCAGGTTCAAGAGCAAAGTCAAACATAAGAAACTATTGAAAACAAAAAAACTAGGACACAGGACGTACACAACACAAAATAATCGATATGCATGTTTGCAGATGGGCATGGCTCTCACGGGCATCTTCTTTTGCACCATAGGGGCAAGTGCTGGCTCTCTCTCCGCCTGTGCCAGCGAGACGCCCGCTATTTTTGGATTCATTGCTATCATGGTAAGTGGAATCTGTTGATTACAACAGGACTAAGTTTCAGTGCCGCCATGGTGAGTGGAATCTTTTTGGTCACAACAGATCTACCATTCTCTTTGTTTGTTATGATTACTTATGATCCTGAAAGCAGAGCTGTTTGACAAATCCCAAGGCACCTCTCAAACCCCACCAGAATTGGGGACATGGGCGGCTCGTGCGTGTGCGGTGAGATGCAGATGGCAGAGGAAGGAGAACTCCCATTACAGTAGGGGCATCAAAAGCGCCCAAATTTTGGCTCCAAGATATTTAGAGGGGTCCTAGGGTATGTTTGCTGAGTGTCCTGCACCTTCAGTTTGGCAAGAGAGGAAGGTTGGACAACATCCAAAGCCTGGTAAAAGTGTTTGGTCAGCAATGGGTCAGGAAGTAAGAGTGGCGCAATTAAGCCAGTGGTTGGTTGTAGGTGAGCAGACATGTACAAGAGTTTGAATCGAGGCCATGCTGCGCACATCTACAATTGTTTGTGCTAACATATATAGCCATTACCTACATGTTTGTGCAGGAATTTACCAGAGGGGGTCAACTGAGGCCCTAAACAGGGGTACTTTTGAATTGGAATTGAGTATGTGCGCCCCAGCTGGCAGTTTCCAAACTTAGTACCCAGAGGTATTTTGGCTACACTTGAGCTTGAAAACTGCCAGTTGCGGCACACATGCCTAATTGCCCACGGCGTGAACCCTATTTTTCACCACCATTCTCTCATATCTCACCACCCACTGACCTGATCTGTGTCGTTTTTATATGAATCATCTACATTTCGATAAAAAAATCACTGCAACAAAAATGGGGCAAAACGGAGCAGTACTTGGCCAGATACCCCATTTTGGCCCATTTCCCTCAATCAGCAAAGGGGTGCCAAAAAGGTGGAAAACCAACCTTCACCAAATATACTTTTCAAACCCCAGGATAATTTGGTATCATAAAGGAAGTCCCCCTGGCTTGTTTTGGGATGATAAGAGGCCCTGCTTGGGGCGTGGTGGCCTGTAATGTGGAAACTCAGTGCCAAAATTTGAACTGTCCAGACCACTGGGGTGGTCCTTTTGGCCCCAAACTTATGAACCATCTAGTTATATCATTCAAGCATGATTTGCATAAAAAAGTTACATTTCAGGACATTTGCTCAGTTGACCCCCTCTGGGAATTTACAAGCTTGGTCTTTCTCTTATTGCGCCCATTTCCCAGCCTGACACATGCTTAGCGTTTTTGCCCACCCTGCACCTAAATATCCATAACTGGAAAATTTTTTAACAATTTCAGGGGGCAAGGTTCTGGCATTATCGCTGCCAATGTTCAGATCAGGCACAGATCACCCCCTGCAACGTGATGCAGGACACAAAATATGCCTAAGTTTACGACACCAGGGCTCTGGTGCGCCATCCCTCATCCTGCATCATATCGCAATGGGAAATGTATGCCGGTTTAAGAGTAGATACGAGAGTGACCTATCCCTACATCTCTCATTAGTCGTGACATCACCTAGCTCCAGAAGGCAGTGAGGCAAAAACAACGCGTGTCTGTATTCCATAGGTTTAGCTTGGGATTAATATAATGCTCGCTCATAGAGAGCTCTCATTACTTGCTGCGGCATTTTTGCAGGTGGCCACGCATTGGGTGCTGTTGTGGCTAGGTGGGCGTGCGTTTCCCCAGCACTTGTCCCTGGCATGCATGCTACTGAGCAGCAACGCATTAGTTGGCGGACCAGCGACAGCAGCAGGTGGGGCGTGTGTTCTGGATATGTGTGTAAATGCGTCTGCGTGCGTATTTTGTATTTTGCCTTCATGAAACACTTGCGATGGGGCTGTATGCATGACAGCACAAAGGTATTATGTGTTGCTGAAGAAAGCAGTCGGCCAAAACGCATTCACCCCACTGTACTTCTTCGCCTACCCAGCACTGATTGGTGCAGAGCATAAAGCACTCGTGTCCCTGCACAATTCTCATACCTACACTTCCTCTGTTAAAAGTAAAAGTAAAAGTCTATGCTGGAAGTCACCAGCGTGCATTAAGGAAAGGCTCTTAACTAGTGCTCACACTAGCCAGAGCCCCACCAAAAAACGAAATAGAGAAACAACAGAGACTAATGAGGATCCGGCGGGTTGTCAGCCATGCAGTCCGGCCTGCGCCTAGCCCTCCTGAAGCCAGCCGCTCTACCAGCACCCCCCCCATCAGATCCCCCATTATCCCTGTTGTTGTTAAGGTGTATTTTGTCTTGTTTTTGTAATCTTGTTTCAGCTTTTCATTGCATGGCAGTGCAGTTTAGTAGCTAGTTGGTGCACTTTGTGCGTGGGGACGCCTAGGTTTAGTAGAAAAGTAGCTTATTTATTTTTGTCCAGCAAAATGAGCAGTCTAGTGTCAGGTTTGAGCATGTGGACTTCTTTGTCGCATTCTTACACTACCCCACACGTCCATGTCAATACATGTGTGCGTAGGATTCGCGGCAAGCAAGGGGTGGTTTAAACTGGTTCAGCCGGCCATGCTATGTGGCAGCTTTGGTTACGCCACTGCGACCCTTGCAGGCTTGACTGTCGCTCGTGTGCTAGGCTTGCCGGTATAAAAAGGAGAACCTCATTTGCTGCGTGCCTTGGGAAACCAGATATCCGTAAACAGAAGAGATTGCTACGCTGGGCGAATTTAAAGGACGTCCATTCATGTTTTGGGAGAGTGCTGCTGCTTATAGCATGACTTTTTACATAACTTAGAAGCGATTAAGACCATGGCATGTCAGACAAAGCACTACAATGAGAATTTGGAGTCGAGATTAGCCGCTTTTTAACCAGGATACAGTCGTGGAGTTAATTGGGCTTTAGTAATTGAACTTGGAAAACTTAAGAAAACCTTGATTGTCTATTTTTGATGTTATGCGGCTTTCTGGAGTGTGCCGAACCCAAGACGGAGATCCATAGTCCCAACTTGGCATGGAAATTTCTACTTTCCCCAAGGAAAGGTAAAATGGGATTGGAAAGATTGGAGGTACAGATTTTATGGATGTAGCCATCATTCATTAAGTGTGACTGCTAGGCTGCGTATGTAATCATGCAATGTTTGTTAGGAGTGTTTGTTGTAGCAGCAATAAAAATATAAAAATGAGGAGGAAAGGAGAGACAATAAAGGGGCGCACAGCCACGGGGCGGATGGGTAGGGGACTGTAAGGCTTACAAGTGGGAGCTGAGAAAAAAAGAGGGCAATAAGCCCCTTGCTGCCAAGAAGTTGTAAGCCAACTAATGAGGACCAGGGGGGTTGTGAGCAGAAGCCCCCCCACACTCATACCGTATGACCTGCCTACACCCAAGCTAGCACTTCTTGTTTCAGTATGCAATTGTGCCATTTTTGGCATGTAATGGATGTATTTTAAGGAGGAGGAACACAACTACTAATGAGACGGTTCAGTACCGTTAACTGGTGAAATGAACAGCTTTATCGTTATTACCGACACAGCCAGGTTTAATTTTCTCATGAGGCTTGAGAACATGATAAGTCACCCACAGCCATTCAAGAGCGTAATATGGAAGTGAATGATTCCTTGGTGCAAGATATTAATACTAAGATACGGGCGCTTTTATACAGCATTCCAGCCTTGTGAATGCCTCTAAGAGAAAGGTGAAGGTAGCAAACCTGTGTCCAAAAAGGTCATGAAAAAAGAGGGGGAAAAAGGCGCTAACAGGCAAATATAATGTCCAAAGATGCGAATGTCAATATAGTTTGGGTTGGCCAGAACCGTGTATGCTCACGGTATATTTGCTGAAAATAAAAAACTATGCAGGCAGTGAAAGCCACTCCCCACATTACTTAAAGAAAAAGAGCCACTTTGGTACTGAGTACCGTAAAGCTCCTCCACCGCTGTATACTATACACCATATACATATGGTTCTGGCCAAACTTAAGCATGGTACAAGCAACGACGACCAGATAAGTGACAGCAGTGATACGTGGTTGATAAGACACATAACGTGCACTGCAAGCACTAGTTGAGAACATACAGCCACATTGCCTAATCTAAACCACATCCCCTCTCTCTACCCTACTGTTTCAACCTTTTTCTATTCTGATCAAAGATGTAGCGTTTGCATTGCAGCACCACCGTCTTCTCTCCCGACCTGCCCTGTGACGGTGATCCCAGACCATTAGGGAAGTACACCTTCTGCTTGCCAGACTTGCCAAAACTAGACTCAATGGTACCCTGCTCCGTGCCATCAGCGATCGTGACCTGCGAGGGTGTGTGTGACGAGACACGTGTGAGGGTGTGATGAGACACGCAAAGGGGTGTGATGAGACGTACGTACCGGTGTTATGAGATACGCATAGGGGTGTGATGAGACGTACGTACCGGTGTTATGAGATACGCATAGGGGTGTGATGAGACGTACGTACTGGTGTGATGAGATACGCGAAGGGGTGTGATGAGGCGTACGTATGGGTGTGATGTGATACGCATAGGGGTGTGATGAAACGTACGTACGGGTGTGATGAAACACGCATCATAGGAGTGTGATGAGACGTACGTACGGGTGTGATGAGATACGCGAAGGAGTGTGAAAAAAAACGCATCATAGGAGTGTGATGAGACGTGCATAAGGGTGGCCAAGCGTAGCTTTTTTGCTTTTATTTTTCTCTTCTCACGCACAGGAGTGGTCATGCTCTCAATTTTCTCCACTAATTTTTTTTCCGTGCACAGGTTGGCCAAAACATACAGGGTGCATAACACACCTTTTACAGCGAAATGTAATGCAGCATGTCGTAGATTCCTGTTCCTTTATTTCAGCAAGTAAACTTCCAATATAGTACCTAAACCCTAGTGTGAAAAGATCCATGCAGTACCTAAACCCTAGTGTTAAAAAATCCATGTAGTATCTAAACCCTAGTGTGAAAAGATCCATGTAGTACTAGCCTAGGCGTTTTGACAGGGAGAGGAGTGCAAGTGTTGACACAAAAAAAAAGTGTAAATACATTGAAAGTGTACGCAAGAGAAACCTGCATGCGCAACACAGGACTGCATGAGAGGAGGAACGGATGAAGGAGAACATTGCAAAATGAGGCAGTGCTTCAGGCCTCAGAAATGATGTGCTTCTCTCAGACAATCAAACCACCAAGCGCTATAAATTAAGCACTTTGTGAACATAATCCAAACTTAAACAAAAATAAGCCTCAGCTGCCTACATTCAGACCTCAAGCACGTATAGCTGCAAATGTATACCTTGAGGTTCAAAAAAATGGAGGGGTCGGTCTCTTTCTTGAACATCCCGCGCACGATGGCTGTCTGACCATCCGGCATGATGCGCTCTATGGTGCCCCGCTTCTCTTTTAACTGTGGAACAAAAATGAAAGAACATTCAGTTTGCTTCTCTTGAAGCAGTAAAGCGCAAATGAAAACACATTTATAGTAAAAAAGACCATAAACCCTGCTTGCTTTTAAACTGCGCAGACAGACTGAGAGCGCACATAATTACAAAGGGTAATCACGTGCCTTGCGTTTCATCCCAATTGCGAGGACACATGAGAACACAAATAGAAACTGCTCAATGCCGGCTCGCTTATGCTCCAGCAGATAGAGAGGAATGCAGCAAGCCAGAGATCAGATAGCAAAAGTTGGGTTGCTGGCCGTACGCTCCAGAGCAGACAGAGAGGAATACAGCGAATTGCAAGCTAGCCATCAGGTTGCACAAGTCGAGTTGCTGTGACAACTCACTTCTACTCCAGCGGACAGAAAGACAAATGTAGCAAGCGGGCGATCAGGTAGCAACCATAATGCCGTGCACTTTTTTTAGGGTGCACAGACAGAGCGCGTGACGTTGTCATTCTCACTTAATGCTCATTTAATGCTCGTAATTCTCATAACGCTCCAGCAGACTGAGAGACATGCAGCAAGCCAGAGATCAGATTGCCTCGAGTCGAGTGGCTGTGGAGCTCATGTATGTTCCAGCAAAAAGACAGGGATGCAGCAAGCTACTGATCAGCGATTGCATCAAGTCGCCTGTCAAGCCAGGCAACTGCTGCGCAGAGGACAGAGCACGCGTGCTATAGGATGGGCTTGCGGCTGCAGGTGCACTTGAGCCCCAGTATCATTATGTGGCAAGCAAATGAAAAGTACAGAGCACGCGTGCCATAGGATGGGCTTGCGGCTGCAGGTGCACTTGAGCCCCAGTATTGTCATGTGGCAAGCAAATGAAAGAGACCTTTTGCGTAGGAAATTGTGTGTTGGCCAGCCGCGAAATTTATGCAGGACTCAGCTGCTCTTGGGTAGCACAGTAGTGCACGCACGACTGACAGAATGGGCAGTAGTGCATGCACGACTAATAAAATGGGCAGTGGTGCACGACTGACAGTGCACGACTGACAGAATGGGCCACGGCACAAAGGCACAAAACACCCCACCTTCATTATTAGGAAAAAGGCAGCCCTAGTTTGCAACCTAGTGATTCTCAATCCAGATTTGCAACCTAGTGATTCTCAATAAGCTAACCCGTCTTGTGTACTCGTAATCCATATTTTAGTCGCTTTATATAGAGCAACACTTAGCCTGAGTAAGGCAGCGTGCATAAGAACCTTGGCTTGATGCAGCCAAAGGGATAAGGAAAAGCACCCACGCCCACATCCACCCACACACAGCACGCATACACAAACACCTTGTACACTTTAATCTGCTGCAAATCCTGGGGCTTTGCTGGGTCTATGAGGGAGAGGATGCGCCCGTAAAAAGCGAGGCGGCAGGTCTCTCCATGCACGTCACCGTCGAACCTGGCTGCAATCACTAGAGCGTCCTGCAATATGGCAGCAGGTCAGACAATGAGGTGCTGTATTTTTCATAGGCAGCTTGTTAAGAGTGTGCGCTGCCATTGTACCTGGATGCAAGCGAGTAAGCATCAAACAAAGTACAAGCAGCTCATAAATGCCAGTTGGCAAGGAGGTTGGGTTGTACATAAACACGGTCTCCACCCTAACTGGTGCTCCCTCAGATTCGAGAATGCACCAGTACATCCTTGCACGCGTGTGTACGTGTGTGTGTGCGTCCATGTGTTTGATTGATCTAGGCTAGGACTCATTCCTCTCCCACGAGCACCTTTGTGTGTTCAAACAGCAGTGTGTGAACAGCAGTGTGCTTGAACAGGAAACACGGTCTCCACCCTGACTGATGCTCCCTCAGATCTGTCAGTGTCACTAAATCTGTCCGCAGGCATTCACTGCCTTCACAACATACAACACAGCAGCTCTCACATTGGGAGCTGGGACAGGAGCGTGGGCTGCGCGTGCACCCACTGCCTCCACAACACATAATCCCACATAACAACACACAAGATAACAGCGCAGCAGCCTCCATCTTGGGCGATGTGACAGGCTGCTCAAATGGACGGTATGCCCACTGCCTTCTGTGCAACACAACTGATGCTTGCACACGCACACACACATACACACACACAACAACACACACATACACATACACACAGCAGTCTCCACATCGGACGCTGTGATAGGCTGCTCAAACTGAAGGTACGCCCACTGCTTCCTGCACTGACACAACACATTTTACCAAACAGCAACATACACACACGCACAATAACAACACAGCAGCGCCCACCTTGGGTGCTGTGACAGGCTGCTCAAATTGAAGGTACGCCCACTGCCTCCCGTAGTGGCAGGGGCACTCAGGATCACTCAAGCTGAAGGCTGCCACACCCTCCTGCACCTGCTGCTTGTCAAGCAGGGAGGGGGAGAGGGAGCGGCCCTCTAAACCATACAGCTCCTCCTGAAAACATACACACATGCAGGTAGGTGCACACGGTGAAACTGTTTGCGTTAATGCGTGTGTGCGTGTGTATGTTATTGTGTGCGCGCGCGTGTGTGTGCATGCACAATCGTGTTTGTGAGTACATCAAAATGCTTGCCCTACCTGCTACACGTACTCATGGCCGGTGTCCAAGTGTCTGTGTGCACATCCAGGTGCGTTCCCTACCTGGTACACGTACTCATGGCCAATGTCCAAGTGGATGGGGACGGGGTCTCTTGAAGCCATACTGCTGAGGTTGTCCATCATCATGGCCACGGCAGCATCTTGGGGCACGCCCTCTCCTGTGTGTCATGCGGTGAACTGGTGGTGGTGTGTGTGTGTGTGTGTGTGTGTGTGCGGGGGGGGGTAGGGGGAGTGGATCAAGTGGCCATGCAACAAGGTTACATGCACGTTAACCAAATGCTTCACGCGCCGAAACTTCAGCATTGCACATCACTGTATCATCATGGCCACAGCAGCATCTTGAAAAACACCCTCTAGTATGTGCGGTGCGGTGGGGTGATCTGGTGATATTATGTGCGTGTGGTGGCGTATGTGCGGTGGGGTGATATTATGTGCGTGTGGTGGCGTATGTGCGGTGGGGTGATCTGGTGATATTATGTGCGTGTGGTGGATCAGGTGGCCGTGCAAAAAGGTCGCACAAATGTGAGCAGAGCGCTTGGCACGCTGAGACTTAACGGGCTAAACATTGTCGTTGCCAAAGCAGGCACACATCCAGGCACAGCCGTTCCTGTGCTTGGAGGGTTGCATTGCCACACAACAAGATGAAGTGCGACAGCGCGTTTTATTAAGGACTTTGGTGCAAGTGATTTCATGGCTGCATTACAAAGAATTGTGAAAACAATCGTACACACTTGAGCATACGCACACGTACGTACACACACGCGCGCATGGGCGCCTGCACACGCACACGCACCTCAGACACAGCACATGATCAAATGCCCTATCCAACGTGACCCCAAAGGACATGGCTTGGCCTTCACTTTAGCAGCACAAATCATTGTAGTTAGCATGGTGAACACTTCTGGCCATGAGATCAGCAGGCTGGCCTTGACGTAGCAAATTTGCACCATTATCGATTATCAACCTATCTGCACAAGGCCATAATTTTATTTAATATATAAAGCTCACCATCAGAAAGGCCAAAGAACAGGGCCTCGATTATGACAGCGGCGTGAACAACAACAAAATGATCCGTTGATCCGTTGTTCCTATTAATCCTATTGATCCGTTGTTCCTATTAATCCTATTGATCCGTTGTTCCTATTGATCTTCTTATTGATCCGTTAATCCTCCTTCTATTATTATTTTGCTCACTGGAGATCATACGCAGCGTACCATCAGGGAGGCCGAAGAAAAGGGGCTTGGCCATGACAGTGGCATGGCCGACTGTGACATGGAATTTGGCCTTACTGGCTACCTGCAGGAGTGCGCGTATGACATAGAAGGAGCCAGCCTTATAATATACCTACACGGTGCATATGCGCTACCTACAAGGAGTGCGCAAAACAATGCAGTGCGTATGACATAGACAGAGTGCGTTCAACAAGGGGCATGAAGCCAGTTGCGCCGCCTTTTTTGAAAGAACACAGACAGAGAAAAGCACTGGAATTTGTGGGTGACTCGGAAGAGATGGCGCGTAACAAAATAAAAACGTGTTCACCTAGGGACAGAAGCCGACTGTGCCACCGGTTTCGAAACGAGCAAACAATTTGGGTTGGCCAAAATTAAATGAATATAATTAATATATGCACGTAAACACGGAGTATGTCTGGTACTTTTAAAAACAGTGAATTTACGAAGCTACGGTCATATACATTGAATATATATACAGAAACAAGATATGCCAGCATCAAAGCAGCAGCACGTGACACGCAAGAGCAGCAGCGCGTGACACGCAAGAGCAGCAGCACGTGACACGCACAAGCAGCAGCGCGTGACGCACAAGAGCAGCAGCACGTGACGCACAAGAGCAGCAGCGCGTGACACGCACGAGCAGCAGCACGTGACACGCAGAGCAGCAGCACGTGACACGCAAGAGGAGCAGCGCGTGACACGCACGAGCAGCACGTGACGCACAAAAGGAGCAGCGCATGACACACAAGAGCAGCAGCACGTGACACGCAGAGCAGCAGCGCGTGACGCACAAGAGGAGCAGCGTGTGACACGTAAGAGCAGCAGCACGTGACACACAAGAGGAGCAGCACGTGACACGCAAGAGCAGCAGCGCATGACACGCAAGAGCAGCAGCGCGTGACACGCAAGAGCAGCGCGTTTGCAAAGAGAGAGGAAGTTCATTGCAGTGTATGAGTGCACACACACACAAACATACACAAACACAAAAACACAGGAGTGCACACACACAAACATACACACATACCCATACACAAAAAACTCAAACACACGCCTCGAGCACACATACAAAAAGTGCACTCTGCTGGCCGCTTGTAGGTGGGAATCAGAAGAGAGCGCGTGTGACACATAAGAGCAGCGTGTTTGCAAATGGACAGTTAGCTAATTGCAGGGAATGAATGTGACACACAGTACACGTAGACACACAGCACTCCTTGCTGGCTGCTGTAGGTGGGAAGCAGAAGAGATGTGCATGGCGAGGAAAGGAGCAAAGACGGAGAGATCAGTGTCCGCAGATGTACCCTACAGCACGCCAGTGCCTTGAGAGGAAAAAACTATTTTCGCAGACAGTGCCTCAGTGCAGACTCAGTGCCTCAGTGCAGACAGTACCCCACTTTCCACATTAACTAATATGTTTAGTTTTTGGATTGCAAAGGCCTCCAGCCTGGCATGGCTGCTCAACCTATATATAGGGAGCCATTGTTCAGCCTTGAGTAATCAGAAGTGCTCTGAGTTGGGTCCTGGCCAGCGTGAGCACTAGCAGAGGGGGCATTTACTCAATGCACGTTTGGCGGACATTTTCATGTGTGTGTTGTACTGTTTGCGTGCGCTTTTTAGGTCTGCGTGCACATTTCACGTCTGCGTGCACTTTCCTCCTTAGCAGTGCTGAGGATCTTACAAAGCTTGCACAAAGATCTGATCAGAGAAACCAGCACACAGGGTTTCCAACAGAAAACGGTGCTCACCAAGGCGACGCTGGCTCTCTCTTCTCATCCTGTTTCTAACATACACAAACACACGAGACACACAAGACACACACGCACAAGACACACACACATGAGACACACACCTGGCCAGAGAAGAAGCGTATTTTCTCCACCAAGGCAATGGCGCCTGTGAAGGTGGGCACGCTCCCCGGGGCACACACGACACCACGCTCCACTAGCGCGGGGTCTAACTGAGTCACACAGATGCCAGCTCGATCCCCTTGCACAAGCTGCGTGTGTGTGAGTGTGCATTGTGTTTGTGTGTGTGTTTGTGTGTCTGCTTAGTCCCCTTGCACAAGCTGCGTGTGTATGTATGTATGTGTGTGCGTTGTGTTTGTGTGTGTGTTTATGTGAGTGTCTGCTTAGTCCCCTTGCACAAGCTGCGTATGTGCATTTGTGTTTGTGTGGATGTCTGCTTCATCTCCTTGCACAAGCTTCCTAGACACACAAGCAACAAGCGTGAAGTATGATGGGCAATCACAACGAGAGCTTCAACCCCAAAATCACTTCCAACGTACAAATTCTTTAACGTTTAATATACTTTAATGCTGCCATTTCAACATTTCTGGCTCAAACGTTTCAGGAATTTTGGAGCAGATATCATGGAAAGCGCAACAAAAGTCACACAATACAACCAACCCACACAAATACACATGCCAGGTACAAGCACGGACAAGAGGTCAGAAATCTAGTCATTGTATTTACACATACACACCCACATACCTTGCTCGTGGCTCTTAATAGTACAAGCTTACACACATAAAGTACAAGCTTACACGCATACAAGTACAAGCTTACACACACCTTGTTCATGGGTCTTTTAAACATCTGCATGCTTCGGATGGGCTTAGACAGCTTCAGAGCAGGCAGCTCGATGGAGTCTCCCACAGACACCGATCCCTGCACATGTGGAGGTATACATGCACACGCATACATACGTATATTTTACCAGAGGGGGTTATCTGAGGCCCAGAATGGGTATGGTTCTGGCATGCTCCTAGGGTATGGCTCCCCTAATTTGCACATTTCAAGCTTAGCTCTGATATGCAGATTTCAATGCAGCTGAGTTTAAACGTGCAAATAAGGGAGCCATGCCTAATCGGCCGCGGCGTGAACCGTACTTTTTGAGCAGCCATATGCTGTATCTGACCAGCCAGCGCACCAAACTGAGTGATTTTTGGTGTTTTAAAGTCCTTATAATAAATAAAGATCATTGCAAGAGAAATGGGGCAAAAAGACAGTGGTTGGCGAGATATGCAAATTAATATGCCTTTCCCCTTGAAAAGCACCCATCTAGGGTACACGTGCACGACGTGTGCTTTTAGCCCTGTCATTTTTTACGCAGGGCGACCTGTCTAAATCTGAGCACATGCTCAGGTAGCTTATAAAGTCAGCATCAGTTTGAAGCTAGGTTGGGCCAATTTGATGAAGTGACGTGTGGGTAGTTGCAACTTTCATGAAAAAAGGAGCATGTTTTGGCATTTGCCCAGATAACCCCCTCTGATATTTTACAGACCTTTACTAAAAATAATTAATTGGCAAGGTATAAGTGATAATCCCAATATATCATGGGATGTCGTAATGGATAATATGGATAAACCTTGGGATCCTTATCGTCAAATTACAATCAGAATATAACAAGGGACATGTTCATTTAATGTTTTGAGAGCAGGAGGCTCGATGGAGTCTCCCACAGTCACCAATGTTCGCGTGCGCAAATCATCACATTGATACGCGACTTGACACAACTTTGAAGGTAACTAGAAGTCGCTTGTAAACAGACCACCACCCAAACCCCAAGACACAGCTCTACAAATTTGTCAGGGCTACAATCTGCAATTGATCCACGTAGTAAACAAAAAACACCATTCCGCTCCCGTCCATTAACGAGACATCCTTACCCTTGCAAACACACTGCTTACTGCACACACTTCTATCCTCACAATGCAGGGTCTTGCAGCAGCAGGTTGTTCAGATTGTTGGGGGTTTGCGCCGAATAAACGTCTGCAAACTTTCAACTGGCTCTACTGCATACGCTCCTTTTTTGCCAACGCCTCCTATAGCCCAAAAACGAGCTGAACAAGCCGTGACTGCATATGGGTCTGCCTCCCGAACTGGCTCTTACTGCATACACGTCTGCCTCTCAAACTGGCTCTGACTGCATACACGTCTGCCCCCCAAACTGGCTCTTACTGCATACACGTCGGCCTCCCAAACTGGCTCTTACTGCATACACGTCTGCCCCCCAAACTGGCTCTTACTGCATACACGTCTGCCTCCCAAACTGGCTCTTACTGCATACACGTCTGCCCCCCAAACTGGCTCTTACTGCATATGCGTCTGCCTCCCAAACTGGCTCTTCCTGCATACACGTCTGCCCCCCAAACTGGCTCTTACTGCATACACGTCTGCCTCCCAAACTGGCTCTTACTGCATACACGTCTGCCCCCCAAACTGGCTCTTAATGCATACACGTCTGCCCCCCAAACTGGCTCTTACTGCATACACGTCTGCCTCCCAAACTGGCTCTTACTGCATACACGTCTGCCTCCCAAGCTGGCGTATCACTCTTAAACTGCAAACTTCCCGAGGAGGCTTGTCCATTACTTATTTTTTATTCCCAACAAGAACACACAAGGACGTCCAAGTAATGTGTGGGTAGAAAGGGCAGAAAAGAAAAGAAAACAAGACAGGAGCTCACGTCAAAGATGGGGAAACCCTGACAGTCCTCCCCCTCTTCCTCTCTGTCCAAAACCACAGACAGCCAAATAGCCAACCTTGAACCTTAATTCCAGAAACCCACACGGAAAACATCCCAGACTGCACCCACACCTGCAGCACCGTGCCAGTCATGACGGTGCCCTGGCCCTTGATGGGGGAGACAGCCACTGTCATTTCACACCACACGGAATACATTAAACACAGCACCCACACCTGCAGCACTGTGCCAGTCATTACGGCGCCCTGGCCCTTGATGGTAAAGACAGCCATAAAACAGGTGACCACACACCATCATTTCACACCACACGGAATACAGCCCACACAGCACCCACACACACCTGCAGCACCGTGCCAGTCATGACGGTGCCCTGGCCCTTGATGGTAAAGATAGCCATATAACAGCCGACCACACACCATCATTTCACACCACATGGAATACAGCCCACACAGCACCCACACCTGCAGCACCGTGCCAGTCATGACGGTGCCCTGGCCCTTGATGGTAAAGACAGCCATAAAACAGTCGACCACACACCATCATTTCACACCACGCGGAATACAGCCCACACAGCCCACACACACCTGCAGCACTGTGCCAGTCATGACGGTGCCCTGGCCCTTGATGGTAAAGACAGCCATAAAACAGTCGACCACACACCATCATTTCACACCACACGGAATACAGCCCACACAGCCCACCCACACCTGCAGCACCGTGCCAGTCATGACGGTGCCCTGGCCCTTGATGGGGGAGACAGCCATAAAACAGCCGACCACACACCATCATTTCACACCACACGGAATACAGCCCACACAGCCCACCCACACCTGCAGCACTGTGCCAGTCATGACGGTGCCCTGGCCCTTGATGGGGGAGACAGCCATAAAACAGCCGACCACACACCATCATTTCACACCACACGGAATACAGCCCACACAGCACCCACACACACCTGCAGCACCGTGCCAGTCATGACAGTGCCCTGGCCCTTGATGGAGAAGCAGTGGTCCACGGCAAACAGGAAAGGCTTGGTAGACCCGGCTGTGTGCACGTCAGCTGGCACCATGTTGACGAGGGATGCTTTGAGGTGCTCCACACCAGGATCTGAGGCACCTGTGGGAAGGGGCAATTGATAAAGATGCTCGTGACTGTGCAGACCATGCCCAAGATTGTGCGGCATCGTGTCATGACGAGGAAGGCCTTGAGGTGCCCCACATGAGGAGGTCTGAGGCACCTGTGCATGGGGGGGGGGGGGCAATTGATAGAGGCAAGCATACTCGTGAATGTGCAGGTCTCTTGTTGTGTATGTGTGTGTTCTCTATAAGCGTGTTTGTATGCGTGCATTTCAGATTTGTTTAGGAGCAGCGCACACACTTGTGTATGCGTGTGCCTATGTGTATTTCTGTGTGAGTTTGAGCAAGCATTAGTGTGTTTGTGTGTCTGTATACGTACATGTATGAGTATTTGTTCAACTTCTGTGCTGGTTCAAGGTCTGAAGCACAGCAAAGCAGTAACAAAGCACTTGAACACAAGAAAGGTACAAGTGTGAGCTATACGTGTGCGCTGCAAGTGTGAACAAGCGTGAACAAGCGTGAACAAGCGTAAATATGCGTGGAGTGGGGACAAAACCAGGAGAACACTGACCTTCACAAACCCTATCTTTCGTACTCATATCTACCATTCGTACACAGTTTTACCGAAACATGTACACGCAAACACACGTACATGCTTGGACACACACAGGCACACACACACAGAAACACACACACACTCACACACACAGAGACACACACACTCACACACAAAGAGACACACACACTTACACACACATACACTTTCACACACAGAAACACACACACACACACTTGCACACACAGACACACACACACAATCACACACAGAGATACCATACTCACCTTGCTTGGCTGTCATCGGGATCATAGCAGCGTCAGCAAACTTTGTCATCCCAAAGGTTTGGGCCAACCGCTTTTGAGCCTTCTTTATGGCTTTGGGGCGGTTGTCCTGGCGTTTAGAATGTTGCGTATGCATCCATGAAAGTAGGTATGTGCGCTAGAGTGTGTGTGTGTGCGCGCGTCTGTGTGTGTCTGCGTTTATTAGACCCCTTTACAAAACAGCACTACTTGAAGCAGACCTGCTCATTACCTGTAAAGCAGAGCTTGCTGATTTGATAATTGGCAAGAAATGAAGCATGAGGCATGAGGCTGAAACTTTGGAAAGTCAGCTGAACAAGCAGGTACTGGGTATAGCTGGCAGGCAAGGGATACTTTATACGTGAGACCGTGAGACCCAATCCAAAACACAAATGGCAAGTGACAAGTGACATAAATACACTCAACCTTCTCACGCTCAATGCAAACAAACACTTGAGTGCGCGAGCACAACACGCAGACAGATGTGCACACGCATACAGAAATGTGTCCACACATAAATTAAACGCGCACACCAACACGTGCATATACACACACATACCTCTGGCAGCATGTCGCACTTGTTCAAGGCCACGATGAGGTTGCTGGTGGCAATCTCCCCCACGACCATGCACTCTGCTGTTTGGGTTTGGAGGCCTGTGAAGGACAGGTCGGGTCAGACAGGAGCAATTGCTGATTTTCAAACAGGAGGCTTGAAAAATGCAGACCAGAAAGAAGGGCAAATGCTGTTTGGACCTGTAGGCTGGTAAAAAGTATGTCAGAAAACGAAGAAAGGATAATACAGCAATACACAGGTGTGAAGGACTTGCTTAGAGATTGAGGATGCGTGAAAAGTGGTTTAGATGTGTAAAACTTTGCTTAGATATCAGAGCTTATTATTCTGGCCTGTTTAACACGATTTTCTCTGCCTCTCTCAGGCACACCAAATCACACCCCACTCACCTTTCTTTGTGGCATCCACGGCCACAAGCTTGTCGTTGTGTAGTGCAGGCACACTGTATACATGTATCACCACTGATTGGCACCACCTTAATACTCACATTTGTACTCACCCACACCCACACCCACACACCCACACCCACACCCACACCCACACCCACACCCACACCCACACCCACACCCACACCCACACCCACACCAAAAATACAACTAGTAGAACCACGCGGCGCATACACAGGATACACACATACAAACCTAAAAGCGCACACAAACAGAGGTGTACAGTGTATTATACACACTTCAAAACTCCTGTGACGTCCACTATTACGACTACCATGTCACAAGGCTACCAAGGCGTGGGTGCCTTCTGACATACACCCACTCACATCTTACAAGTGGTTCCAGACATAGCAAGCACCAGATATACAGCATACGCACACAATAATACACAAACACACACAGGTGCACAGTGAATGCTACACTTCACACCTTTTGTGACGTCCACTACCAAGACCATCATGTCAATGATCTGGACCCCGCCAATAATAGTGCGGATTAACGATGCGTGCCCTGCAAAACGGAGCAGTGTTGTTCCTTTTCAGTGTTTGTGAATGATGAGCAAAACGGAGCAGTGTTGTTATTTTTGAGTTTGTGAGTGCTTGTCAACACAGCAAATTGGAGCAGAATTGTAATCTGTTCTGTTCGTTAATAGCAGAATAGAAAAGGCTGCTGGATCAAAAAGGCATGCGCTGCACAATGGAGAAGTACTGTAATCAGGGAGTGTTTGTGAATAGAAAAGGCTGCTGGACCAAGAGACACGCCCTGCAAAATGGAGCAGCACTGTCCATCTCGTAGGCTGTGGCCGTCATCCAAAGTGGAAAGTATTGAGCAACCATGTTCAAAGCGCCTACACTCTCCTGAATCCCTGAAGCCGTCAACGTACCCACTAAAAGCCATTTCTAGTCAAGTGTAACTCTCCTGATCCTCAACAATTTGTCTTTTCCTTGAGCGATGAAAATGGCTTCGCAATACCTGAATAGTTCCTTCATGCCTACACAGGTTTCACTGAGCAGTATTTTTACTGCTCATACAGAAACATTACAGACACAGACAGACACACACACACGCACATACATTTACACACACGTCCTTTCCCCTCCAAACCCATACAGAGGACCACCTACCAGGGCAGTCCACCATCGTAAACTGCAGCTCGTCATACGGCAGGTGTGCTAGATGGCTGGGCATGGGCACCTGCAGCAAATGTGAGGATTTAGAGGGGTCAAACTGTCACAGACACCTGACAAATGTGAGGATCCAGGGGGGTCAAACTGTCACGGACACCTGCGACGAATGTGAGGATTTGGAGGGTTCAAACTGTCATTGGCACCTGCGACATGCAACATATGTGAGGATCTAGAGGGTTTAAACAGTCACGGGCACCTGCGACATGTGTGAGGATCTAGAGGGTTTAAACGGTCACGGGCACCTGCGACATCTGTGAGGATCTAGAGGGTTTAAGCTGTGATGGGCACCTGCGACATATGAGAGGACCTAGAGAATTCAGACTGTCATGAACCCTGCGGCGCATGTGAGGATCTAGAGGGTTCAGACTGTGATGGGCACCTGCGACATATGTGAGGATTTAGAGGATACAAACTGTGATGGGCACCTGCAACATATGTAAATATCTAGAGGGTTCAAACTGTCATTGGCACCTGCAACATGTGTGAGGATCTAGAGGATTCAGACTGTCATGGACACCTGCGACATATGTGAGGATTTAGAGGATTTGGACTGTCATGGACACCTGCGGCGAATGTGAGGATTTAGTAAATTTTTACCGTGATAATTAATGTGGTTAGGGTGAGGATGAGATGTGGAGATGAAAAAGAGTGGCTTCTTATATGGTCAGCCAAGTACCTTGGCTGCAAATAGCAGACGGAGTTCTACTCGCACCATTGGTAGGTAGCACACGTACGTGCTACATTATATGCACATACACGTACGTGATGCAGCCGGTGCTACACGAAAAGGCCTAACAAAGAAAGTCCAGCACAGCCCTCCCCCTTCTTGTCTGCTAGTGGGACGTTGTGTTGCTCACTGGCCTCCTGCATCCCTCACGTTTTGCCCATTGATCCGTTGATTATATTTCTATCTTCTGTGGCGGAGGAGTTTTACAGAACTCGGTTCCAAGGTGGCCCGCTTTTATGAATTAACACGGGCTTGCCCTGTTTTCACTGCTTGCACTTTTTAGGCGTAGGCTG
>Ga0307942_1000402_pt1:0-2500 | contig 29460 bp, 30 predicted proteins | sample OrgLakmetagen175_FD_201846 | JGI IMG/M metagenome (GOLD analysis project Ga0307942, IMG submission 201846) | Saline water microbial communities from Organic Lake, Antarctica - #175 | ecosystem: Environmental > Aquatic > Non-marine Saline and Alkaline > Saline | place: Antarctica: Organic... | reverse complement strand
GCACTACGTACAGAGGTGTGGTCTCTCTGCTCCTGCTCAAACTGCACGCCTGTCACACCTGTGCAATTGTCCTGCTCAAACTGCACGCCTGTCACACCTGTGTAATTTTTAATGTATGGCACCTGTGTGATTGTAATGTATGGCACCTGTGTAATTGTAATGTATGGCACCTGTGCAATTGTAATGTATGGCACCTGTGCAATTGTAATGTATGGCACCTGTGTAATTGTAATGTATGGTACCTGTGCAATTGTAATGTATGGCACCTGTGTAATTGTATTATATGGCACCTGTGTAATTGTAATGTATGGCTGCAGGCAGCAGAAAGCAGAGCAGCAGTGCAGAGGGAGAAGGACGAAAAGATGGCGCGTGTGGAGGCAGAGCGCAAAAAGGCGGAGGAGCTGAAAGCTGTGAGGGAGAAGGCGGCAAAGGAAGCACGGTACGCTGGCTATGACTGCTGCTGCGGTGTGTGTGCGTGCGGGCGTGTGTGTATGAGTGTGTGTATGAGTGTTTGTGTGTGCGTGTGCGTTTGTGCCTGAACGTGTGGGTGCGTGCGTTTGTTGTGTGTGCGAGTATGTGTGTGTGCATGTGCGTTTGTGCCTGAACGTGTGGGTGCGTGTATGTGTGTGATCCTCTGTGCGCTCACGCAAGTAAGAGTAACCTGGTCGGTGCTTGCGTGACTTGGTTGTTGCTAGAAGCGTGCTTTTGCGGGCTTTCACGTGCATGAATCATGTATCCAAAAATGCAGTTGTTGAAGCTAAGCTGCAGGTGCACAAAAGCACACACGCATGCTTTCTTAGAGTTGGCCAAAGCCGTGCGTACATGATGACGGTGTTTTGGCAGAGGCACTCTCAAACTGTAAGGTCTCTGGTGCATGCGTAAGATTCATGCGTACGGTTTATACGCACAGTGTTTTGGCGGTAACATCGCAATTATGGCTCACCCTATGTATTAAGCACACACAAGACACCAAATCGGCACCCACAGCAGATTTGGAGGAGTAATGTGAGGCCTTATTATGGATACACAAATCACACATTCAACGCGTGCACTATTTGACATGCTTTGCATTTGCAGGACAGCGGGAGATGTGGATCATAAATGCATGCTCACAATTTACGCAATCGATCCATCAATTAATCACACACACACACACACACATATCACACGTGTATATACAGACACACACACACATACACACACACACACGTCACACATATATACGGAGACATACATTCACACACATACACAGAGACACACACACACACACGCCACACACATACACATAACTGCCGCTGTGCTTTGTTCCCGCAGGGCGGCCGAGGAGGCCCGCCTGGAAGCCAAGGCAAACGCAGCTAAGGCAAAGGCTGAGGCAAAGGAGAAGGAGGCCAAAGCGGCAGCTGGTACGTGTGTGTTTGGTTGTTCTCTGTGTGTCTGTGTGTTCTTTCTGTGTGTGTGTGTTCTCTGTGTGTATGTGTACGTGTGCGTTTATTCGTTGCGTGTATGTGTGTGTTTGCGCGTTTGTTTGTGGTGAGTGTTGCCGCCATTGCATGCTGTGTATGTTGCTTTTGCAAGGGGGGAAAGGGAAAGGGAAATGCTTGTGTTGTGTTTAATCAGCATGTTCTTGCCAATTAGAGTACCATGCACAACAAATGATGTGTGCTAGTGTGTGTGCGTGCACGTTGCTGAGGCAACAGATTAAAGCGCATAGGCATACGCAACACACACACACACTCCTGCAGAGCATCATGCGGCTAAGCACCATGCCGCAGCACACACACACACACGCACACACATACGCACACACACACACACAGAGCAACGTGCGTCTGAGTTACGTGCCGCAGCACACACACACACACGCACATACACACGCACACACACTCACACTCACACACGCATACACATACGCACACACATACGCACACAGAGCAACGTGCGGCTGAGTACCGTGCCGCAGCACACACACACACACACATACACACAGAGCAACGTGCAGCTGAATACCGTGCCGCGCGTGAGGCGGCAGCCGAGGAGGCTGAGTTTGAGCGTCAGCGTCAGGCAGATGCCTTCCAGGCGGCCAAGGCCCGTGAAGCAGCGCAGGCGCCGCATAGGGTTGAAGTGCAGGCACGCCACCTACAGGGCGTGCCCAGCAAGGTGGGTGTGTGCGTGTGTTTGGGGGAGGAATGGCTGGGGTGCATTGTATGCAGTGCTATTTTCAATCTCTAAGTTGGAGTGCAGGCGCGCCACATGCAGAGCGTGCCTAGCAAGGTGGGTGTGTGCCTGTGTTTGGGGGAGGAGTGGTCGGGGCTCATCGTGCGCAGTGCTATTTTCAAGCTCATCAAAAGTTAGAGTGCAGGCACGCCACTCGCAGAGCATGACTAGCAAGGAGAGAGCGTGCTGGTTAAGACGAGGGCTTTGCTCTTCTCAGTCTGTCGGCAGTTGGCTTGCAGGCACACGCCACCTGCAGCGCATGAAAAGCAAGTTTTTGGGGGGGGGG
>Ga0307942_1000399_pt1 | contig 29554 bp, 28 predicted proteins | sample OrgLakmetagen175_FD_201846 | JGI IMG/M metagenome (GOLD analysis project Ga0307942, IMG submission 201846) | Saline water microbial communities from Organic Lake, Antarctica - #175 | ecosystem: Environmental > Aquatic > Non-marine Saline and Alkaline > Saline | place: Antarctica: Organic Lake... | reverse complement strand
CTGGTGTCTTGTTCAGTCTGGCCTCTTTCTCTTCTTGAAGCTGGCTTTTTTATGCTATAGCTCAACTGCCCTCGCTGGCGGATATAGCTGTGTAACCCTTACCCTTACCCATGATGTGCTCGTTTCAATTTGCTGACACACATCGCGATTCCAAAATTTGCTGTCATAGCAACTTTTGGGAGCTTGCGTGTCAAATCAGATCAGGAAAGACGCAGGCCAGTTTACAATAAAATGATGGTTCCAGGGAGAAGGCACGGGTAAGAAATGGGTAAAAAAAACTTTAAAACAAAAACGTGGCTACTCCAATGCATTTGGCAAAATATGACGCTCATGCCTATGTATACGAGCATGAGAGTCTCATCTCAATCTGTCCTGCAGTAGTCCTACAGGGGGGAAGGTCATGAATTAGCTCCAGTCAACCAATTCCACAGGAAAAATGGAAGCATTAACACAAGGGTAGAACAATGCACTGAAGATGAAGAGCTTGTGAGGACCAAAGAACCAAATCAATACCAAAAATAGAGATTGCCGTGCATCGAGAAACACACCATTATTGTTCGATTGTTCAAAGACACATGTTCTTGTGTGCCACAACCATGTGCCACATCACAATAGCTAGAAAGCCAGTGGCTTGTCTGGTTTGCGGAGTTCAGTCATCCTTCTTGTCAGCCATCCTCTGCAAGCACGATGGACATATGACATACGCATTGTGAATTGCAGCATTGGTGTGCGAAGCGAGCGGTATGCTATGCGATTAAGGTACGCTTGGCGGTAGCTGTGAATGGCCTGAGAATTGAACACCCACACATAAACTCGCACATTGGAAGAAGATACACGACGTTATACAAAGCGTGTTTTCCATACAGCGATATGACACATCTTGATCTTTCTCCCCTTATTCACCTGTAACTGGTTGAACAGTCCTGGGAGAATGTTGAAGGCCACCCATCCAATCACGGGGAGGAGGAGGGAGCCGAGCAGGAGAACCCGCTTGTCCAAATCAGCAATGTCGCCCAGCTGGGTGGCAGCGTCAGCACTCTGGGCAGCTAGGAGGGAGGCAGCCGTGAGTCCGATGGTGGGGCCAACGACGCCCTGTGTCTTGTCAGACATTCTCTGCAAGCATAATGAGCATATGCGTTTTGTTCATTGCAGTAAAAAAGCGTAGACACTACAGTTCATGAACTGAAGGGAATAAGATAGGGATAATGAGGGCCTGAGAAATGAGCACACACACACCTCTACTTCTGTACAGGGTACAGCGTGCCAGAATCTATCATGCATGTTGCACTATTCTGACACGTTTCAGTCGTTCCTTTCTTCTGACTCACTTTTAACTGGTTAAAAAGTCCAGGGAGGATGTTGAAGGCCACCCAACCAATCACGGGGAGGAGGAGGGAGCCGAGCAGGAGAACCCGCTTGTCCAGATCAGCAATGTCGCCCAGCTGGGTGGCAGCGTCAGCACTCTGGGCAGCTAGGAGGGAGGCAGCCGTGAGTCCGATGGTGGGGCCAACGACGCCCTGTGCCTTGCCACCCATTCTCTGCAGCCACACAAGTGAGATGGGAACCACAGGTCAAATCACGTAGGGACACAAGCGCACAGCATGCAAGCAACTGCTTGACCGTGCCTCAGAAGTGTAATATACAGACAGAACGTTTTTGTCATTGCGTACTGAGCCTGCGGATGAGCAGAACTCTCCTCCTCTTCTGCTGAGACTGACCTGCAGTTGGTTGAAGAGTCCAGGGAGGATGTTGAAGCCCACCCATCCCAGCACAGGCACGAAAAGCGTGCCGAGCAGGGCCGCCCTGCTGTCCAGGGCGGCAATGTCCATGAGTTCAGAGGCAGCGTTGGCACTTCCTGCTGCAAAGAGAGTGGACGCTGCGGTCGTGGCCACGAGCGCCGAGTGGGCAAGCTCGTGTTGCTGGGTGTGGAGGGGCACGACGACCTGCAAGCACAACAAGCGAAGGCTGTTCTGAGCCACACTCGTCCTTGTCAAACACACAGGGGGCGGGAAGCAGGAGAGAAAGAGAACGGAAGGGTCATTGATTTTGGGGGGACGCATCTGGACGTGGCAACAACACTCGTCCTACATTGCTGTCTTGGCTGGATGTGGTGCTCTCCGCCTGTTTGCTGGATCGCAGTGGACGAACTTGCATCGTTCGTGGGAGGGGCATGGCGCCCAAAGAGCGAGGTAGACCGCAAGCCCGCCCTCCTTGCAACAGCTGCTGCATCTGCGCCATTTTTTCTAACCTTGCGTGAAACTGCCTGATTTATGAAAAACTCTGAAAGTTCTCCCTCAGGTGTGAGGTGTGAGGTGTGATGTCACTTGTGAATGAGTTTCTTTTATAAAATGGATTCTTTTAATAAAATAAGAAATGCAATCTGCAAACCGAATAAATTTATGTAAGTGTGACACACACTGCTGCTTCGTTGCGTTGCACACAAGCATATTTGGCACTCATACCTTATAATGGATGATGGAGTGAACACCAGAACTAAGCTGAGAGGTGGTCAACCAGATAATGAAGGTCAGCCAATCTCCTGATAGATCTTTTTGTTTTCCTTTGTGGTGAAGGAGTTTGACAGTGCCCGGTGGCTACTTTTCCTTAATTAATGTGGGGAATGGTTTTTCACCGCCTGCGTAGTTTTCTTTTTTAGCAGGCTTGGATTTGTGTACTCGTTAATTTCTCTTTTTTGTGTCCAGGTAGGACGTCGTGTGGCTTTGTGCCCATTGCATAATCAAAACAATTTCCTGTTCCATGCTGGCGGTATCTATAATCTGGACTTCCACTTATGCATATGCGTGAGTAAAATGCATTCTCATCTCTTTTTCCTCTTTATACCGCACCTTTTTTAGATCACCCCCACCGCCAGTCACCCCGCATAAATATTGTTTTTGACCCTGCGGGGTGACTTTGTTGAGCTTTTATATGTATTTACATTCACCAGTTGTACAGGGTTGTACAAAATTAATGAAAATAAAGTTTTTGGGTCGCTGCAAGTCATGAGTGGCGAGAGGTCCCCCGCTCCCCCCCCTTCCCCTCTTGCTGTAAAGGGCTAAAGGGCCTGCGGGGTCGTGTGGGGAGGGCAAAACGTATTTTAGGGGTGCGGAATAGGTGCGGGATTCAAATTGAATGTTGCAAAAATTTGGGGTGCGGGATGGATCCGCAATGGCACTGTACAACCACTGCTGTTTATCCTTAATTACCTGGACATGCCAAAAATGAAATGGCCCAATGAAATTGGTTGAGCTCAGACTTAGGCTGATTGACTGCACGTACGTACGATAATTGCAACAAAAAGCCTTTCAAATCAGATGCGACATCGAACGCAACCCCCAAATATATCTGAGCAATACTCCTAGCGGTGTGCAGGCCTCTCTACCTGCAACCTACCACCTGATCCCCATTAAAAGTTTTTATAATTCTCCAGGTGGGATTTATGTGTGACTTTCCATCCACTGGGTGCAGGGCACAAAACGAAATCTTTTCCTCAACTATGCCAGAGGTGTTTACGTCGCCAGCAACCTTTTTTCTTTATAACATATGGGGATAGGGTTAGGGCCCCCTTCTCCACCAAACTTGAGTGTGTTTTGTGTATAGAGTCCTTGTGTATTTTAAATTATATTGCAAAAGAGATAAATATGAAACAACTATTTATTCCAGTACTATTATCAACTCTCATCATGAGCCGGTGTCAGGCCAAGCCTGCAACCCTCTTGATCCCCATTGATTTTTCCTTTCCTTTTCGCGGTGGAGGAGCTTTACGGTACTCGGTACCAAAGTGGATCCTTTTCCTTTATTGATGTGGGGAGTGGTTTTCATTGCCTGCATAGTTTTTTCTTTTTTCTAAGTATGCAGGTTGGCAGATAATGTGAGTCCAATTTGAGCATGTTCCTGTGAATTTTTGCACAGGGCGGCTCATTTTAATCCGCTTCAGTCTGAAGCTAGATTGCTTTCATTGGACACAGTGGTGTGTGAGTGTGTAATTGCTCCTTGAATGCCAGGTGAGCCTGCTTAGTTTCGATCTTTTGCTCGTACAATTCCATCTTGGAAAACGCCAAGAATCCAAGAGGCAAAATCGAAGAAGCTAGAACATATTCCTGGACAAATTCTTGGGCAACATAGAAAAAGGACCACACTTTTATTTTCAATCCAAGCGCAAACTGCTTTAAGCCTACAAAATAGAAAAAACTTATATATCCACAAAGCAAGGCACAGTAAAGGTACAATACCTAACTAATTCAGCATCACTTGACTGGCATATTAATTTTAGCAACAATACAACAACTGAATAAAACTCGTTCTGTAATAATGTTGTATTGCAAGCTCTTTCAATTCAAAGAGATGAACGTCAACCCCCCCAAGCATTTAACAAATGTAGAAGACTTAAAGGCTGAGTCATCACACAGGATCTGGTTCGTGAAGGTTGGAAGGTTCGTTCACAAGAAGGTTGGAAACAGAGCCCTGCTTTGAGTCACTTGGCAGAGGAATTACACTTCCTCAGTGCGTGACGCAAACTTGTATTTACATGTTGGCAGGATCATGACCATTTTCTGGCTGCACTTTAAGGTTGCCTTTAACGTTGCCCAAGTACAGAGCCGTGATAATTCCATCATAAAAACAATAACGCGTATTTTAACGGCTGGTTAATGGTTAAGGTTAATGAATATTTAAAACAGTTGACGCCAAACGTTTGTGTGCAATACGTGTTTTAAGTTAAGGAAATTTGAAAACTTTAATTGCTCGAGAATTACCAAAGAGGCATTGATAGGTGCGTTGGGAACGTCATACAAACAAAAGGTTTACAATCCCAGAGGGGGGACACTGGGCAAAAGCCCAAAAATGCTCCTTTTTGCACCTACTCACACGTCACTTCATCAAATTGGACCCAACCTAGCTTCAAACTGATGCTGACTTTATAAGCTACCCGAGCATGTGCTCAGATTTAGACAAGTCGCCCTGCGTACAGAACGACAGGACTAAAGGCACACGTCTTGCACCTGTACCCTGGATGGGTGCTTTCCAGGGGGAATGGCACATAGATTTGCATATCTCGCCAACCACTTGCTCTTTTTGCTCCATTGTTTTTGCAATGATCTTAAATTATTATAAGGACTTCAAAAAACTAAAAATCACTCAAATTGGTGCTCTGGCTGGTCAGATGCAGCATATGGCTGCTCAAAAAGTAGCATTTTCAGGCTCTTGCCGCGGCTGCTGAGGCAGGTGGCCGTAACTTGCAGGTTTCAAACTCACCTGCATTGAAGTGCATAGCAGGGCTGAGCTTGAAACCTGCAAGTAATGGCCACCTACCCTAGGAGCATGCAAAAAGTATACCCATTATGGGCCTGAGTGTCCCCCCTCTGTTACATTGTGTTTACCTTTGGTCTTAGATGCTCAAAATCCACAACTTGTTTGGAGGATGAGCCTGTCTTAGCACATTTTTAAGGAAGAGAGTTTTGAAGAAAGTGACAACGGACGATGCATGCGAGCTTGACCTGATTTTAAATTTTTGTTGAAGGCAAACAGATTTTACAAAATCTACCGCCAATGGAAATTGCAAGTCGGATTTATTAATATCGTTAATCTGAACCCAGTGTTGCAAACGGTCCAACTTATTAATTACTGATTTATAACGGCCGGCACGCTTCCTCTCGCCTAAAACAACATCCGCCCTTGAATTATTTATTTTATAATTTTATAAAAATGGTTGGATTGGAAGTTGTCAAGCTTGTTTCAGGCGAGGACCCTGGTCAGGGGGTTTTGGTGCATCTTTGGCTCCTAAGCAACTCTTGCAAGGTTTTTCAGACATGCCTGGAGATCCAAGGGGCCGCTCTAGAGGATGAGCCTAAACAAATTGTTCTGCCTGGCACATCACTCTTGTCTATCCAGCTTCTAGTGCGGGCTCTCTACGGACAGGGACTTTTTCTTCCTGCTGAAAGTAACGGTGAGCGAGGGCAGCAAGCAAGCAGCCATTGCACGTGACGACTCATTCAAACCCTAGCTTCTATTCCGCTTTGATGCAGGCCTGGAGGAAGAGGAGAGCACACCTGCAACTTGGGAAGCCATAGCACCACTGCTAGAAATGGCCGACAAGTAAGGCCGTACGTACGGTTAACTGTAAATGCAAGCACGCCAGCGCAACACGATACACACACATACATACTACATGCATAAACACATAAATGCAGAAATACACACAAATGCGCACACACACACACACACACACACATACATACACACACACACACACACACAAATACATACACACAAACACACGCAACACACACACTATACACACACATACAAATACGCACACTCACACACACAAACACACAAACACACACACAAACACACTCATGCCCATTGCTACTTATGAATATGCCACTTAATTGTACATGTGTGCAAATGTGTACAATTTTTGCTCGTACATGACTTGGTGCAGGTTTGACGCCCCGCGCCTATTGCAGAGTTGTGCGCGCTTCATGGCCACTGATGGTGTTGCAGCTTTGGAAGCAGCACCACGGTAAGGCAGTATCTTATTATTATGTATGCAAGCTTTGAAGAAAGTAATCTAGCATACAAGCCAAAAAAGGCGAGCTCCCTGCCTGTCATCATTCTCACTAATTTGTGTACACAAATACAAGCTTAAAAACCTTGCAAAGCCAGATACATGCCTGAATACCTTTTAATTGCAGCTTATGATATCATTAATCAGTCCTCTTGAAAGGAACAAGCTTTATATTTTCACTGCGTAGTGACCAAGGAAGAGAAGCAGCCATCAGATGGATCAGGATTGCTGAACGATTGAACCTGAAAGACGTCACTGCCCCTCTTGTTTGCCTTTGTGGCAAAATGTTCTGGCATTGGAATCTGAAGGTGAGCCTTATTATAAATACCGCTGCATCAATCGATAGGAAGAGGACAAAAGGACGAGTTAACTCCACATTGATTTTAATGGTGTCGGTATGGTTTTTTGCGTTGGCCAAGATAAGGAATGAAATTATGCAGGCAGTGAAAGCCAGTCCTCACATTTATTAACAAGAAGCCACTGCGAAACTCATTCACCGTAGCAAACAAACAACTGCAAATTACAAACCCCCCATTAATTTGCATCTGCGCTGCTGCAGGCCTACATACAAGAAGTCTCCACTGAAATGAGCGCTGCATCTTTCCTTGAGCTTGTTTCAAACATTCCAGGTAGGTCTTCGTGGAGAGTAGCCTTTTAGTTATTAGCACCCCAACCGTTATTTAAGGCAGATGGTCAACTGTAAGGATAAACAGGCTTGCGCAGCAATACACCTCTCTCTCTATCTTCCTCTCTCATTCTCTCTCCCTCTCTCTCTCTCTCTCTCTCTCTCTCTCTCTCTCTCTCTCTCTCTCTCTCTCTCTCTCTCTTTCAACTTTTGGTTGCATTATACAAGTGCTTTTCGTGTCCTCATTTCACCTGGCATGCTATGGCCAGTAGCCAAGCGGTGCAGCGCCAAAGTACTACTTTCTTTTTTAGTAGTACTAAATCTTGTCCATACCAGACGCGCACTTTCCAGTATTATTATCGACTCTCCTCAGGCTTGGTTTCTGGTCATGCCTGCAACCCTCCTGGCCCCCATTAATTTTTTTCTTTTTTTGTGTGGTGTATGAGATTTACGGTACCCAATACCAAAGTGGCTCCTTTTTCTTGATTGATGTGGGGAGTGGTTTTCACTGCCTGCGTAGTTTTCCTTTTCTATTGGAATGTGGTGCACAAATCCTGACAACCTCTCTTTATTCTTTATTCATAAATGCAGATGGGAGTAGCAGATCCAGCACCCAGCTGCAGCAGGACGAGCAAAGGAGCGCTCCAGAGAATGAGGAGCAGGTGTGTAAATATTGAAACCAAATTTTGGCAAAAGTACTTATTAAACGCGCACCAACGACATTTTTGGATGCAGCTTGATTTTGATGGACAGCACACGCACAAATACACACACACAAACACAGACACACACACACACATACACACACACACACAGGCACACGAACAAACACCCACACACAAACACACAGATATATACACGCAAACACCATGAATAATCAACAAGTGGTTAACTGTATGCAAACTGCAGGCTTTGAATGCGGGCACACTTGTCCAAGGTGCAACGCACGCCCATTTTTACGGGGGAGGAGCGGAGCCACTCCTTGGTGCCCCACCTCGAAACCACGCACTGCTGTTTCAGCACCCCTTTCTGGGAGGTGGCCAAGCTCCTCCTCTTGTGCCTCTTGTGCCGGGAGGCTTTTGATGAGCTGACACAAAGGAGATTAAGCTGCTAGCTGCTTGTGCCTTTACGCCTCTGTGCTGCTGCATGTTCTGTGCTGCTGCATGTTCTGTGCTGCTGTGCTGCTGCACGCTTTGTGCTTTGTGCTGAGCCAGGCAGTGAACCCGTGCATGTTAACGCAAGGAGAGGTATTAAATTGATACTCTGACAAGTTGGGAAGGCTTAATGTACTTCGCTGTCATGTTTAGGAATTTGGCAGGCACACCATGATCTAAGATGGATGCACAAGGTCCTGCGATATAAGCTTGGTATAGGACATACAACAGCAATCAAACTAAGCTACAAACGAACCTGTAGGAAGCCCATACGCCACACACAGCATTGTTGGGGTAAACATAAGCAACATTTCTTTTGTGATCCCTGTGAGATTAGAATACCTGCTTTTTTGGTCACTGTATGTGCGTGATTATGTTTTCCTTTAATATTCAGGGTTTTATAATATATTCAATTCTATAAATCTCTCAATACTTTCAATTAATTCAGTTTGGCGTTCTTAGTGCTGTGCTACTAGCACTAGTGGCCAAACCCCTTTCCTACCGCTTATCAATCCGATGTCTCTTGGCCGAATGGTTTACTTTCGTGTGTGTGTGACACTTCCCTTCATGCCTGGATTTCTTCTAGGTGTTATATCAGTCATAAATAGGAGCATGATAGACTACGTTTTCTAGTAAGCGTACAGAGTCGTAGATGTTATATGCCCAAGCATGAAAAATTGATGTGTTTTTAATCTTGAACACGATCCCCGCTATCGTGAGATTTACAGACCCAAGCGCTCCTGTCTGGACCTATTCCATATAACATTTAAACCAGTCTCACATATGAATCCGTACCCTAAATCGTGTTACATTCCTCGTGACTTTCCTACTCAGAGCTGGCTTCAAATACTCTGGCAATTCAATAGGAGCACGGATGTCAGTAGCCCCTCTATGCAGCGAAGCAAACTTATTGTTATATGCCACTGGCTTCTTGAAACAGGAAAAAGGGTATTTTCCTTGTGGCTCTCACCAGACTGCCTGGTGCCAGAATTTCAAGTCAAAAGTATAAACTAAAAAAGAATGTAGACAGTGTAACACTACCAGCATGGATGTTGTTATGTGTTCTGCATCGCCAATGGATGCAGAGACACACATATCCCACCTGGAGAGTAAAACTAAGAGAAGCAATTCAGTGGGGATCAGGCGGTTGAGAGGCATCCTTGGGAACAAGTGTGCTGATGATATACCAAAATGCTCTGCGGAAATGAAAGTGTCCATGGCGCCCACATATATACTGACACCCATCCCATCCATCATCCATCTTCTGGCCAGCAAGGATGGCAGACTATCCCCCAGTCCACCTACCAAAAACTCTTAACACCTGCCAATCGCTACCTGCGTTAGAAAGGCTCTCTATTTTCTCAGATCTCATTGCTGTAAAAGCACACATGCACATTACACACAAACCCGTAACACCCCTGGTAATGACCAGTCACAGGCCGATCGGCCAAACAGACTGGCTGAAGCCCCCCCGGTGTAGATCTCAATCCAAATCTAGCACACAGAAGGAGGTGGTGACATAATATAGTTATAGTTTGAATTGCAAGAGCGAGAGCATGCAACTTGCACTTACATGCTTGTTCAGCTTTTGATTCTTAAACACTACCGATCGGGAAAGGATGTTTTTACTGGTTGATTGATTGATCACACAGATGATGATTCCCCCTCTCTGATTTGACGCGGTCGGTTGGTCCTGGCAGATGCTTGATTGTTTTTACTGGTTTTATTCAGTGCTGCATCGCCACAAACAGCGTTGTGCCTTTTTTCCCTTTCCAAGGTTTTTTTGTAGGTGCTACAAGTCTGGTGCTACAACAACAAACACTCCTCACGTTTTTAACCTTATTCACATACGCAGCCTAGCAGTCGCATTATCAACTGATGGCTTAACCCGTAACCTCTTAAAGGACGTTGCTTTGTGTCCTGCACTACCCAAGGGAGGATGCAGAGCCACGCAACATCACCTGGAGAACAAAAAGAGGAGCGGCTTCCAATGGGGATCAGGTGGTTGGGAGGCGGAGGCCTGCACAACAACAAAAAGACGCAGGCAATGAAAAACCACTCCCCACATTAGTTAAGGAAAAGGAGCCACTTTGGTATCGGGTACCGTAACACTCCTCCACCAAAGGAGAAAGAAAAAGATTAAGGGTTCAGGAGAGTTGCAGGCTTGAAATAAAACAGTATTCTGATGTTGGTTCTGATGAGCTGGTTTGTGACACATTCTGAGGAGCTGGGTTTGAAATCAAACTCTGGTTGATAGCAGTGCTGGAAAGGGCGCGTCTGGTATGGACAAGTTTGGCAGCGTAGTTGACAGAATGAACATGAAGCTTGGAAGCAAATTTCTGAACTCTCTGAGAATCAAGACCCAGCTCCTTAAAAGGCTCCAGCGTGTGATTGTTGTTGATGGTGCCACCCACTCCCAAAAGGATGGTATGGAGTATAACGGAGGCTCCTTGAAGGATGGAGCAGAGGCCTTTATGCTGTTCCTGCGCGGCGCTTAACTGGTTCTGCGGTTGAGTGTCCTCACAGTACTTGACCTTGATGAGGTGAATGTCACGTTGAAGAATGCTGAGATCTTTGGGTCGGTGCTGTCTGGGGAAGGTGGATCTGCTAACGGCTGGCGGTGCTGCTGAGGTGCTCCTGGTCTCCCTCAGTTGCCTCCTGCCACTCTTAAGAACTCACCCCCCTTCACTGCTAGTCTGTTGCTTTTTTGTTTTCACGGAGATGGGAGCAACCAGTACAGCATCCAGACGTGGAGGTGAACCTATTTTTGCCTGAGAAGCGGGGTGAAAAGAGCCACTTTAGTACAATCCTAGTTTCAGCTGTATTGGGAATTTGAAGATTTTGCATGGCCAGCCGTTCGCTGCTACCTATATCCATGCAGACAAAGCAGGATCCTAGGGAGCCTCATTTGCTGATGGCTCTGAAGATGATGCTGCATGCTAATTTTTGCTCTCATTAATCACATTTCTTATTACGTGTGTTGGCATCCAGAAAGGAATATGTAGGGCGCTGTCTAGTTGAGGGCAGAGGGGGCAAGTTAGGCTTATTGATTGCTTAAACCATACTGCATGTTTTTGGTTGTACAGGGTACTGTTCAGTAATTCAAAATGGTGCACTTGGTTTTAACAGGGACATAGGACGCTGATAGTTAAGCGTTGCTAGCAGCTCCATTGGCAGTGCCATTTTCGATAAGGGTCTGATAGTTTCTATGATTGTTTGCTATAGAATTAGCATTTCCTAGTTTGTGGAGGGGGTGCATGTGTGCTTGCAAGGCGTCATGGTAATTGGATAGGTACCAGAGCCTTAAGGTAGGTGACTGGGCTGTGCTTGGGTGATTTTGTATGATCTGGTGTTCTTCATTTTCTTTTGCAAGCCAATAAATGTTGTAGAAGAGATTTCCTGCAGGACCAGCTGTTTTGCCAATAATGCATGGGATTTGACTTTGTTGAAATGAATGCGCGATGTTGACTGGTGGATTGCTTTGGCAATGGATTGGAGAACATCTCACTGAATGTGGTGGCGGTGGAGGCTTAAGTGTAAGAGCTGTTTTTTAATTTAGTGCATTGAGGTTAGGCTATCTGTGGCTATATGGGAGTAGCCGTGAATAGTTGCGGCTGCTGTGCCTACTATTTCTGCACGTGAGATGGTATCGATTATACCTACACCTCTTGGGTTCACATTGTGGGATATGTTTAAGCAAGGGTGGTATCATGTACCTGATCCTGTGTCTAGCCTTTCTTCATGTTTCTTAAGAATGGTAGATGCAAGCTACTGTGCCAGTGTACACTTCTGGGAGTATAGGGTTGTCTGAGGGAGGTTTGGTGTCGTTTCCTTGGTGCTTCATCAGACCAACTTCAGCGATTTAGTATTTACAGCGCCCAGTGGCTACAATGTCTGCTTGAGGGCTGGTGGAATGGATGCAAAAATTGACTTTCTTCCGAAGTTCATTGTCATAGGGCTGGTTAGAGTTTCTATCTAGGTTGGCAGAGAACCCTTGTTTTTGACGATCATCAAGGTGTGTGTCTGAAGCAGGTTGCGGAAGGTTTGGTGCCGTGATATGCTCTTTGTACATTTGGAGGCTGCGCCTAAAGCTTTTACAAGTATTTTGCAGTTCTTCTGGCTCCCATATTGGGTTCCACGAGACATTCACCAAATCTTGTTTGAGAGATCTAACCCTTTTTTTATATTCATAAAGGTTAAGGACAGGCCCATGTGTCATTGGTGTCAATAGCCTCTTGCTCATTAGCATTGTAGCAGTTGGTTTTTAGTTGGCACTGCCAATGGTAGGTACAATTGCAGACGTCGCATATGTACATGTCTTTAAAATGAGGGAACAGATCCAGTGATTCAAGTCCTAGAAGGTACTAGGAGCACATTTCACAGGATGCACATGCAATATCAGTGCGAGCAGCAGCTTAAATGGTTTTGGGCACAAATGAAAGCTGCATTGAATAGGGATAGGGTCCATCTTAATATAATTATAGGAGCGTAGTGTGTATGGTATTGCTTCTGTCTTTCTGGAGGGCCAGCGTCTCTTTGTTGCAAGTGTGAAAACTCCAATAACTTATGTGGTGGACGTCCAGATCATCATGATAAAGCGTGCTCATGGCCTCAGTGGGTGTCATAGAGAAGGCCTTGTCTTTTTTGTACATCCAGAGTTCTTGTTGGATGTGGGTAGTGCGCAAGGGAGTCATCAGGCTCAGGCTAGGTAGGCATTGGGTTACATCAAGGAGCTCGCATCTCCTTCGGGCTGGTTGGGGGATGGTTTAGATATTGAGCCAGGGAGACACCCTCTCCCCATTTCATTTTCTTCTCTATATGGAACCCCTCCTGCAATGGCTGCATGTAGGAGGGCGCGGCTACGTCCACACCTGCATCCCCAAAGAAAACGAGCTTTAGACGCATCTGGCCAACAACATTAGCAGTGCCTCCTTTGCAGATGAATTCCTCTGCCCCACGGGTAACCTGAGAAACCTAAAAGTGCAAGCAAATAAACTCACTCTCTACTCTAATTGGGCTGGCTTGTTAATATCTGGCAGTAAAACCAAAGTCACGGGTAGCCTAAATGCGTCCCCCTCTAAAGACCAAAATGGCTTAACACTGTCTGAAGCACTCGAACATCAACTCAACAACAACATACTGGTTCAAAACCAGGCAACAAAATACATCACACCCAGCTCCCCCTTCCTCTATCTAGGAGTCACACTGACGATGGATCTCAATTGGAAGCACCAGCACAGGCACACGGACGAAAACCAAAAGCAAAAGCTTGACGCCCTTGAAGGCTCTTATGCCTCACCACGGCAAACACTAAACATAATACGCACAGCAATCATCCCTAGTCTGGCCTATGCTTTTGCGGTCACACCATGCTCCTACCCAGACCTGGATAAGTGGGATGCAATGATTGGAAGGGCAATCAAAAGCAAACACAACTTATGGCGAAGCACACTGACTGCCATGATCCGTGAAGATGTCCATAGTTTTGGATTGGGTGCCCCCTCCATCTACGTGGTATACCACAGGCGCTCAGCAGTGGCACTCGTGACAAGCCTAGAAGAATCTTCTGAACGTCACCAATCTGTGACCATGCATCTCCTGACCCACCAGGTCACCCAACTCAAGGCCCTTGCCACTACATTCCTTTCCACAAAAGAAGGAACGTCGCTACCAATAAAACAGCAACTCAACCTACATATGCAAGCACGTCAACTCGCTTGCAACCACGCCAGCAAGCTCCACTTAGCCTTGAAAGGAAACAGCATGTTTTTAGACAATCTCAACCTCCACCCGAAAGCCCCCCCCCAACATTAGCCACCCTCATAAATTGCATTACCAAACCGTTTATGGACCTAGGCATAACTGGCCTCCATGACCTCACATCAGCTAACGAAAAATACATTGTCTCTGGGAAACAACTCATAAATAATTACACTCGAGATTTCAAAAAGCACATCATAGCCCCAAATAGGCTTGCTGCCATTACACACAAGATTTAAGCCCAACATCAATTGCACAAATACTCCAAGAAAGGAATCCAAAACTGTCTATCCTACTTAATCACCGCAAAATAAACAACTCCTCTTTCACAGGTCTCCTAGACACACAAATTAACATATTTGCTCACGAAGAGGTGCCCCGAAATCCCGCAAAACCCTAAACCTTAAGTTGGACCTCTTTGACTGGGCCTTTTTTGTCTGCCGGTAAAGGAGTTTTACGGTACTCGGTACTAAAGTGGCTTACTTTTCCTTAACCTTATGTGGGGAGTAATTTTCACTGCCTGCGTAGTTTTTATTTTCTTTTCTTTTCTCAGCATATCAATATCATCAACCCGATAACTCACCATATACACAATAACCCAACCTTTGAGATTGAAGATCACCCAGCACCATCATCACAGCGCAGACCCCCAAGGAAAAGAAGATGTGAGATCCTCGATATACCCCATAACCTTCCTAGCCTAAACCTGATCCCCTTGCGCACCATGCACATTCAACAGGAACTCTGGACGTACAAGAAGGATAAGGTCTTTTCATCGACACCCACAGAGGCCATCAACACACTCTACTATGATGATATGGACATCCTACACATAGATATTTGGAGGTTCTTCGCTCCCAAGGAAATATCAGAGATGATACACCCTTAAGACATAAACAATACCACACTTATTATGCCCCCATGAATATTGAAAGATGGGCCCTACCCCTCTTTAAATCAGTTGGACTAGTGCCCAAATCCAGTAAAACTGTTGCCCGGAGCCAAATTAAGTGCGCAAGCTGTGAAATTTGCTCCTACCATCTAGGACTTGAATCTCCAGACCTCTCCCTACCTTTTAAAGACATGTATATTTGCGACAACTCCAGCCGTACCTACCACTGGCAATGCTTGCTTAAAACAAGCTGCTGCAACGCCACTGAAAGGGAAGCTATTGATGCCAATGATTCATGGGCCTGCCCTGCCTGTATCAATCTGAACCAAAACGAAAAGGAAAGTCGTATCCACTCAGAAAAGAGAGATTGTGGAAGTCTCATGGAAACCAACCTGGGAGCCAGAAGATCTACAAAACACGTGTGTAAGCTTCAGGCAGAGCCTCAATAAATTTGAAGAGCATATCGCCGCACCAAACTTATCTCAGCCTGCACCAGATGAACACCTAAATGATCTTCAAAAACAAGGGTTCTCTGTTACCCAAGAGGACAATGCGTACCAACCCTACAATGTCGATCTTTGGAACAAAGTTAGCTTTGACATCCAACCCACCAACCAACAGGCTGACATTATGGCCACAGGGCGGGCACTGTGAGTACTGGATCAAAACCATTGATCTCATGAAGTATCAAGAAAAGAGTACCCTATACTCCCCAGATGACACCATGCTTCCTGAAGTGTACACAGACACAGTAGCCTGTATTTACAATGTCGACGGAAAGCGTAAAGGTATGTTTTCTCCCGAGCGCCTTAACATACTACGAAAGGCCTTTAGCAGGGCAAAATGCAGCGGTCTACACAATCACGTCCAACCTCCTCCCATTAGCTTTGCATCAGAACTTGTAGGCCTCATTGCACGTAAATTTAAAGACATCTCTGCCTCTAGACATACGGACAACAAAATCAAAGACTCTTTCGTGCAGATACTCACCTCCCACAGCAACGCCGCCTTTCAAAATTGGGCCCTGGTCACTCAAGAAAAAATGGCATTCCCCCTTGACTTGATTAACCCCAAATTCCCCCATTACTGGAGTGAGCACCCAAGGGACAAAGTGTTTGGGGCAAACACCAATGCCTTCTCCTCCTGATTTTCTGGGTTCTCCACCTGCCATCCCATTTACCATGAAAACACCATGCTCTAAGAAACAAGACCCGCCATCTACTCTGCTGCTGTCAGCACAGAGGAAACAGCCACATTCATGCTCCTCCCTTCCTGGAATAAAGATATGACCACAAATTTCTATGCATCACTCTGCCGCAAATGCCCACACATGTGTGAATTCCTGGGCACCATCCCATCAAACCAACTCCAGTATGTGAAAGTGCCCTTCTACAACAACATACAAATACCACTCTCCAAACACTCCTGGGGATTGCAGGTCATTGCCATATGGAACACCAAGGGCAGGGTCTGCCTCGATGCTCACAATAAAGACTGGGTAAAGAACTTGCCAAAGAAATTCCTGAGGCAAAGTGGGAAATTCAAAACATCCATAACCATCCCTACCAAACAGCCTTAAGTTCCGGACAGCACTCACGACTCAACAAAATAAATAAGCTACCCGATGACAACCCTCAAGCCTTAGATAGCCAAGATAGAACAAGTGCCCTGATTAACACTGACCAACGTCATAGTTGTAATATCGATGAAGCACCCCAAAACAGCTCCAGCCAAAACCTAACCCGTAAGGTAAAAGATGGCGAGATTGGACCTACACTGATGGCAGCCTCCAAAAGAATTAAGTAGGGCAAGACACCGGATCAGGTTTATACCACCCTCACTTAAACGTTTCCCACTATGTAAACCCAAAAGGCATGGGTATAACCGACACCATCCCACGTGCAGAGCTAGCAGCTATAGCAGCTGCAATCATACATGGCTACTCACATATAGCCACAGACAGCCTTACATCACTGCATCAAATCAAAAAGCAGCTGTCACACCCAAATCTTCATCGCCACCACATCCAAGGAGATGTCCTTCAATCCATTGCTAAAGCAATCCGCCAATCACCATCGCCCATCCACTTCTTCAAAGTAAATTCCCATGCCAGTATTATCGGTAATGAACATGCCGACGCCCTTGCTAAAAAGTCAGCCACCACCTACTCCGACATTGCAGACACCTCCATCAGAACAGCAGGCCCTGAGGGAAATCCCTTCTACAACATGCATCCACTGGCTTGCAAAAGAATACATAGAAAACCAATCACAAACCTATAATCATACCCATACAACAAACATGGCCCATTCTCCTCCCCAAAGCTTTGGTACCTACCAAACCACCGTGACGCCCTTCAAGCACATTTGCATCTTCTCCATAAACTGGGAAATACCAAAACTGAAGTGAACTGCCATGCGTACTACCAGAACCTCATAAAGGACGGCACTGCCAATGGAGCCACTAGCAATGCTTACCTAACATCATTCTATGTCCCCTTTAAGACCAAATGCATCATTATGAAATACAGAACAGGCACCCTATATAATCAAACATGCGGTATTGTTCAAACTCTCAATAAGTCATACTTGCCACCTCTGCCCACAAGTAGACAGTGCCCTGCACATCCTTTCTGGGTGCCAACACACGCAAATAAGGAACATGATCGCCAAAATACACAACTAAGCATGCCGCATGATCTTGAAGGCTATCAGCAAAACAGGCTCCTTAGGATCATGCGTTGTCTCCATAGACATAGGCAGCAACGAACGGATGATCATGCAAAATCTCCAGATTCCTGAAACAGCTGAAAGTAGAATTGTTTCCAAATGGCTCTTCCCAACCCGCTTCCCAGATAAAGACAGATTTATCTCCAACCGCCCAGATTGTGTGCTGGTTACTCCCATCGCCGCAATAACTCAAAAACAACAAACTAATGTAGGGGGGTGGGTTCTTCGAAGTGGCAGGGGGCAATTGAGGGAGACTGGGAGCACCCTAGCAGCACCGCCAGCCACCAGTAAAGCCACCAACCCCAGACAGCATCGACCTAAAGACCTCAGCAAACCTTGGCGTGACATCCACCTCGTCGATATCAAGTAATGTGAAGACACCAGACCTCAGAACCAGCTGAACGCCGCAAAGGAACAGCACAAAGATCTCTGCAGCATTCTCCATGGAGACTCCGTTACTCTCCACGTCATCCTTTTGGGTGTGGCGGCACCATCTACAACATCCACACTCTGAAGCCTTTTAAGGAACTGGGTCTTGATTCTCAAAGAGTTAAGAAGCTTGCCTACAAGCTCCATGTGCACTCTGTAAACTCCGCTGCTAAACTTGTCCATACCAGACGTGCCCTTTCCAGTACTGTTATCAACTCTCATCAGAATCCGGTTTCAGGCCAAGCCTGCAACCCTCCTGATCCCCATTGATTTTCCCTTTCCTTTTCGCGGTGGAGGAGCTTTACGGTACTCGGTACCAAAGTGGATCCTTTTCCTGAATTTATGTGGGGAGTGGTTCTCACTGCCTGCATAGTTGTTCTTTTTCTTTTAGATAACGAGCCTATAGAGTCGTGGCCCCTTTCAGTTAGGTTGGAGCTTCTTTGTGAGAAGCGTTGTGAGTGTGGGTGGGATTTTGTGATGGAGGGGCAGCTGGTGTCGTTATTTGTGGTGGGATGGTGTTGTGCCTGAGTGGGCCCTGTGTGGGGTATGTTGTTGTATGCTGTGCGTTTCCTGGGCCAATTGGAAGCATTGGCGTCTGGAGGGAATGTTTGTATTGATGTAGGTGTTGGTGCGTTTTGGGTGGCATGTCTTTGGAGTTTTGATGGACATCCGGCGGGAGAAGGGGATATATGTGGTTCTGAGCAAGGTTTAAACACAGAAGTCTGGTTAAATCGCCTAGTATCTGCCGTTAGATCTGTGTGTGTGAGAGGTGGCCGTCTAATGAGGTTATTCAATGGTTGGTAATAGGATGTCGGTATTATGTTGCTGAACGTGGTTGTACTGCAGGTGCTGCGTTGGTGGGCACACTCTGTTGAGGTTGAGTGCCTGTGGAATCAGGGGGTAGCTAGAAAAGAAAAGAATAGAAAAAGAAAAACTACGCAGGGGTGATAACACCACAAGCATGGATTTGGGAAACGGAGACGTTGCTGTCGGACAGCGAAGTAGTCACGCTACCAGGCAGATTCGAACCCGCGACCCCGAAGAGTCTGGCCTGACCACGGGCCACTAGGCTTTCAGGGCAGCTACCCATCAGGGGGCACATCATCATGATAAGTCAATGTAATGGTATGTGTGTCCAGGAGGCCTGTGAAGGAGGAATTTCTTGTTTTATGGCGGACAAGCAGGGTGTTTTGACTTGTAATTGTGCCTTGAAGGAGTTGTGTAATGGAGGCAGTGCTTAGCTCTTCTGTTTCTGGCATGTTGGCGATGGCTGCAAGCCTGCTAAATGCCACATTGTACTTCTTGAAAACTTGGGAGTACTTACTTTTAAGTTGTTTCCCAGTGATGATGTGGCCCTCTTTTAACGTGAGATTGTGAAAGCCATTGAAGCCTAAGCTCATAAGTACTTTGGTAATGCAGTTATTGAACGAGGGTGGTCATTGTTGGGAGGGGGGGGTGCGGGCGAGAGTCCTGCACTTCACCGCCCAGGAGTATTGCTCTGTCACACGCCCTAGCTGCAGCGCACTATTTACTGCCGCAGTATTAAATCCGCATTAATCTGACTAGCACTTGAACTGAACGCGACAGCTCATGGTGCCTGTTCAAGCATTATGGTATGGTATAGGAGGGTTCAGCTACTTGGTGTAGGGCCTGGGCAGTTTTTAACGGAGCCGTGCAATTTGAGATCCGGCTGCCGACAGGTCAGATTAAATCACCGCCAATAATAAAATACAATCAACTGATCTGCACAAATTGATACCAGGAATTTAAAGCTCAAATACAGCGGAGTAAAAAAGCTAGAACAAATAGCTTTTCACTGGCTACCAGTAGCGTAATAAAGCAGCAAACAATCACTGAGGCAGCCAGTCCAGGGAAACTTCCTGCAAGATAGACTCCTCATATTTCAGGAAGCAAAAATTCCACAAGGTTATGGAGCAATAACAAAGGTACAAAAGTAGAACACAGACGAATCAGGAGGAGCGATCTACAAATCTATCAGCAACAGGAAAGAGTATTGTACAGCTAGATACACGGGTGAAGCGTTTCAGGACAGCGTTCTCACTGCTGTGATTGCATGACGATGTACATGAGGTATGTTGTTACGAGTAAAAAAGGACGAGACAGTGGCACGCAGTAATACGGACAGGGATTATCCTAAAGAACGCTCTTTGGAAATGTGTTAATAATAAACAAACGGAGGCAATACATTTTGCCGTTTTCTTCTTCTGACATCGGCAGCAGAGTATAGCAGGCGGCACAATTACCAATTGCCCTCCTTCAACACACGCGCCTTCTCTACAATGAACTTGCCCACTTTGTATCTCTGACTTTCCTCGGCCGCGTACTCCTACAAGTCATGGTTGCAATGTAATTGAGGTCGTAGGATTCATCAAGTCCTGGATAATTATTGCATGTACTTTAAAATTAATATAGTAAAAATTCAGACACTGGCATGCGGGCTACGCTAAGAGGTTGAATGAAAATCCCACTCACATATTTCCAGCCCAAGACGCTTGCACAGCATATGCAAGAGATATCTGCAGAAGAGGAGATAGAGAAGTTTATGCGCGAGCTTGAAACAACGTGTCCGCAAGTCTTCACACACGAACACTTGCAAACAAAGGATGCCTACCTGCAACTTCGTGAAGGCCAGTGATAAGTACCCGTTGCTCTCTCTGGCCTGGTGTGGCGTTGACACTGAGACAAAGAAAGAAGCAGATTTCTTCTTTTAATGTTCTTTCAATGGCGGACTAAAGGAGCTTCGTGAACTGTGCTTACACATTGGTAAAGAGGTAAGCCCGCCCGTGTCGTCCTGGAAAAACAAAACGGCACACATATATTCTTTTGCAAGAGTAAGGTAAAGGCAATCACCCAGAAGGTGTGGACTGAGCAAGGGCCTGGAATTGCTCCTCTTCTGCATCCGCATTGCCAAAGGGCAAGTCCTCACACACCACGCCATCAAACTGAAAACAATCTAGCTTCAAACAAAGTTGACAGCCATAAGCCAAAATTTGTGCTTAGATTTAGTTCAGTTGCCCTGCGCAAAGGTTCACGGTACATATCTGCACCTATACCACAGTCTGGTGCTTTCTTCAAGACATGACATGTTCATTGCATACCTCTGACTACTGTATCTTTTCACTCCACTTCTTTTGCCTTTAACTTTGTTTACTTTCTGGACTCCAATGTTGGCGCCTAGCTGGAGTCTACCGAATTCGGGAGCCAACTTCAGGGATCGTTCGAAAAACACCTCTTTTTGGGCCTCACCCTCTGGCAAGCACCCTTAGTTACACGCATGAGAGGAAAACCTAGTTTATATGACAAATACTAGACAAGCACACACACCTTGGAACGCCTTGGACACAACGTCATCATGGTCAGCTGCAAGGTGTGCGGAGAGACGTGTATTAAAGAATTCGTCCCAACTTGTGACACCTCACAAAAGCAGGACCTCAACCAGTACACCAACTTACTTACCTACATGGGTCTTGCATGTGGCGCAGCAATATATTTTAGGGCCTGGACAAGAAGAGGAAGGGTGAGAGTATTATGCATTGCATACGCAGTAGTGCACGATAGAAGCAGAGCAGGCACTTGGAACCAAGTGAAGCAGGAATTACAGGAGCCCTCACTGTTTAAGAACACTTTGAATGGCCTCCCCATGTGTGACACAGGAGTGCAAAAGCTCACATCAGCTCCCAGAGAGTCAGGGATCACAGAAACTTGATTTTTTGTAAAATATATGTTATAATTGATTTCACCGTTTCCGGAATTCGACGCTGAAACAATACGCGAAACTGGCATTTTAAGAAGGCTGATCGCTGCTTTTTGCCAGGTTGGAAAAGCACTAAGTTTAGTGCATCTTTTCAAGTGCCCAAAACACATGATTCCCCCTCTTTGAGATTGAATGCGGTCGGTCGGTTGGTCCTGGCATATGCTTGATTGTAATAACTTATAAAATAAAATGGAGTGCTGCAATGTCGCAAACAGTGTTGTGCCTTTTTTCCCTTCATGGGTGGTCTGGTGCTACCCAATTATCACAGTAGATATAATTACATCTTTTATATACGCAGCCTAGAAGTCGCACGTTCCGACTGATGGTTTTATCTGTAAACTCTAAAAAGCCAATGATGTTTTTAACTCGTCTTTCATGCCCACATTGATTGCACCCAATTCTGAAAAGAAAAAATGAAACCACAGAAAGGGAAATATTGATTAAAAAAGGATTATCAAAACTTCCTCTCCTGTATGTCCAACTTGACTATCCTTGGAAAGCGAATCTATGCTCTTCCAAGGAAAAAGAAGGCAACCAAAAAGAGACATGCTAAACCACTGGCTTCGATGGAACGCCTGCAATTTCAGCCGACACATCCCACAATTTGGTTGCCAGGTCCTCTTTGTAAGACTGCGAAGCAAAAACCAGAGTGGCGAGAAGTATGGTCCAGTAATTCCACCGACTAGTTTGGTGTGCACAGATAGAACAGAATAAGCAAAACTGACAAAGCTGCTTTGGGACTGAGTGCCGCAAAACTCCTTCAGTGCAAAAGCAACCAATTAACATGGATCAGATGAGCTGCAGGCTTGGAAGGAAGGTGGCTCCTGATGAGAGCTTTCGTCGTACGATGTCGTCGTACATTATGAACGAGCTTGGCAGTGCAATTGACAGAGCCGAACGGCAAGTTTTTGGCAATAACAAATTAGCAGGGATGGGTCATACGGCGTAGGCGTGTCATACGTCGTATCGTATTTATCACGTATTTAACCGTAATTTTCAAATTGCTCCGAATTTTGCAGCCACAAGCCCCCCAGAGCCCCCCAGAAGCGCTCCCAGGCCCTCTAGAGCCCCCCAGAGGCACTTCCAAGCACTCTAGAGCCCCCCAGAGGAACTCCCAGCCCCTCAGAACGTAGCATGATCACTTGCTTACTGCTACCACAACCCGGAAGGTGGAGCCTGTAGCGTAGATGAAATGTGCAACAGCTGCATCCACAAGCCTTGGTCACTGCCCTCTTGCTGCAGGTGTCCAATGACTGTGTAGATGCTGCTGCTGATGTGCTTGCTGTAGTCCTGTGCAGGCGCCTCTCGTTTCCTGCATGCTCCTCCCTCTGAGCGCTAGCGTCGGCAATTTCTCCCATTGCTAGCGAGCGCTGCGACTACGCCCTGAGGATTCCTGCTGGGTCAGCTTTGCATGCTGCTACACCTACGCTGGGATTCTGCCTCATGAAGTGCTCGCGGATGCGGGGGGCACCGCTGCTGAAATCTCGGAATTCTGGCATCCGGCTTCTGGCATCTCGTATCTGCCACTTCTGTCCCATAACAACAACACGATGCCACTCAGGGTCTTTACCAGGAGGCATTATAATGTTCTGGAGGCTGGGGGGACAATTCGTGGTGGTTGGAGGGTGGTTGGTGCAAGCCCAGGGTACCCCCCAAAATAGCATAAATACGTTTTTGTATTATACGCGTATTGCGTATTAATAGCGTTTATACCGTATGGGACGTCTCAGAAGTCCGTATGACCCATCCCTGCAAATTAGTGTCATTTGAAGCATCAGGACCAAAAATGCACTTCCTTTGTCCCTGGATCTTTCAGCAATTGTGTAGAAAGATAGGGATGAAGAGAAATATCAGTCAAGGCTGTGCTTGGTTTAAGCAGGAAATGCTGGTTAAAAATCGACACACATGCACACATATGCACATATGTAGCTCAAGCCTTACCTCTGTGGAGGAACGGTTGAGGGTTGTTCTTGAGAGGAAGCCTGTTGCGCTCCGGATAGGCCAGTCCACTAGACTACAGGAGAGGGCTGTGAAGCTCCATACAACGCCACAGCAGTTCTGGGCAAAACTCAGGCCCTGCACACACACACACACACACACACACAGACACACACACACACAAAGTATGCATGACAATAAGCGATCAAGACAAGGAATCTGCAGCTGCACCTCATTGTTTCAATTTTACCTTATAGGATATTTCATGGTTGTGCAATATGGCTGCTTGATTGTACTTTTGACTGCAGTCCTTGCAAGAAACATAGGTAATCCTATATAGCTAGGCAGCCAAGCACACAGATCACAATCACCTTGCAAGAAACATATATTTGGACCAAAAACGAAAAGTTTTAATACTCCTCGGAGCTCTCTCTGAACTGGTTTTGGAGTTTGGAGTCAAAAATAAATATTCTCAGTGGTTTGGGGAGTATTTTAAAGATGGCCTCCAAGTGTGCCACTGTGAACCCCCCCCCTGGCCCTGTTCTTGAAGCTATAGTCCCCAGCCGAGAGGCTGGCTGCCCAGCAGAGAGACCATGAGAAGCTGCAGAGGGAGAGGCAGCCCAGGGATCCGGCAGAGGCAGAGGCAAAGGCAAAGGCAAGAGGCAAGGCTGTGAAGAGGCCCATGGGGTGCCCGCGCGGCTCCAAGAACTTACAAGCCTCCTCCTCTCACAGCCCCTTCAGGCCCTTCTTCTAGGGCATCCACACAGAGTGAGTGAAGATGGCAAGTGGGTAAGAGAAAGTTGCTTCTCTGATTGAGGGAAGCACACGTGCAAGCACTCACAGCTGTCGTTCTCCCCATGCAGCCAATGGGCAGTCTGCTTAGCAGCCATGGAGAAGCCAGCAGAGGAGGATGGATTCTCGTATTCACAAATTGATTCCAGACAGGAACCTTTTGAAGTCCCTTCAAACTCAAAAGTAATCCCTAAAATTTAATAAATAATCAAAATTTGGTGTCACGGAGTGATCGTGGAAATACGGTATCTTGCAAAAAGGAAAAAAACAGGCAGTGAAGAAACCACTCCCTTTAACTAAGAAAAGGAGAGTACCCAATCTAGCCGACTGTTTTCAAACTGTTTCAATTCATAGCAATAGGATTTTAGGGTTTACTCATCAAACCCTTTTTGGACTTGAAGCTCTACAACTTGCCTTGCCACGCACTCCATCCAGGTACGTGATCATGGGGTGGTTGAACAGGCCACGCGAGTAGTAGCGCAGGTCATGGGCAGGGCTCACTGGGGAACCGTCCACCACAGCACGCTCTGCCTCCCAAGGGACCTGCACGTGTACACAATGGTCAGTAGGTTAGCAAGCACGTTTCTGGCTGCTCTGTGTGACAGGATTCACACCTCAGTTCCCACAAAGCAGTTCTGGGGACATCCATGTGGCTGGACACTTCGGTATGGTAGAGCAGCTGAATGTGTGCAAACAGCAATGCCTAAAGGTCAGGTCTGACATTCCCTGGCAAGCCTGCCTAAAACGAACTTCGTCAAGTTTCGACCTTTGGTGGTTCAGGGTTATAATAAGGAACATATGCAGTACTCCTGCACAAGAAATGGGTTTGGGGTCCAAGCTGCGCGTCGGGGCTAGATTTGTGCAAGCTCTTTGCCAAATTAGTGGTAGCACGCATGCATGAGTACCAAAACGTGGCTCCTGGTCCAAATTCCCACCATCTCTTTTGTTCCCAGGTAGGTTTAGGGTCAAACCACACTCCTCAAAATTCGCTTAGGTCAGGCTGAACAAGGGTATTTGTGTCAGTAATTATTGCTGTATTAATTCCTGTAATTAATCCTGCAAATCAACTGCATAAATTGGTGATCGGATTTCTGCAGGGAGAAGGAGGCTGAAGCTTTACGTAACTTCCCTGTCACATGTAAGTCAAAGGGGAACCAAACCTGACCCTTGACCAACAGCCCTGTATTTGTTTTGATGCCGGAGAGGACTTTAAAATAATCAACCATCTGGCAGGGATTCTTTTCCAGCACACCTGGGCACTCATCTGCAGGGTTTGAGTGTGCAGGGGTGCTTACATAAATGTAACTAAGGACCCTGACTACTTAAAAATGGACAAGTTTGCAGGTTTATATTACCAGACAGAACGTACCGTGGCTGCATGAATTATGCTCTGAGCACCGTCATAGGGGGGTGAATAGCACATATCGATCATTTTCCTGCAGACATTTTATGGGGAATGGGGTACAATGCTCAAGGCGCAGAAAATATGTCATGCATTTCTTGCGATAGCATGACCATGTGTAAATTTAAGGCCATTCCACGCCTAGCAAGCAACTCATCGTCAATAACCATTAACCACAAACGCCTGACTTAAAGCAACTGAGACCTGATATGCATAACTGAATGGCTGTTCAGAAAATGGGGCGTTTCAAATTCCAAACATGTATCGAACATAGATGAAGAGATAAGCAGCACATATGTTACTTATAATGAGAGGTAGAATGTTTGGGCAAAGGTTCCCCTGGCATTAAAATTTGAAACTTGACAGGAGAGGAAATAATCTAAATAATCACCTACTTGTACATTCCCTTGCTGAATAAGGGGCTGCTGTTAAAAATGTTGGAGCGCACTCCTCCAGGGTCTGCAACACATGAAGTCAGGCCGTGCAGGCCCAAGCGGCGCTGCAAGGAACAATGCGTATGAAATGCAGCGGCAGGTAACGATGCAAGCAGCCTGGAGATGCAAGCAACAACGGCAGTTCCCTGCATGCAGCTAGACAGGAAGCTGGCGGCAAACAGGAGCAAGGGCTTCGACATTGGGCATGACCACTCACAAAAACCAGCAGCAGCTCACCTGCAGCTCGTATCCAAAGAGCACGTTGGCAAGCTTGCTGTGCTCATAGAACCCACAGCGCCAGTCAGTCAAAAAGGCCTGAGGGGACAATAAAAAGGTAACATGCAGACCACGGCCGGTAAAATTTGAATGCATCGTGATGCAAAGCTACGACCGTCAATTCTACAGAAAAGGAAGCATAGCAGTTGGCAAGCTCCAAAGGGAGGAAGCCAGCTAAAGTCTCCAGGCTGATATAGAAACACACACACCCATGAAAAGACAACACTAATAAGTACACTCACGCACCTTTGGGTCCCTCATGCGGGACGTGCGATGTGTGATGGATGCCACTGTCACCACTCGTGCCTTTGAGGAAACTAGCTGTGATAAGCAAGAAGAGAGAAGGTAATTTGCAATGTCGTCTATATTATTATTCTTCCATTGTGAGATCATTTTGCAAGACCTTGCAGAGGACAAAGGACAAAATAGGTGACTGCAACAATGCCTCACCTTCTTTTCAAGCAGGCGGGTCAGGGTGTAAGGTCCCAAGTAGTTTGTCTGTGTGCATGAGGGGAGGAAAAAAAGCAAAGGATACGCTATAACACCCAGCAGCCGAGAGGAGTGCGTGACCACCAGGCGGCCAGCTGTCGGCGGTGAAGGTGGTCAAGGTTGGCAAGAGCCATGTGAGTACATGAGGTCTGTACCAGAGGGGGTTATCTGAGGCCCAGAATGGGTATGGTTTTGCAAGCTCCGAGGGAATGGCTCCCGTAATTGGCACTTTTCAAGCTCAGCCCTGATATGTGTTTTGATGCAGCTGAGCTTGAAAGGTGCCAATCACGGGAGCCATACCTAATTGGCCGCGGCGTGAACCCTACTTTTGGAGAAGCCATATGCTGTGTCTGACCAGCCAGAGCACCACACTAGTGAATTTAAATGTTTTGAAATCCTTAAGACAAATTAAGGCCATTGCAAAAACAATTAAGCAAAGACCAAGTGGTTGGCGAGATATGCAACTTAATGCGTCGTTCCCCGTGCAAAGCACCCATCTAGGGTACAGATGCACGACGTGTGCGATTAGTCCTGTCATTTCTTACGCAGGGCGACTTACCTAGATCTGAGCACATGCTCTGGTAGCTTATAAAGTCAGTATCAGTGTGAAGCTAAATTGGATCCAAATCGATGAGTTAATGTGTAAGTAGTTGCCCCTTTAATGCAGAAATGAGCATGCTTTGACTTGTGCTCAGATAACCCCCTCTGGGTGTTTACATAATTATTGGCAGAGAGGCCTAAAATGTAGACGTAGGTCACTATGCCAATAATTACGGGTCATACGAGGTGTACTTACGGTTTGGCCAGCCCTAATCTTTATGCATACATTAGCTTAAACATTAGACAGTGAACAGCCATACATGCTGGAATGCTCAGGTTGTAAAATCATGTTTCAATCCTGTCACAGCTTTACATGAAAAATGGACACCTGCGCAATGCCTCCCACGTTGTCGCCCGTGAACGTCTTCTTCATGTAGCTGACGCCCGCGTTATTCACCAGGATGTGCAGGTCCTTGTTCCCCTTGTTCACCTGTTCATTTGGACACAAATTGGGCAAGTGAGTAGGTGGCAAGGCTTACTGACAATTCAGAAGACTTGTTCACAAAATCTCACACGGCCACGACCTAAAATGTAAGAGATATGCTGCCTGCATCTGCTGTACAGGCTCAGACAGGGATAGAAAGAAAGTCGAAAAGAGTCGAAGGATCCAGCCGAACCCAACCAGGCTTAGGAGGTACAGAGTTCTAGAACTATGTACGTAGTGAGCTTGATAACGGTTGCTATGACCCTCTACATACATGGGAGGCTACCAGCAAGTCTAAGTCCGTGAGCACAAGCGCAGGTACTCGTGGGTATCGTGGGAATTATTAAGCATAAGGCACCTCTTCAGCAAATTTGCGGACTGAGTCTTGGGACATTAGGTCAAGGGGCTGCTGAGGCACGACGAACTGGACATGTGGGTACTCTTTCCTGGAAAGAGGGGGGGTAATGAACGCTGTAACTTTGTCAAGAAGGCTGTAATTGTGTTTACGTGTGTAGCATGCATGCATGTCCTCTTTTGATTAAGAATAGTAGGGATGTCCCAGCTTTCGTCCCACCAACCTCGCTTGCTTTCATGATCTGTTCCTGCCTGCTATCGCTGCACTCACCGGGTTGCATCCACGAACTGCCTTGCAGCTTCCAGGTTGCGCACACCCAGGATTACCTTGGCACCTTTGACTACAATTGCCGGTGTTGGATTGTGCTTATTTGCCGCGTAGCACACGACAGATGCAAGAGCAAAATTGAGATTTGCCTTGGATGGACCTCAAACATCAAACACTCACTTGCAAGGGCTTTGGCTGTTTCCAGGCCAATGCCACTAGTTGCTCCAGTGACCAGTGCAGTCTTCCCAGCCAGCTGAGTATCGTGAGTGCTCATTTTGCTGCCAGTTTTAATAATATACTGGTAATTTCTTTTAAAACCTATAGAATGGATTACGACCAAATGCTGTCAAATCGGAACCCTAACGGAGAGGCCAGCCAGCTGATGAAAGTCGCTGTGGTACCAGATAGGAGCTGTTGGATAAATCTGCCGGCGTCGTTGTGCAACCAGCTGTACAGTGGGGGTTGTATGCCTCCACTCATCTTTCACCTGGCAGGTGCGTGTGCATGTGCGTGTGTGTGCGTGCGTATGTGTGTGTGTGTGTGTGTGTGTGCGCGTGTGTGTGTGTATGTGTGTGTATGTGAGTGTGCGTGCGTGTGTGTATGTGTGTGTGCATGTGTGTGTGTGTGTGTGTGTGTGTGTGTGTG
>Ga0307942_1000397_pt1 | contig 29571 bp, 32 predicted proteins | sample OrgLakmetagen175_FD_201846 | JGI IMG/M metagenome (GOLD analysis project Ga0307942, IMG submission 201846) | Saline water microbial communities from Organic Lake, Antarctica - #175 | ecosystem: Environmental > Aquatic > Non-marine Saline and Alkaline > Saline | place: Antarctica: Organic Lake... | reverse complement strand
AATTTATTTAACCCGATTGAATTTCCTTAACCTGACATTTAACCGCGCGTTGTAAACACACATTCGGGTTAAGTATTTCCAATATTCATTAACCTTAACCATTAACCCGCCGTTGTAAACGCGCCGTCAAATATTACGAGCTTTATTTATTTTTTTACCTTCTTGGCCCATATTGCTTGCATGTCCAATCGTCGTACTTGCAAAGTTCTAGCCTTGTGTTTGTCAGTCACAGTCAAAGTTGAACTTCCTGCTCTGCTTGCAAGAACCACACAGCACTTGCACACCCGAATTCGTGCTCTGAACACAGCGGTGGCCGGTTTGTGCACAATGCTCGCACCCTCTCAACAGACAGTAGCAGCACATTCTCACGCCTGCTTCAGCAAGGATGCTCCAGCACAGCGTCATGCACAACACTGCAGCGTCTGTGGGGCAGCAAGGCACACACACACGCAGGCGTGCACGCACACACACGCACGCATACACACACACACACACACGCACACACACACACACACACACACACACGCACACACACACGCACACGCACACACGCACACGCACACACACACGCACACACAATCACACAAACACGCTCACACGCACACATGCACACGCACACACACCTTGCGTGCGCGATGGGCTTCGGCCTATCTTTCCTGGATCATTGGTGAAGAGGCATCATACTGTCCAGAAAAGAAAAGAAAACTGCAGGCATCAATGAACAGCTATACCCTGCCAACCCGCAGCGTGTAGTGTGTGGGGCAAGAAGACATATAGAGCAGTACAATTTTCAGGGGCGTTGCCTGGCCTGCTGGATACTACAAACAAGAAGGTGGGGGCAAATTGTGAACTGATATTCTCTACTGGAGGAGTGCAAGCAGTTGCAGGCTGCTTTGAAAGAAAATAAAAGCAAGTAGTGTAAACACCATGCATGGAGTAGGAAAGGATGCTGTTTTGTGTCCTGCACCACCCAATGGCCGCAAAGCTACACAACATCCCACCTGGAGAATAAAAAAGCAGGATGGCTTTTCAATGGGGATCAGAAGGTTGGGAGACAGAGGCCTGCACACCGCCAGGAGTGTTGCTCAGATATTTGTAGGGGTTGTGTTCAATGTCTCGTCTCATCTGTATGATTTTTGTTGCCGACCTGGTTGCATGTAGGCTTTATTTTTTCATGAGTGCCGTGGTAGCTCCGAGGCTATAGAGTGAGTTCCTGGTGTGGCTGCTGTAAATGATGCCTGTTGCTTTTAGCAGAATGGTGTGGAGGGTTTTGCGGTGTCCGAGTAAGCAAGGCGTTAGCAGCTTGTGTTATTCTTGTGCCTTTTCTGCTTGTTGGGTAAGAGAAGTGGCCGCACAGTACTTGATTTTGAGCAGGTGAATATTGCTTGGTTTCATAGCCAGGGGACATGGATTGGCAGGGTCATCTGTTAGCAAGAGGCAGCTCTCCTAGCATTTGTAGCAGACCTAGTTTTGGCATGTGTTTGATGGGTTTCTTTTGGGCGGGGCTGCTAAGTTGGAGTAACTTTGATTGCATCTGGCTTGCTCGATTTTGCCGCCGTTGCAAATTGAAAATGGAAGGTAAGAGCCAAAAGGTTGGAATTGTTTTTACGTTTTTACCTGTGTCTCCTCAGAAGGGCGTATGATACCTTGTTGTTCCATTGTTGCACGACTCCCTACATCTGCCTGTGCTAGCAGGCATGCACCCTGTGTACCTTGTTGGATCGCTTTATAATTGTAGTTCAACAGCGTTGTGCCTGTTAATAATCATTTAATTCATAATGGGATGACTGCAGACTGACAGCATAAGGTAGGTGCCGTCTAGCCTTTGGCAGATGGGGCAGATTGGTGGGCCTTCTATATGGTTGCATTAAGTGCCACACTTTGGTTGTATAATGAATCTGTACGGCAAAGCATGACATTCTTCTTCTCTGCAAAGGTGATGCCTGTATTTTTCCAAAGTGAGTTACTTATGTCTTTTTCGAAAATGTCTTCCTTGATCAGTTCTTGGTATTTTGCCAGAGGGGGGCGACTGACCCCCAAAATGGGCATGTTATTTAAATTATTCTAGAATATGTGCGCCGGGACTGGCAACAGTCAGACTTACAGTCAAAGTGTATTTATCTAGATCAGTTGAGTTCTAGTGTTGCCGTTTTGGCGCCCACGTCTAATTCGAATAGGCATGAACCGCCCCTACAGATACAACAAAATCTTCACGGCAGGTCACCCACTCCACCAAATCAGAGTATTGTTTGAGTTATGGAGTCCTTGTAACAATTAACTACCATTGCAAAATAATTGGAGTGAAACAGTGAATTTGTTGGGGATGTAGGCCAACATATGCTTTTGTCCCATGAAAAGCCATATGTTGGGGTTTACTGGTCAGTGCCAGATTTTAGCCCTGCCAATTTGCACACACAGCGACTCACATAAATCAAGACACATCCTCGTGTAGCTTATAATGCCAGCTTTTGCTTAAAGTAAACAATGTCCCAATTTGATGAAGAGTCAGTGAACTGGGTATTTCCTCAGATAGCCCCCTCTGGTATCTTGCATAGCAATTTGTGGATTGATGGTTTAAGAGTGTATATGCCCTACACCTCCTCCAACGCACAGAAGAAGGAAGAAGAGGATCAATGCGTATCAGGAGAGTTGCAGGCCTGGCCTGGAACCTGATCGGAAATAATACGGCCGAAGCTTTCCATCTTCATTCCGTGAAAATCCGAGTTAAAACGGCGAATCGACCTGACATCGTTTTCCCCCCTTTATCCTGTACTTCCAGCTTTTAATCGACCCATTCACTCTCTTTATTACTCAGATCCGCAAAAATTTCATACAGATGAGACGAGACATTGAACACAGCCCCCAAAAATATCTGAGCAATACTCTGGTGGTGTGCAGGCCGATTTCTTCAAATCACCAAATCTGGTACATCACAGACCCTAAATTGATTTCCTCACCTTAGACCTTGGGCTATCATCATAGTAGCTAAAGGAACATATTGATCTTACACCTTGTAATATAAGCTCTGGTCAGGAATCTGGAACCTGGCCCAAAAATCGACCATGGAATGAATCAAAAAGAAAAAGAGCCAAAGAAGTGGTCACAGCAAATGCAAGCACATCCTCTTTTGTAAAGCCCGTACAGTATTGAAATAGTGTGTGAAAGAGACCAGGAGTCGGCAAAATAACTGTGCAGGTGTTACAAGCTCTTTTCATACCACCATAAAAAGAAGTGAAAGTTCCAAAATCAAAGAGATCACTCTTTCAGTATAGCACACCATACTCTCCTCGAAGACATAAAAAAGAAAGAAAAAAAAGAGAGACACTTGAAGACATGTTACTTGTCAGAAAGAGAATGAGAACCAATAAGTTGATGTTATTGCTAATGCATGTCAAAGCACGTGACCCACAGTAGAAAATTTGCTACCCCATTAATAATAGTACACCGACATCATCCGCATAGTCACCCCCATTAATTTCCCACCCACTTTTACATGCAACGAAATGCCGGAATGTGACTCATCGCCTCCACACAACACGTATGTATAGTGCTCGTGGCTACAGGTATTATGTCCAAAGCTGTGTCCAATGGGTAGGTACAGTTGAATCAAACGTATCCGTCAGACAAATATCACGTCTTTTCTAGGGATCCTGTACATTACGCATATCGAGTATGAACATCTAAAATAACATTGGGCGTACAATGTGTATGCACTTTTGAAAATGTCGTGTGCAAGGACATGAAAAAATCACAACTTGCCATCTGCAATCAACCTGTCGATCTGGTCCTGCATGCGCAAGAACTCTGCACGGGCCTTGCTAGCCACAACCTGCAAGGCAACAAGGCCAGTGAAGCTTCGTCTGCTCATCATTGATGGGTCATCATTGATGGGATAGCAAAGCGACCAACAATTCAATAGATTACAGTAACGAGTGGAAACTGCTCTACATCGTCAAAGCAAGACTTGCTTCCAAGACAGCCTCCTTACCCCAAAGTCACATTGGGAGAAGCACATTTGTTCCTATTAACACAAGCATCAAACGTAACGCCACATCAAAGTAAATCACAGTTAGCTGATGTTTTGTCTGAACCTCACCGCATCTGAAAAGTTGTCCTCGATGTGCCGCCTTGCTGCCCTTCCCTTAGTTCGCGCGCTGCAATGAGTGATAACGACAGGCCTCCAGTTTAGGGTTGGCCAGAACCATATATATGTGTATTACAGTGTACACGTACACAGTATAGTGTACACAGTGCAAAGTGTATACGTACACACTGTATATGTACACCGTGCATACACAACTCTTTAAACAGGGATGTACATGTGACAGTCACATACAGGGTGTACGTTTCTGACCTATGCACAACATGTTGCAAATGGACAAAACATGTATACAATATGCACCAAAATCTTGACCATTGTGTACGATCAGCACCAAAAGTTCGACCAGTGTGTACAATCTACACCATAAGGTTCGACCAGTGTGTACAATCTACACCATAAGGTTCGACCAGTGTGTACAATCTACACCATAAGGTTCGACCAGTGTGTACAATCTACACCACAAGTTTGAGCAATCAATGTCTACACCAATATACTATCAAGCGACAAGGTGCACAAGAGCAGCAAAGGCTTAATCAAGAGTCGTACTAGCAGCGGTGCGTGTAAGTGTGTATGTGTGTTTCTGTGTGTATTTGTGTGTGCATGTGTGTTTGTTTGTGTGTATGTGTGCGTACGTGTGCACGTGTGATTATTTGTGTGATGATCCCAGCTAAATATACGTGCGCCCACTGTCTGTAGCACTTGTGTGTTCATCAATGTGTAGAAGGGTCGGCCAGAATTAAACATAAATGCAGTGAACACACGGGATTCTGGGCAGAGATATCTTTGAATATACGGTCAAATGCGGTGTGTCTATATATATGGTTCTGGCCAATCCTATCAATGTGTGATTGGCTGGATACCAGCTTGAAAAATTAGGGAACTACACCGACCTTTCAGGGTTCGTTGCGACGTGGCGCATGAGCCGCCTCAGGTGGGCTAGGCTGGGCTGAGCCCACTTTTGGCCTGAAAACCACCTGGGGTTTGCGTGCGTGTGTGTGTGTGTGTGTGTGTGTGTGTGTGTGTGTGTGTGTGTGTGTGTGTGTGCGTGCGTGCATGCGTGTGTCGCAAAGGTGAAGAAGAATCGAAGGGAGTTGCCTCTGTGCTAACAGAGAAGGCATATAAAAAGGGGAAACGACGCACGTGGTGTTTACCCATGTTTTTACAGAAATCACAGAGCAGGAGCTGCATGAGTACCCTTTGTAGATATGTCATACACTATCTTCACCTAGAGTACCTTCACCTAAATATTATGTCATACACTTCCTTCACCTAGAGTACCTACACCTAAATATTATGACATACACTATCTTCACCTAGAGTACCTTCACCACACCTAAGTATTATGTCATACACTACCTACACCTAGAGTACCTTCACCTAAATATTATGACATACGCTATCTTCACCTAGAGTGCCTTCACCTAAATATTATGTCATACACTACCTACACCTAGAGTACCTTCACCACACCTAAGTATTATGTCATACACTACCTTCACCTAGAGTACCTACACCTACGTATTATGTCATACACTACCTACACCTAGAGTACCTTCACCACACCTAAGTATTATGTCATACACTACCTTCACCTAGAGTACCTTTACCTAAATATTACGACATACACTATCTTCACCTAGAGTACCTTCACCTAAATCCTAAATATTACACACACACACACAGTCATACACTACCTACACCACAAAATGCAAGGGAGAAGTAAAAAGGATCAAGAGAGCTGCAGGCGGCGTGGTCCAGCATAGCAAAGTAAAAGGCCCAGGACTTACTAGGCAGACGAACATGAAGTGAAGTGATCCTTTACAAGCGCCGTTTGCACATGTGCACAATGTAGTGAACGAAATCATGCATGGCTGCATTACTCACCCAGGTGTAGAGGAAACGACGTTCACGATGCTTTCAACTGAAATGGGGTACGCAACCTCCTCGTTCATGAAGGAGGTCAGTCCAGACCAACTGCAGCCGCCAAACAACAGCAGCAGAGATATCTCACTCACAGCCGATCAGGAGAGTGGCAGTCAGGAATGCAGATTCACTTGCCCTTGCGAATGTCGCTGGGGTGCTAAAGATGGGACTGAGCAGATTGCAGCTTTTATGACACCTTATTAAAGGCCAAAGAGCACACAAACTGCAGCTTTTATGACACCTTATTAAAGGCCAAAGAGCACACAAACTGCAGCTTTATGACACCTTATCAAAGGCCAAAGAGCACACAAATTGCAGCTTTTATGACACCTTATTAAAGGCCAATGATCACACAAACTGCAGCTGTATGACACCTTATCAAAGGCCAAAGATCACACAAATTGCAGCTTTATGACACCTTATAAAAGGCCAAAGATCACACACTGCTGTAGCCAACTCACTTGGTTGAGATAACTGGCAGTCCACAAGCCATGGCCTGCAAAGCATTTGGCGTCAAAGTTGATTTCACTTTGTCATTACGCAAATGTTGCTGTGCTAAAACATACAAGCACTTTCTGAGGCAGGCCATGCTGCCCCGCCCCAGGTGATAAAAACCTCCATTGAAAACAACTTACGTATCAAAACCACTCCCCACAACACCTGACACATCCAAGGAGCCAGCCTGGCACCGTGAATTCCCCAGCAGGCATAAGAAATTGAAATCTCCAGGTAAGGGAGATACTTCTACTGCTCTTGAGAACAAAGTATGGGAACAAAGGGTCCAGCCTAGGATGAGACAAAAGTCAAACCTGCACCACCATGCATTAACAACTATGGCTTTCCACAATAGAAAAGAAAAACTACTCAGGCAGCAGAACACTCCCTGCATCAATTCAGGAAAAGGAGACACGTTGGCCCAAAGTGCCGTGAGTCTCCCCCACCAAAAACCTCTATCTTGGTTAGATACCAAGCACCTATTTGTGTGGCTTTTGGTGAGCTCCGACTTACTTACAGATTTAAGTGCACTGTGCATTTAAGTGCACACCTCTGATTAAGTGCACACCTCTGATCAATTGCACACCTCTGATTAAGTGCACTGTGTACACCTCTGACTAAGTGCACACCTCTGATTAAGTACACACCTCTGATTAAGTACACACCTCTGATTAAGTACACACCTCTGATTAAGTGCACACCTCTGACTAAGTGCACACCTCTGATTACGTGCACACCAACCTCTGACTAAGTGCACACCTCTTGATTTTAGTTGCTCTAAATTTTCCCCTTGTGCAGGTACCAACCACAGTGTGTTTTTGTTTTGTACTAAATTATGCAGATCACGCATGCACACCTTTTATCGTCCTTCCCCATGTGTAGGCAACACAAGCACGCATTGCTATTAGACAAAAAAATACACGCACACCTCTAACTGTGGCCGCCCCCAGCCTTCCCCGTGTGTGCAGGCAACAAGCACGCGTTGCTATTAGACAATAAAAACACACGCACACCTCTAACTGTGGCCGCCCCCAGCCTTCCCCGTGTGTGCAGGCAACAAGCACGCGTTGTTATTACAAAATGAAATACACGCACACCTCTAACTGTGGCCGCCCCCAGCCTTCCCCGTGTGTGGGCACCACAAGTGCATCCGCATAGCTGTACACGCCAGGGAAGCTGCAGGCAATGTGTGCCAAGGTACCAAATGCATCTAAGCACCAAAAGCAACTAGGCATCAAATGCATCAAGACGGAAGCTGTACACGCCAGGGCAGCTGCAGGCAGGGTGTGTGTGTGTGTGTGCCAAGAGCAGCCGTGTGTCAAGGAATGGGATTCCATCAGCATTTGGCTTGTGCGTGACCGTGCACTTGCATTTGGCTTGTGCGTGACTGTGCACCCGCCAGGGCAGGAACCTGCAGCAGCAGTGTGTCGAGGGATGGGGTTAACGGAAAATTGATCTGCGAAAAGAGCGAGGGAAACAGGCTCGAGAGTGAGGATGCCTCACTCCCCAAGCTGCGTGGTGTCAGCAGCCATGGCAGCAGCTTGATGCCTGCGGCTCATACACACATATATACACACACACACACTCCCATGAGCACTACAGAGAGGGTGTCAAATTGATCTGCAAGGTAGTGCAGGGGTTCATTTGTATAAAACCAGTACAGGGTTTTACTTGGCTACGTCCTAGTCATTCTGCTGATGCTGCAGACGGCAAACACGCTTTGGCCACCTGGCACCTATCGTATTGTCGGACGCAATTTTAATCAAAACATAACTTGCTGGCCTTTAGAGCACTACTCTTCTGATCTAACCACTCGGCGTGTGCGCAAAAAGGGTCTAGGTAAGGGTGTGGGGAGGGCCTGTTGCATTGGAAGGTCAAGTCTGCTATAGCATGCATGACTCGCCTTGTATGTGTAGGGTTGGCCAGAATCGTATATCGTATATGTACATTGTACATGACCGTATGCATGGTAATTTCCCTGCTAATAAAATGTGTGTACACCATACATACGTACATATGTATGGTGGTGGCCAACCCTAGTGTTGTGCCAGTGTGAATAAGTACAAACTGCTAGAGTGATCGCTCCCTCGGTGTCGTTACAGTCACGCTTGACGGGAATATAAACTGCTTGTGCAGGTACTTGGTATGTGCACAAAACAATGAGCAGAGGAAGCAATGAAATCATGGCTGCTCAGTCAGGAAGAATGATGATCAGGAGGATTGCGTGTGTGGGGATTCTGTGCGTGCTTGAGGCCATAAACAATGCAATCTGCTAGAGAGAGGTTGACACCCACGCTTGGTCAGGAATAAATTGTGTGTGGAGGTACACACGAGGCAGCTGATTGACCATGGTTTGGGCATAACACAAGAGCTATATATGATCTGCTAGAGAGAGTTTGACACCAACGCTTGGTCAGGGATAAACTGTGTGTGGAGGTACACACGAGGCAGCTGATTGACCATGGTTTGGGCATAACACAATAACTTAAAACTATACATGATCTGCTAGAGAGAGTTTGACACCCACGCTTGGTCAGGAATAAACTGTGTGTGGAGGTACACACGAGGCAGCTGCTTGTCTGCCAGAGTCCTCATGTTGAGGACGTCCTTGGTTGCTTGGCGAAAGAATGACGGAAAGTCGGCAACCTGCAGTAGTTCCATCAATGCAATGTCAAAGTGGAAATGTAATAAAAAGAGATATTGGGTGTGCAACGAATGCGACTCATGCGATGTGAGGAGCCATGCAATAATTGCTGGTGCCCTTTTACCTCTTTTAAACACCTTTTGCGTGCATGCATGACTGCTTTGAGGTTTTAATAACACGCATCCCCACTGCGAGCTTTGATCATAAAGATGGAAGCTTGCCGTTGCAGACTCAGGCGGCAGTGCTCACCAAACCCCTATCCATGTTCAGCTCTTGAAGCAAAAGAACGAGCCATTGATGAGGCACAAGAGACGTGTATGACAGTTCTACTATAAAGAAGGACAAACACAGTCCCCATGCCACGTTCTAACTAGGCGGGGTTCATCACACCTGCTTCCCGAATGCGTGCGTCACGATGTGCAGCTCAACAGGCTCCGCTGGCTCAAACTCCTTCAGGTAAGCACGCAGCAGAAGGTCCCACCCCTTGCGGTCCTGCATTATTTTGCATGGTAAAAAACCTAGGCGTGAATGTATCCAGGATTGAATGTCTCCAGGCTTTAATGAAATCCATAAAGATCCAGAAAATATCCAGGGTAAGTCAAGCTGGTAGGGCTCGTTGGTGTGTGTGTGTGTGTGTGTGTGTATGTGTGTGAGTGTGTGTGTGTGTGTGATTTTAATTAGATAATTTATGATGCCTGATTACTGCGTAGCATAATCAGGGTACCGCCCAAATGGCCAAATTTTCTTTACGCGCAAAACAGGGCAGGCTGAGACGTACCTCCCATTTGAAGATCGAAAGGAACCGGAAGATGGATCCGTCGGTCGCTAATTGGCCCACAGGTGCTTCTGAGGGGGCAGGAGTGCTCAGGCACTTGGGCACGCTTAATGTATGGCCAGCTGCAGCGACACCAGCTGCAGTCGCACTATTTGCGGATGTGCCCGGCTGGGGTGGTGGCACGGCTGCAGTCGCACTATTTGCGGATGTGCCAGGCTGGGGTGGTGACACGGCTGCAGTCATACTATTTGCGGATGTGCCCGGCTGGGGTGGTGGCACGGCTGCAGTAGCACTATTTGCGGATGTGCCAGGCTGGGGTGGTGGCACGGCTGCAGTCATACTATTTGCGGATGTGCCCGGCTGGGGTGGTGGCACGGCTGCAGTCATACTATTTGCGGATGTGCCCGGCTGGGGTGGTGGCACGGCTGCATTTGCACTATTTGCGGATGTGCCTGGCTGGGGTGGTGACACGGCTGCAGTCATACTATTTGTGGATGTGCCAGGCTGGGGTGGTGGCACGGCAGCGGCTGCACCTGCTGTTGGTGGTGTGGCTGCTTCAGCTGTGGGCGCTGGCGGCGGCCCTGTGCTGGAGTCATGGCCGCCCCCTGCACTGGGCACGTCCTTGTCTAAGCCATCTGTACTACCTGCGCTGCTGCTGGCCTCTTCTTGTGATGACGTGGACGGCGGAGGGGTGGCCTTCAAGCTGCGGCGAACGCTTTGTGCAGCAGGCGTGCTGTCCTCATCACTCTCACCATCCGGTGCACCACCCGGTGCATCCTTGGTGCTCTTCAGCACAAACTCGCCATCCCTCACTATGAAAGAGGCGCGTGTTGCGGGTATGGGTGCAGAGTGTATGGGTGCGCGCTTACTCCAGTCTAAGCTACCTCTGCCGGGCGCGCCATGGGCCATATTTGCAGCTACTGCTGACGAACGGATAGATGAGGGGGAGGACGTCACTTTGGCTGCCGATTCTGCGAAACAGGAAGATTTACAGTGTCGGATGGGGTTTGCTGTGCAGAATGAGCAGCTTCCAGTTCAGCAATGGCGGGCTTGAAGATAAAGAGAGGAAAGCAGCGAAAGTGATTTTTTTATATATCACTGAAGCTCAGGTTTGCATGTTGAGGTACCTATCGGAGGACTTACACACCATTGGCAAGCAAATGAACAAAATGAGATCATAGCACAGATCTGTAAGGAGGAAGGAGCCTCATTATTCTTGTGCGTCTTAGTGATTGTGCTCAAGCGATTGTGCTTAAGTGATTGTGCTTATGTGATCAAAATGCATAAGTGGAAAGTTTAGGACAAGGCTCATATCTACGGTTGACCAAATTGTACATGACGGCATTTCCTAGCAAATAAATTATGTATGAGCTCTCCCTCATGCAAGCGGGCATGGCTATCATTAAACTTGCATGCAAATTATCTGTGCAGGGCTCACGTCAAAGTGGTGCTCAAATAATCAAGTTGCTACTGTTGTGTGAACGGATAATATGAAAGGACACCAGCAGATGCAATCTATAGAGCCTCACAAACACACACACATACACACACATGCACTTGCAAAACAAACAAACAAAAGACATACGGTGAACCGTCAGCAGTGGAAGCAGCAGGTTTGCACGAGAGGTGTTGCTGCCCAAAGAACGGTGCTTTCGCCCTTCCTTTTTCCTTTCCCCCCCTTGTTTCCTTAGTTGCTTTACACGCAGCACAACATGACACTCCGGCATTGACACGCGCAAGGAGGCCCAAAATTTACACGTGACTGTCATGAATTATTTTTTGACGCCTCCTGGTTTAGCTTTTTTCCTTTTCCTCCCTTGTTCCCTTTGTTGCTTTCCACACAGCAACAACATCACACTCCGGCATTGACACACGCAAGGGGGTCGACCGCACGCGCATGTGGACACAGCAGAAACAGCAGCAGCAGCAGCAGCATCATCATCTCACCAGGGGGCCGACCGGTGACAGGGTCTAAGCCAATTACAAGCTGCCCCAACGCTAACAGGTCCAATGGAATCTCAGCATGCGGGTGATACAGCGTGGTGTTGATTCCCTGCGTGTTGATATTTGATATATTATTACAGCGCTGTGTTAGTTCTGTGCGTGTTGGTTCAAAAGATACAATGTGCGTGGTGTTGATTCCCTGCGTGTTGGTTTGGGTGGTACGTACAGCAGGGTGTTACTTCCCTGGGTGTTGGTTTAAGTAATACAGCATGGTGTTGATTCTCTGCGTGTTGGTTTAGGTAGTACAGCATGGTTTTATTTCCCTGGGTTCCGGTGTTAAAGAAGGAACGGGGAGGGAAGAAGTACAGGAATGATGAACCTAAGCAGGCAGTAGACATCGCTCCCCACATAAATGAAGGAAAGGGGGTCAACTTGGTGCCAGGAGCACCCCTTCAAAGGCAGGCTTGAGGAAAGACAAGCTGCAAAATGACATGTAGGGTTGGCCAGAACCATATATATATGCGGTGTATATACGGTACTTTTGGCAGGGAAATCACCAATTACATGGTCATACACGGTGTATACATACGGTTCTGGCCAACCCTAATGATTTGCAGTCCTGTCGTTACCTGAGGCAACATCCTTTCCTAGTCCATGCCGGTAGTGTTTACACTATTTGCGTTCAATTTTCTTTTATTCTTTTCATTATTACCTGAGGCAAGATAAATAGGGGAGCAACCACGCCAGATGAGGAGAAAGAGTCCACATTAAATTGGCTGGGCACAAGTACCTGAAGTTGAACGGGTGGGCAGGGAGCTCTCTCTTCAAAAGGATCGTGTTAAAAATCTGACGAGTGCAAATCAGGGGAAATTGGTCGAACCACAGGAGTTTGTCCTGAAAAGGAAATTCCTGTTCTAATGCGTGCGTGGGGTAAGGCGGTGTGGCTCTTCAACCACTGATTTCTGCTCTGCCTATGTTTTGAGGCAAGTTACGTGAAAGGTCAACTTCCCATGCCTTGACTCAGAGGATGGAGCCTCTTGACATACAGGCAATGTGGAAATTTTTAATCGAACGGATTCTTATCAAATGTTCATCACACAGCCAACTGCATCAAATATTGCATCTTGTTGTACCCTACCTAAAACTTTGCCCGTCTTCCCAAGCGTGACAACTCGGAAGATACTATTTTAATAGCATAGCAACCTACCACACACATTAGCATCCAGAGCACAACAATTAATACTCACCACGCACCTTGTCCACCACCACCACGTAGCTGACAAGCATGCCAGGTTCACGACTGAAAATAGCCTGAGCGTCATCATCCGTACCATACATATGACCTATTTTCAACTCTTGTTGTACGATAGCATCCCATGCTCTATCACCCATAAGGCAGGGTGAAATAACTATTTTCAACTCTTGTTTTTATCGCCCACCTCGTCCATTGCCGCCACACAGCTGACGAGCTTGGCAGGCAGGCCAGCAGTTTCAAACATGGAGCGCCCCACTCTGTAGATCACCTTACCCTAGAAGCGAGTGCAAGGAGAGAATGGTGGGTGGACCATCGAGCATGGTCTGAGACTGTAAGGACATACTGTCTGAGAGGAGGGCAACACTGGCATGTGTAGGGCCAATGTGTGTTCTATTACGTTTGCATCGTGAGATAGCGGTGAATTATGAACAAGGACTCATCACAACGGCTAGAAAACCTAAGTTCTCACAACTGCCCAGACTAGTTGGAAAAAGGCTGGAAAATTAAACTCATACTAAGGAGGAAGAGCAGCTGTGAGGACCAAGGGAAATTAAAAGATGGAGAAACCGGAGAGGAATACAGATAAAAAGCAAGAGTGATATCACTTTGCTTCACTTCAAGAACTGGAGCTCAAGTGTTTTACACTGAAGTCAGCAGACTGCATATGTAGCGTTTGTAGGGTCGGCCAGAACCGTCAATGTACAACATAGATGACCGTATATGGTGATTTCCTGCTAGTCTACCATATATGCACCATATATACGGTACTTTATGTATGTATGGTTTTGGCCAACCCTAAGCGTTTGTGTCACTACTATTACTGTTACTATTTCTACCTCGTAAAAAAATAACATGACTGCTGCCAGTATTCTTGTGACGATGTTCATACTGCACATAAATTTTGATGAGGCTCTGAGGACACGCCTGACCATCCTAATCATCTGAGAACAAAATTGTGCAAGTACGTTAGACGGAACGAGCGGTACATCGTCAGCAGATCCAGAAAAAACCAAACCAACACACCTTGATCTTGGCGCTAGGACAGGGGCAGGTCAGTTCTGGGATAACAGGCTTTCTCATCCATTGGGTCTTCACTGCCTTGGGGGTCTTTCCCAGGAGCTGGTCAGTATCCGCACCCCCTTTCAACGTACGTATCGATGTACCAAAGGAAGACCTTGACGAGGAGGGCCTAGGAATGTCATGCAGTAGGTAGTACAAGGGAATGATGCAAAAAGCAGCAGAGCAAAATATATGCATCGCGACACAAGGACTGCAGGAACCATGGCGATGAAGGCCTGGGATCATTTGAAGGTAGGTAGTACAAATATAGGGTGAACAGTTCGTCTGTACATTAATGTGGCAGAGAGAGGCATCAATTTGTGCTGCTCCAACATCGGCTGGTATGCATGTGCATTGTTGGAAAGAATTAAATTGGAAAACATTTGGCCAGGATGATACATACTTATATCCTGTGTATGCAGTACACTGTCTAACTCCCCTGCTTATTGAAAAGCGAAACTACGCAGGCAGTGAAAACCACTTCCCACATTGATTAAGGAAAAGAAGGCCACTTTGGTACCGAGTACCGTAAAACTCCTTTACCAGCAGACAAAAAAGGCCCTGTCATAGAGGTATGACCAACAGAGTACCAGAAGGAGGAAAGAAGTCACAAAGAGACTGGAGTACCAGCCTCAAACAAGCAAGAGCACCAGGCACAGACACTGCAGAGCTAAGTTAAGGGTCTACCAGGGATGACCATCTCGGCCACTGCCAATCCACAAAAGCTACCGAGTCTCAAAGCCAGCCCTACAGCACTGAACCTGCCGTGCTCTCCACCACACAGTCACTCAGTGCGAGCCTATAGAAAGGCTAAAGGCTTGCACTAAGTGACTTTGTGGTGGAGAGCACGGCAGGTTCCTGCTTATTTCACTGTATGTCGTTATGGCCACATAAAGTATTTGATTACCCCGGACGAGAACCAACCGCACCAGAATAAGATTAGTCACAGTTGCTCAGGTCCATCCACCGAGGTAAAGCACAAGACGTGACCAGTTTAATTATTACAGTCTGACACTTACTTAACAAAAGATTGCCTTCGCTGCCAGCACGTGGGGAAAGTGTGACCTGCATGCAGTTTGTTGACGGGCTCAGTGGCGTTAGTATGCAAGTGCAAAAGTAAGAGTCGAGCCTAAGCATGAAGGGTTGAATCGAAAAAAGTGCTCAAAACACCACCAAAAAACAAAGGGACAAAACTCTGAGGGCGCCCTCTAAAGAACAACAGCTCGTTCCTGTGAATTGATGTACTGCACGTATTCAAATAATAGTACATGAAATAACATCATAATCCACTGTACGGTTTTATACGTGAAGGAATGAACCTTGTCACCGGTTGAAACCTTGATCACGGTAGATAAGGTCAATTCTGGGCTTGAATCCCAAAGGCGGTACAAACATAGCATCGAAATTACAGTCACAACCCTTCTACCTCAGCCGTGCCAAGTTAGTACCGAAGAGCTACAATGCTACCTCCATATAATCGTTCATAGTCAGAGGTGTGTTATAGTTTGATTTTGATGCACCTTGTCTTGAAAGCAGCTAGTGCGAATGAAGAAAGTTCCAGGGATTCTGCGGATCGCTGCACTGCAGGAGCAAAGAGGCACTGCAGTGCAGCGATCCGCTATCAAAGAGGCACTGCAGGAGCATCAAAGAGGCACTCACATACAAGGATGGCCGGCCTATCACGGTCAGCAGGAGAGAGCCTCTGCAGTGTGAAGAGAAATTTAAGAATGAGGGACAGAGTAGGGAAGAGAGGTTCAATGGAAAAAAGCTGTGACCAGCAGCTCAAATGGTTGTGGGCATCACTCAAAAATTTTGCACTTGCCTCTGCCTCTGACTAGTTAGAAAAACAAGCCCTAAAATAGGCACATGGTCGATGCAGATTTAAACCCACGTGTTCCGCCATGTGCCTGTCGAGGAAGCGATGCTCTATGTGGGCACCACCTTTGCAAAAGCGCAGGTTTAAACCTTGGTGTTCCTGATCTGAGACACAAGCGTACCTTGATGACTGTATCATAGACCTGCCCTTGGAGCAACTCCCTCATCTCCGGATCCATCTGATTGACAACGTCCTGTTGGTTACAGGGGAGAGTGAATTTAAACAATGTAGAATGCGTAAGCAACTAGGAAGGACGTTGTTCTGTTTGCTGCACCACCAGCCAATAGATGCAAAGCCGCAAACATAAAATAATATTAGAAGGTGGATTATAGCAATGCACGTCGTATATACAATGTATGACAGCAATAGACAACGCATGAGGGTGAGTCATGGCGTTGTATGCGTTGATCTGTACACTAAGGGTCTGCACGAAGACAAGTACAGACTTGCGTAGGAGTATCAGCAATGGGGGAAGGTGTAAACTTGCACTTAAAAGGCACTTAAAAGGGGAATGTACCCAATTTGCAAACTGTGCAAGCCCTAATTGACACGGTTACCTGGTCATACGTGTCGCCTGCCTGCATTATCCACAAATCATCCTTGGACAGCATGTTGTAGCGCAGAAGAGCGGTGACATAGCTGCAACACAACATGGACGCGATTGAGATCAAAATTTGGTTGTAGCGCAGAGAGCAGTGACATAGCTGCAACACAACATGGACGTGATAGAAATCGTATTTGGTTGCAGCGCAGAAGAGCGGTGACATAGCTGCAACACAACATGGACGTGATCGAGATCGTATTTGGTTGTAGCGCAGAAGAGCAGTGACATAGCTGCAACACAACATGGACGTGATTGAGATCGTATTTGATTGCAGTGCAGAAGAGCGGTGACATAGCTGCAACACAACATGGACGTGATTGAGATCGTATTTGGTTGTAGCGCAGAAGAGCAGGCTACCTGAACTGCAACACAACATGAACGTGATTCAGACTGGTTTTGGTTGTCACGCAGAACAGCATGTCATGCTAAATCAGTGGCATGGACGAATCGTGTGATTTTTCCTGGATTTATAATGTGAGCAACGGTTTTACGGTTATTTGGTTGTTTGGCCAGTTTAGATGGTCCTCTTGTAACAAACTCGCTCTTTTCTCAGACTTGTCTGAGTACCCTCTCCTCGGGGCGCTGCTTGAGCCGTCGCTTCCTTCTCGCGTGGAGAGGGAGGAGACGTTAAACACCTTTATGGGGGGCTTGGCGGACTATGGCTCATACTTGCAATCCATGCTTGAGCTGGTACCATGATTCGTCGTGACAAGCAGCTACACATAGCTGCACTACCAACCAATTAATGCGAGACTGCTATAAGGTGACAAGCGGCAATATGGCTTTGTGTCAGGTCTCCTGCGAGACTTTTTAACACCAAGCTTTTCCACAAAGGGAAATCATTTGAAGGTTGGAGGCTAGTGCTTAGAGCATGGTTTTTAGTCCCTGAAAGCTTCAACTTCATACAAGCAAATTTGACTATGTCAATTACCATGACATGCACCACACGTACCACTCGCACCACATGGGGGTAAGGGAAGGGCATTGCAGCAACCTGCACCATGTAAACGTAAATAACTCACACACGCACAAACACACCTGATTGCCTCTGCACCATAACCTGCAAGGTATGGTAAAAAGTAGACAACGTTGGTCAACTCTTGCTGGTCAGCTTCTTGCAGCTCCGAACCCTTCTATTCCCCTATGCTCTTCCGATGAGCTGGCTGCCTTGTTTCAGCCTTATTAGGTGGTGTTTAATGGAGTACGTTAAGCTACGCTGTGGCGGCGTCTACTTGTTGCAGTACGTACGTAACGGAGCGAGGGGGGTACGTACGTGATGCGATCATGCACAGCTCGTCTAACATGACGCCCTTGTTCACGCATTCCAACAGCAACCTGAGTAATGTGCACTACCCACCACTCTTGGAAAAGAAGGGAGCTGCCCACAGAACCGGGTACTTCAAGCGTGGAGCTGCTATGATGGTCGTGTAGTTCCAGTTGTGCAGAAGCTCCTTCTGGTCGGCCAGGAGAGAATGGACCCTGATTTCTGCGCTGCTGCTCCCTGATAATGATGGCCCACTATAAAAGTCCTTCACGAGGGACACGCTGCTCCTGGCTTTTACGAGCAACAAGAGGAGTAGTGCAAGGCAAATTAGAGCAAGGCATCCGCGCCATTTATTGGCTCCCTTGTCAGCTGCGTTGCTGCCGTTGGAAGATACACGCCGCTGTATGAGTGACTGCAGGTTTTGGGCGGAGCTCGGCTTGCTCCCAGGCCTGGACGTCGCTGCCATTCCTAGTTTCGAGGACACCGACACATTTTACGTTGCCCTAGGATGCATGTTTTTAAATATATAATGGGCGCGGTAACTACGAAAGCATCTTCCTATGGTATGCTGGCCAATTCTTGGACACACGAACTAGCCCCTCCCCGCATCTCTCTCTCCCATTAAAAAAATCTAGCTTATTATAAAATCATAGCATAACGAGGGGGCGAGACCTGCTACTGGGCGTTCTTTGTTGAATTCTCAGGTCATCGCTTTGAATTTTTAACTGACGATTGCTTGGCATCTAGTGTGCTGAACTGCGTGTAACAGACTGTAGCGCACTTATTCACGACAAGCTCGCGTCTGGCATTCATTCCTGAAATGTCATACTACTCAGTTTTTTTCAGCATATATTCACACCCACCAATTCTTAGTGATGAACGAATCATATAATAAACAAATGTTAGTCAAGACTAGCCTTGTTAAAAACTGGAGATACATTTTTAGTCAATGTGCTATATCTCGTACATTGCTGTGTGACAGTGATGTGATCTGATGGTCCACCGTAGGAGGCAAGGCGATCCACTAGCATTCTTATGCGTATCAATTACAAGAGCACTACGAGTATCGTAAGCACTTATTTGACACCAAATAAAAATTATGACACGGCCAGAAGGGCTAAAGCCAAAGAATCGACGGATGCTTGCCAAAATAAGTTTGGCGACAATAAAGTACAATAATTCAGTTTGCGAAAAATAATCTCTCTTTGGGAGGCAGTATACATTATTCCACTATTCCACTCTTTCATGCCTCACCACTCCCGCGTTGGGGACAGAGGGGTCACATGACCTGGTGACAACTCACACAGTGTCGTATCCCTCCCATTCCATCATTGTCCATGCACGCGTGCTCTCACTATAGCAATGGTAACCGAACTCTCATAACACTCATTCTCTAGAGAACCACTCTCACCCTGGGCTCTCATAACACTCAATTCTCTAGAGAATCACTCTCACCCTGGGCCTCATAAACCCATGCCAACTTCATACTAGAGCTGCAGTGCTTAGTACGTCCTGGCCTTGGGGGGAACATAGACCATGGCACTGTCCAGGGGTTGCATGTGCACCGGTCGGTACTTGATGTCGACCTGCAAACCAAAACAATCAACAGAGGGAGTGTTATGACGTCTAAGCTAGGTACGAACGACACATTTTGTGACAGGAGTGGCTGTGTTGTCCAGCAACTGTGGTACAGCAACTTAAAGGGAGAAGGACAACTCCTTAGTGCCAATGCTTGTGGGCACTCACATCTTCCAAACTGCTGGCTGAATGCTGTCAATGACAAATCATGCCAAAAATAACCGCTTGAAGCAGGTGCAACCCTAAAAACAATTCTTCCCAGATCACTAACAAAATAAAGGCACACCCATATCTGCGCCCAGACATATACACACAAACACGGCAACAGTAGCACATAATGCAGATGCTACAGCCTATGGCTACTCACCTGGCCGTCTGGCTTGGAGATGTCAAAGTAGCCCAACGAGTGTCTGATCCAGTTGTCATCCTCACGGTTGGGGAAGTCCTCGCGGGCATGGGCACCTCGTGACTCCTTCAAGCAGCAGATGTAGTTAATGACTACATGATCAATGTGGGATTAAGAACAGTTATTCTCTGACATGCGTGCGCAGGCGCAGCAAGCACAGATTAAGCAGCTAAAAGAAGCGGGGAAGCATTTGCTGGGCACGCACATTAAATTGCGTGGGGCAGGAAGGGATTTCTGTTCGTTGCATGTAAAATTTTGGCTCAATGCACACATTTATTACACCTTGTACAAGTGCTTGCGTCCTTCCCTTGCAGAAACAAAAGGTCGTACAATTGTGAAAGCGTATACGACTACTGGCAGCCAAAAAGTAAAAATTAAACCAAATTTCCCCATACGAAGGGGTGGCCCAAAGCCTTTTGTTGGCTGGGGTCTAAATAAACAATACTTTGTCACCGTTTACCATCATGCAAAGAACTCGGCATGGACCCTGTTATCAGCCTTGGGTGTCTTTAGGTTGTCAACCTGCAGTTCTACAAAGGCCTTTTCTAATGTTACGCACACTCTATAAGAAGCAACCACTCATGGTACCTGACCCGGCAAGGTACCTTAAAATAAAAGATAAAGGGGCAGCTTGTCCACCTTATGTGCCTCAGTTGAGTAGTGTGCCACCAACATGTCAATGAGCATGAGGCTAGCTCTCTCTGCCGAAGGCATACCATCAACTACATCACACGCCACTGCCACATTCCAATACATACAGGTGCAGGAGCAGCTAACGCACCTTGCACGCCTCTGCTGAGTAATGGTTCTGGCATAATGTTGGTAATCTGCTTCTTGGCTTTATGCTTACCAAAAAAAAAAACCATTAACTTCATCACACTCCACTACCAACATCAAACACAAACTCGCAGATACGGGGGAAGCGAACGCACCTTGCGTGCCTCTGCTGAGTGCATGGTGACAGCAGCATTGATGAGTAAATTTTCCAGCTCCATCGTCTCTATGAGGTCGGTATTCCAAATCAAAGAGCGGTCGCTAACCTGTAATTAATATGCACACACACGGGGCATTAAAGTAATTTTCAAGTCAGGGAGCGGTCGCTAACCTGTAGATCACGTGCACACACACACATACACACACAGCAAAACCAAGTAATAAGAACATGGCTGCTCTTCTTGAACAGGAGGACTATAAATGGAATGCATTTGACCAATGTGTGGGCCTGCCACACAGGCTGTAGTCACATGTTTGCAAATGCTACAATTGAGGGACATATCACAACTAACTTAAGAACAAGGGAAAGTGTAGAATGCGTGCACATGTACAGTACTTGGTGCATGGCGGTCTGTGAAGTATGTATATTGGTCAAGTGGTGTTAAGTCTCGCCAAACGTTTGATGCTGCTTTGTGAGTTCAAACACATGGCGTGGGTTTGCTGTTCAGCGTGCCTCAAACACACAAACATTGTAGGCATTCACCTTGACGTCTTGAAGCGACGCAGTGCACTCGTCGATGAGATGGTTGCCCTCAGCTAGAGTTTCCTGTGTGTGCATTGTGTCCAGGAGCTAGACAGTTTGTTCCTTTCCAGTGTGTGTGTGTGTGTGTGTTTTGTGTGTGTCCAGTGTGTGTGTCCAGGAGCTAGACAGTTTGTTCCTTTTGTATATCAGCCTTGACGTGGTGCTGTTCAAGCAGGAATCAAGGCTCACAACGGAGAGGGGAAACCCATACAAATAATGTGTGCTTTTTCAAAAAGCCTGGATGTGGTGCTGCCCAAGCAGGAAATGATGCTCACAAAGGAGAGGGGCACAGTTAAAGAAGCAAGGTGTTTTCTATTTAAAACTGAAATTGAAGCTGAAGAGCAACTTTCACAGCATCCCCTCATCACTGTCTGGAACCGAATCCAAGGCATCTGCCTTGCTCTGTCAGCACTTAAATTAGAACCATTTTAAGATAGGCACCTTTCAAAGCGTCCCCTCTCGTGTTTCTGGCTGTGTCTGCAAATATTGCCTGCATTATGTTTCTTTCATTCGTCCTTGAACCTCTAGCAAAATGACTGTAGAGGGGCTTCTTAGCCCAAGAAGCATGCTTGAGAAGCGCATTGAAGATACAGAGGGGACGCCGTGCAGCGTGCCAAAACGATGCCAAATCTGGTGCATCTATAGGCAGGCGTTGAGCTGATGCAGATACAGATTAGGACTGCCACCGAGTGCCTGTGATAGGAATCTTCAAAACAGAGCGGAAAGATTTTGAAGTTGCTGCTCCTGCATAAACCGGCAGAGTTGTTTTCTGTTCCTAACTTTAGAAACTTCCATTAGAGCATTTGGCTCCATCACGCGCACCGACACCCACGTACGCCAAAAATTTACATACAATCAAAAAGCGCACTCAATGTGCAAGCTCAACCTGAGAAAAGCAACAGAGAACTTAAACTTAAACGTAAACGAATTTAACTCGCATCTACACACCATTGTTGTTCTTTCGTTGTTTGCGTCTACACACCCCATTGTTGTACTAGATAAACACTTATGTTGTATTAATTTTCCTCGCATCGTCACCCCGGTTTTTAAGGGGCGAGGCGTCTCTTTTATAACATTCTCATTGCTTCAGTAGAACGGCTGCACAGCAACATCTAACAAAGGGACACGGCCAAGCCACACCTGTGGGCAGGGCTACGGTGCGACATACCTTTTAGGCATGAGCACCATGCGTAGCCAAATAGATTTGAAACATTATACTGCCCATGACCATGGAAGGATCGCAGCCACGCCCGCACACCCTCACTCACCTGGGTGCGGAACACCGCTGCGTTATTTTGCATGATCTTCTGCATGCTGCGCCTGATCTCTGCTGTCCGAAGGTTGCCATTGGCGTTTCGCAGCTTATCAAGGCGTGAGAGGGTGAGGTCGGCGGAATCAGCCGGCAAGGCTGTGTGGGGGGTGTGGGGCTTCATTATGTCACCTGCGTGCGTGTGTGTTGGGGTGTGTATTTGCTTGTGGTCATAGTCCTGTTGTGTGTACTTGTGCCTTTGTGTGTGGACGTATATGTGTGAGCGCGTGTGTGAATATATACGTGCCTGTGTGTGTTGTGTACGTGTGTGTGTGTGTGTGTGTGAAGGACGACTAGCACGGTCAACAACGCCAGGAGCTCTAATCTAAGATGAGGTAAGCTTGCAGGTTATTTGTAGGTTCCAGCCATTTATATTGGTCCAGTGAGCTAAGCACAAACAAGTAATTATGGGCGAGTGAGGCATGCAAGGTACACCAAACCTGAGGTCTTGCTGGCAAAGAGCCGTGTACAAGAGAACCCACATGCACACGCGCACACACACACACATACACACACACTAGCGCACACGCACGCACGCACACACACACTGACTCACCAACGCGGTTGGCACACGCACGGCCAAACACAACAATGTCCAGCAGCGAGTTTGCCCCCAATCGGTTGGCTCCATGCACACTTGCGCATGCTGCTTCGCCAGCGGCCATCAATCCAGGCACAACAGCATCGGGGTTGCCGTCCTGTGTGTTTGTTCGCATGTGTGTATGTGTGTGTGTGTGTATGCAGGTGTGTGAATGTGTGTGTGCGTGTGTGCGCGCATGCAGCGTGCATGACACAGCTTCTCAGAGGCAACAGGACAGGTGCAAAAGAACCAGGAACAACTGGTGGGTTTTTTGCAGCTCAGATGCAAAGGGTGAGTGAGGAAATTGCGTTTACTCGCCCCAGGGCAGATTCGTTTATATTCCTATGGCTCATGCCAAGTTTCCTTCCACACTCAGTGATGCAGATTTTCTGCTGGTGGCTCATCATGAACAGCATCCTCTGAGTGGTTTAAAAAGAGAACAGGGCCACTTCATTTGAATGCTTCAAACCAAGAGGAAGAAGGGGACACATTATAAGGCACTGCTCATTCTTATGAGCCTCATGCCCTCCTCAACCCTAGGATCAGCTGTGAGCAGCAATTACATCGCTGAACATTTATTTCAGATCATGAGGCCCATCACAGTAGTTTCTACAAACTCTCACTCACCTTAGGTGCCACAACCTCGCCGTAGTAGTTGGTGGGGATGCCTCCCATATTGTAGTGTACGGTGGGGAGCACGGGAATGGGCTCCTGTGGCACAAAGTTGGTGTGTGTTTTGTGCATGTGTGCGTGTGTGTGCGCGTGTGTATGTGTGTACGTGCGCGCGCTCATGTGGATGCACATGCGAGAGGAAGAGAAGCAAGAACAACGCGAATACGAAAGATGCCTCACAGTGTAAGGGAGCTTACCAGGCACCAAGCTTGGTGGTATCATGCTCAGGAGGGGAAAGAATTACCCTACACTTTCTTTCCTGACACCCCGCACACTCTGCACAAACACACTCAGCATAAACACTCTGCACAAACACACTTTGAACAAACACTCTGCACGAACGCGCTCGGCACAGACACGCTCTGCACAAACATTCAGCAGCACCGTTTCGCCTCGAGCCTCACAAAAAAGGTAAATTACCAACAAGAGGCAGCAGTGTCAAACCTAACCACTGCCCCACCACCACCACCACCACCTCCTACACCATCACCACTACCACCTCCACCCCAGTCTACCATACCACCTCCACCCCAGTCTAAAATTAATCGGTAGCTCACAACCCGAAAACCCTGCAGCCTCACACCTTGGTGACATCCACGCCTGCAAAGATAGCGGCGGTCTCACTGATGCCGGGCAGCCGCTCTGCCAGCAGCTCCGGGGGCAGGTGGTTGAGGTGCAGGTAGATATGGTCCTGCACGTACGTTTGTGTGTGAACTTAAGAGGCGAGTTGTGTGTGTATGTGTGTGTGAGTGTGTGTGAGTGCGCGTGCCTGCTTTTTGCTTGGTGAAAAGTGGCTGTAGCTCCTATTTTTAAGATAGTTTCAGGTCTGAAGCCTGGACTGTGTACTTTTCTACAGATTTACATGCAGAGATGCAAATTTGATGAGAACACGAACATGCTTTTCTTTGCCAGCACACACCTTCTCGGGCCCGCAGCCACGGCCATCACGGATTTCCATGGTCATAGAGCGCGACACGACGTCACGAGAGGCGAGGTCCTTGGCAGTGGGGGCATACCTGTGTGTGTATGTTTGAGTGCTTGTAGTCTTGTGTGAACATGTATGTGTGTTATGATGAGAACACAAACATGCATGTGAGAATCCTGCCTTCAACTGTACAATCCAACGCTCAGCTTCTTGCAGCCCACCCAGGCTAGACACATGAGGCGCAACAAGTGCAAGGGGTGCAGTATCCATCCCACCTCCCCACCCCCCAAATTACCTCTCCATGAAGCGCTCGCCCTCAGAGTTCCTCAGCACACCTCCCTCTCCACGTGAGCCTTCAGTGATGAGGCACCCTGCACCATACACGCCAGTGGGGTGGAACTGCACAAACTCCATGTCCTGCATGCACGTTTAATTGCGCACGTGTGAGAGTGTGTGTGTGTGTGTGTGTGTGTGTGTGTGTGTGTGTGTGTGTGTGTGTGTGTGTGTGTGTGAGCAACGGCACAAACACAGGGGCAGCATCTAGCCCAGCACCTTGCAATAAGAGCTGTGGATTTTACAAAGCATGCCCGGGATTCAGTTTCAAACAAACACCGGTACAATTTTCAAACAAACAGAGGTACACACACAAACACACACACTACATTACACACTGCACGTGCCACTGGAGCGCAAACGTCGGCACCATAACAGCCCATGGAGTCAGCAGCCTTTTACCCGCCGTAAGCTTGTGTAGGGTTAATTACCTGCAGGGGCAGCCCCACGCGTGCAGCCATGGCACCTCCATCCCCAGTACACGTGTGAGCACTGGTGGCGCTGTACCAGGCACGCCCGTAGCCGCCTGTAGCTAGGATGGTTTGGTGTGCCTGTGGTTGGGGGCAGCAAGGAGAGGGAGAGAAATTTGTTAATGTGGCACACAGTGCAGCAGTACGTGGGTGTGTGCGCGTGTACGAGCACTTAAGTTTAGAATCCATACAGCATAGAGTACACCGGTTAGATCAAACACATAGAAGAACATACACAAGGGTTGCTTAGTATCAGACAGATGCTTTTACACATCATAACATGTTCACTTATTAGCGCTAACCATAAAAATTCCACTGTCGCCTGCAACTTGGTTTGCAGGAGAGCTGCAAGCGACAGTGGAATTTTAATTGTAAGCTCCATCTTGCAGAGCTTTGTCCATGATCAGGTCCATCGCAAAATACTCCACACCTTGGCCAAGATGTTTGAGTGGGTGAGTCACTCTAAGATGCATACACCGCTTGGAAAAACGCCCAATAACACTTCCAACCTGAAATCTATGAATGGTTCCGTCCTCCATGCACAGCGCGGTCACACCCTTGCAGGAGCCGTCCTTGTCCATGATCAGGTCCATCGCAAAATACTCCACTGCGCAGAGGAGAGCAATATGAATTCAATCACTGAAAGTGAACGAGGTCATCAGGAGGGAAGAGTAGAAGGTTTAAAGTTTTCAAACGAGAAAGGCAGCTCATAGGTATGAGAGGACAAATAAGCCCTATAACAGGAAGCGATACTACAAAGGGTGGTTTGACGTATTCACACGGGAATGGCAGTTCATAGGATGAGAGGACACGTAAGCTCTATAACAGGAAGCGATGCTACAAATGAGTGGTTCAGTTACAAATGTTTTGTTAGTTTACCCTTATTACAAATGTCCTTACAAACTGTTTGTGTTTATTGCGCCTCACCAAAGAACTGGATGTCGTGCTTCATGGCCTGGCCGTACAGGGTGTGCAGCATGGCATGCCCTGTTCGATCAGCGGCGCACGCGCAGCGGTAGGCCTGGCCACCCCTCCCAAAATCCAAGGACTGACCGCCAAAGGCGCGCTGGTAGATCTTGCCGTCCTCAGTGCGGGAGAAGGGCAGACCTGGGGAAGATGAAAATGCAATGATGGTGATGAACACAATGGGTGCAAGATGCACATGTGTGTGTGTGTGTGTGTGTGTGTGTGTGTGTGTGTGTGTGTGTGTGTGTGCGCGCGTGCGTGCAACATCTGTGCTCTGGTGCAGTTGACCGTCAACACCTGCAAATTGCCAAATACAAGCCTGTCTTCGCCACCATCACGCCAACTAAGCGTTTTGTGATTACCATAAGTGACACTCACCGTAGTTCTCCAGCTCCACCACAGCCTGCAGAGGATAAGAGAACAGAGCACGGTTATGAGTGTAATACTAAGGAGGCAGCTTCCCAACAGTCACAGGACCAGGCTCAGGCTGCAGCAGGCTCAAGAGAGACCTGGGAATGAGCTCAGCACAGGACCCACCGCAGGCGCTTCACGGCACATGTACTGGATCGCGTCCTGGTCCCCCAACCAGTCGCTGCCCTTGATGGTGTCGTACGCGTGCCACCGCCAGTCGTCCTCGGACATGTTGCCCAGGGCCGCGTTGATCCCGCCCTGGGCCGCGACCGTGTGCGAGCGTGTCGGGAATAGCTTGGTGATGCAGGCTGTGAGAAGAGGAAGAGGGGATATTGGAGAGCAGGATATTACTAGGTGTGAAGTTGCGAGAAAAGCACAGAAGGAAGAAAACGGATGAAGGCGTGGACCAACAAAAGTGCACAACTTGGTCCACTGACCTGTGTTGAAGCCCAGCTCAGACAGTCCCACCGCTGCACGCAGCCCAGCACCACCTGTGTGCATTTTATGAGTGTGTCAAGAGGGAGTTGAGGGGGAAAGTGGCGGAGAGAAGGTAGGAAGGAGAAGAGGCACCAACTATCGCACACAAACACGTCTTGACACTCACCAGCACCCACAACTATGGCATCATACTTGTGGTCAATGATGGTGTAGCCCCCGACCTGTGTGTTTGTGTGCACGTCAAGAGTCAGGCAAAGTCTCTTCTGCAAGGGGGATTAACAAGAGAAAGCTTGCTCCGCTGCTCCCTTTGCACCACAAAGTTATGCACTCACCTTGCTGGAGGTGCTAGTGTGAGGCCCGCTGCTGAACAGGCGGAAGCCCACTGGAGGCAAGGAAGAATTGTGTAAGGCTGCTGGTATTGAGGAAGAGGAGGAGGAGGAGGCCCTCCTCAGGGCTAGAGTCCCAAAGGCCCTTAACATAATAAAAAAAGTTGTGGTAAAAAGTGGTGGAAAATTTTCATTTGGTAGCAGATGCTAGCCAAAAAAAGTGCTGGCCAAAAGTTGGCAGGATAAAGATCACCGCTAAATTCTTAGCACATATTTTCTTTACTTTGCTATTATGTTATTTAGGCAGCACGACACGACGAGGAATGATGTTTAAGCTTTACGCCTCCACAAATGCCAATCACGCACAAAATGCTGAAGGTTGCAATAAATAGACCGTGTGGAATGATTGTCATGTTGCAAGCCAAATCAACAATTTTGCAGGTCCCCCCATCGCTCCTCCTTTTATTTCCAGTGTTTTCGCTGTTACGTCTTCCTCATTTGCAGCCCTTACAAAATCACTACAACGGTTTTGGAACAACGGTCAACTGAAACTACGGGGTTGCTTATTGAACATAGTTAACAATACAGTACCATGCAGTCCCTGGGCCTGAACAGGGGCTTGGCCCCACACCACCACAAGTCTGCACCCACTGCCTCTAGGCCATCTTGCACCAGCAGAACACAGAGGTTAAACAGGCCAGGTGCAGAGAATGCAGCAAGGACAGTCACCTCTTCAGCAGCTGGACAGTGGCAAACCTTTGGGCCGTCAGCGTCGCACTTGGATGGAGATGCTGAGTTTTACAACACCAGCAACCGCTTGGCGCAGCAGCACCCAGGCTTTGCGCCCACCAGCAGCATCCAGGGGGAGCAGCCTGTCGGTGTGGATCTGTCAGGGTCTGAGGAGGACATAAAGCAGGAGGTGATGCAGGAGCTGAGGCGCACACGCCCCGAGTTTGGGCTGTCCGCCAGGCAGATCAACTCCCTGGGACTCTCAGGGCCACGCCTGAACATGCCAGACTCTGTGAGTGCGGTGTGCTTGCTGTGCCTCTGGTTTAATCATGGAACATCCGCGTAAGCATTGATTTTGCTATCACTCACCCAGCGATAGCACAGTCAATGTTAATACACGCTCGTTACGTAAACGGACTGGAGGTTAAAAATTGCTCAGGGGGGCTGCGGGCGGGCACACACACATCCTCAGGCTCTTTACAGATGGCGGGTGTGTGCTGGCTGCATGATAGATGCTTTGATGCACTCCTGCATTTGAGCATTTGCTAAGCCACACAAGTTCACGCACTGCTTGCACGCTCGTGTGCCTCCTCAGTCTCACTCCTCCTACCTGCACTTGACCATTGATAATGCTGAGCAATGTGCTGAAGGATAATTGCTTGAGTGCACAGCCATGGAGCATGTTTCTTCGCATAAGTGGTTTTGCACGTTTCATTGTACCACTTCCCCTGTGTAGCACCCACTCCTCCTGGCTGATAACCTCCCAGACACCTGAACAGCAAAGCCTGGCAGCCACACTCAAACCTTCACACCCACACACCAAACAGGCCTCCCTGTCCAGTCGCAACTTCGTGCGTGGCGACAAGTTTGATCCCGAAAGCTTTAGTTTAGGCGCAACACGGCTCGGGGCGAGCGGGGACGGTGGGGGGGCGATGAATGCGAAAATGGGCCCAGGCAGGAGCGGGGGAGGG